>ERZ890604.585-NODE-585-length-12262-cov-4.138937_pt1 | contig 12262 bp, 19 predicted proteins | sample MGYA00521097_ERZ890604 | MGnify/ENA primary metagenome ERZ890604 (study PRJEB32303, sample SAMEA104408625) | aquatic metagenome | biome: Brackish water; feature: Chemocline; material: water | place: Baltic Sea | collected 2014-10-26T21:54:00 | depth 120 m ... | reverse complement strand
TTTTTGACTCAGATAAATATACATCCTCTATTTCTGACGTTACAAATCCTACAGTAACTATATCTGTAAACCCTAAATCAGTAAGTATTTGCTCAGGGTATTCCCCTGCATGCACATTCTTGCTAGCCATTACTTCACAGTCATTTTAATGATAGCTGGATTCATCATCATTTTATTAAACTTAGACTTATTACCATTGAATATAGTCCTAACTACTAAATACTTTAAATCATCAGTTAAATAGTCTAAAGTGCACAGCTTAACAAGACGATCTTGCACTTTTGGAGTTACGGTGTCCGTTTTGGAGAAAGCAACAGCAAAATTAGCTACTCTGGTAGCTAAAAGGCTTGCTATGTCCGCTCTATAAGCCTCGTCTTTACCAATACATTCTCTTAATTCTGACAATACTTCGTCAGGACCGGTCACTAACTCGCGCGGTGTAACTAACTTATCAAGCTTGTTATTAATAAATGTAGTGAACATACTAGCAAACTCATTACCCACTGAACCTTCTCCAATCATTTGAACTAACGGCAATTGATCTTCAAACTTAGGTATACTTGAGATACTGTTAAAGAACGTAGATATAGCTCTAGCATTAGTTTCTTGAGTTACTAACTCAGGGTGCATTAGCAAGAAGTTGATACATCTAGTATCCATGTTATTCTCTTCCGCCCAACGAGCCCATACATTTATATCAAACTTAAGGTTTGCTGTAATGTATCGAGTCTTCTGTGCTGGATCAGTACTATTAACCATATAATCCCCATTATCAGGATTAGCAGTTAATATAATATGCCAATCTTTAGGAAGTACCCATGAGATATAAGTTTGTCTATCTACTAATTCCATACATGCCTGAATAAATCTAGTATCAGCACGATTCCAGTCATCAAGTAATAATACACCACCGGCTTTCTTATCCGCTATCCATTCAGGAGCTGAATAAGACATTCTACTCTTACCTGTTGTTTGGAAGCCTAGCTTATGCTGTGCATCTACTGCAACCTCATCTGCCCATTTACCTATTTTCTTCCCATCTTTTTCTTTCCACATTTGGAATTGCTTAATAGGAAAACCTACTAAGTCACCTAACTCTTCGATCTGAGCTAGATTAAGCTTAACAAAGTCTAACCCGTGTTTAGCTGTCATGTCCATGATACTGGTTGTTTTACCAATACCTGACTCACCTACTACTTCTATAGCTACAGGCTTTTTACCCTGTGCTTGTAAGTGACGATTGTTTGTTATGATGTGCCCTACAAAATCTTGTAGTTCATCAATGTTTAAATTTACTTCATTCATAATTTTTGTGTTTAATTGATTTGTTTTAATTTAATTTATAATTCCGCTTGAAAGTTGCATTCCCCGGTACGCTCTATACAGTCTAGTATCTTTATACCTATTAGGTAATCGTAATACTCATCCCAACGTTCTTTAGGCATTTCTGGGAGCTCTGCTGTTGTCATATACTCTCGTAAATCATGAGAATCCGCTCCATGTAGATCATGATAGGCTTTTATGGCCATTTTATGTTCTCCAAAAGAGTTTTCTATCTCCTTTAACTCTGATAGTAGTCCAGGTAGGTTACTTTCATCATAATAATACTCTAAGTACCCTGGTGTATGTCCTGCAACTCCAAATCTGTCTGCAGCACTACTACTTTGCTTGGCAAATACAAATTTACCCTCTATGTCTCCTGAATAATATCTTCCCATTAGTTAAGTTGGATTTTTATACCAGTAAGATCGTGATTTATACTATCAGTTTTACTGCTGTGTACCCATAAGGCATTCTTTGGACAGTTGATTGGATTACTCGCTTCACCATCTGTTAGACATATAAACCCAGAGTATTTATTCTTAGGGTCATTGTAATGATCTACTACAGCTTGAAAATCTGTCCCACCTCTACCTTTGATTTCCCAAGATTTTTTAGGGTCAAATAATGATACATCTGTTAGCTGTGTATCAAACTGTGCAACAGTTATTGTATTACCAGTTCTATGCATATGTCCTAATTCATGCATGAATTCTACTAATTCTTCACTGCTAACTGATCCTGAAGTATCTACACCTACGAGCACGTGATTCTTATGCTTGATCTTTAAACCCGGATTACCAGAGTAACGTTTGTTATTCTTTCTTCTAAGCTTTTTAGTATAGACTGTAGAAGAGTTGTTAATAAACCTTTTAAGATACTGCTTCCAATTGAACTTAGGAGGCTCTATAGTAAAGAGTTTCTCAATAATCTCTGCTAATTCACCAGGAATGTTACCGCACTGTTTCTTGATCTCTTCTGCAGTTTGTTTCATCTGATGTTCATATTGCTTTTGAACTAGCTTCTTCTCTGCTTCAGGTAAGTCACTGATCTCTTCCCATTCCTTATGGTCATACTGACTATTGCCATCCATATCTCCTAGTAATTTCTGCAGTGCTTCATTATCTGAGTTACCATTTTGATCACAAGTTTTATTAAGTAAATCATAATACACTTTAGTACCTGCTTTCTGTGGTAAATATATACCAGGGAACGAGTCTAACTTAAGTCCACCCTCTGGTAACATATTAGCATCAATATATTGGTTGATTTCTATATCTGCCGCAATATTAAATAACTTTTTATTAGGGTATCTGTCTGACAATATGATATGTCCAAAAGCTATATGTAACAACTCATGTTTTAGTAGACCTTGTTGATGTTCTTCACTAAGTCCCATAAAGAAGTCTGGGTTAATAACTAACCTCATACCTATACCGTGTTTTCCTACACCTGCGGTAGCACAACTCATAGTAAATTGCTTTTGCAATCCAATAAGAAATATACCGTAGAAAGGCTCTGAAAATATCAATGTCTTTGATATTCTAGAGAGTTGATCTTGATTTGATCTCATTTAATTATTGTTTTTGCGTGAGTATGTATTGCGCTCACAATTAATTGTCTTAGTTTAGCTCTGATGATACTATTATATATCCACTTATTTAACATCTCATCGATTTCTGTCATGACTCATCTCTTTCTGCATCCATACGATCCTCTAAATAAGAATCATGTTGTTTTTCTGCATATTCATAATCCTTTTCAGGTTCATCAAAGAATTCCTTACAATCTTCACATATAAATCCTTCTTCAGGTTCTGCATGTTCCAAACATTTTTTCCTTGAGCATATACCATTGATTATTGGTGCATCACAGCAATAGCTGTTTCCATCTTTATTATCTGTGTATTCTGCCCCACAGCATGGGCTTACTAATTCTGCCATATTATTTTTGTTTAATTGATTAATTTGTAAAAAGAAAGGGGAGGCTTAACAGCTCCCCCCCCCAATCTATAATTGTTTGATAAGTTCTATAACTTCATCTACCTGACCTTTATTTCTAGGCATAAAAAGGACATATTGCTTGTTAGTTTCCTTAAGATGTTTTTTAAATAATTTCCATCTTAAAGGAAATGACTCATTAGCGTATCCTTTAGTTTCTATTACCCATTTTCCATTAGGGTCTACAAAATCAGGAGTGTAAGTAATTGGTCTTATTTTACTTCCTTTGTTATAAAGCTTTTTAGTTGTACCTTCATAACATGCTTGAGGGTACACTGTAGCCGGAAAGATTGTAAAAGTTGTTTCCTCATACTCTACTGGTATTTTGGCTGCTTCTAAAGATTTGTAACAATAAAGTTCTAATCGTGATTGAAACTCAATTCCATCATATGTTTGTTTTTTAACATTTTTAACCTTACTTCTACTTCGTTTCCAGGTCATAATTCATAACATTAGTTTGAAGGTACCCTTCCAGACCTCTGTTCTTATTCCAGATAAATGCTTGTCCACATCTTAATGTACCAACATACCCTTGGGTTTTATGCCAAGCATCGTTACCACATATTGATGGAATAAATCTAACTTTAGTTCCCATGTACTCATTAAGCATTTCTTTGTGCTTATGTCCACAATGTACTTCCCTAACTTTACATCTACTCCACATCTCTGGCTGCTCTGTAGCGATTAATAATGGTAATTCTTGAGCTTTCTCTTTATCACCATGAGTAAACATGATCATATTTGTACCATATTCATAGTACTTACGAGTATCTAAACTATTGTCTACATTTACATTCTTGTTCTTATGATACATAGCATCTAAAACTTCACCCACATAGAACATACGCTCAAAGTCATGGTTACCTTGTATAACTACTACATCTACAGGGGCAAATTGCGCTAAGTAATCAATTGCTTTCATAACTAAATTCCAATAACCTCTAAAAGATTGACGCCATAGCATATGATCTTGTTGAGGTGTACCTTTAGTTGTAGCTCTTGAAAAACCTTCTGAGTTAAGACCATCATTCCCTACTGGTAATAGGAATCTGTCTATTTCTACTCCATCGGCTTTTTTATGAAGATCTACAATTGCTTTCATATACTGTTCTTCTATTGCATTTGTAGGGTCATCAGTTATCTTACCATAATGAATATCTGGTAAGGAGATCTCATAACAAATAGGATCTTTAGACTTTTTATAAGCAATCTTATTTACTTTATGAGAATGAGTTTTAATATAATTTAATAATTCATCTTTAACTTGTGGCTGTTCATGCCACTGATTATGTGTTACTACACTATATCGTTGCTCTCCATTAAAGTTTTGCCAGAATTTAACTGACTTAACGTCCGCCATGGTAAGTCCATTATCTAGTAAGTGCTTTGAAAATGCTTGACTTTCACTTAAGTCGTGTCCGTTATCATTATTCATGCGTTCTTGTACCCACTCTTCAGATGTTACTAGCTTTTTACAATCTCTAATAATTGCTATATCTACTTCCCATTTATCTGCTAACCATTGTGCTCCTTTTTTTAAAAATCCTTTTTTTGTTCTTAGTTTTTCAATAATTTCATCTCTGTTCATTTAATATTTTTTTAAGTTCTGTCATGCTACCAGTCCGTTTGACTAGATCAGAAGGATCTTTACATCCTAACTGATTCGGTAGACAAATATTAGTGAACCCATACGACTCACAAATTTTCTTAGCCATAGTTTGGCCGGGATTATTTATATTGTTAAAATCGTTATCATATAAAATTTCTATTGTATTAAATCTTTCTTTTAGCTCACTTATTAATTTCTCATCAGGTATTTGCATTTCGCTTTGTAGCGAAATTGCTGGATACCCTACTTCATGTAAACACATAACATCTTTGAGGGAGGAAGTAATTATAAGGTGCTCACCTGTATTAGGCAGCTGGTTGTAACCTTGTATATCTGTTTTTCTTGTATTACTCACCCATTTATTTTTTTCCTCATAAGGAGAATAGATTTTATATCGATTTTTAAATCTGAATGCATAACTTATTGATTTACACGTAAATCGGTTGTTATTAACCCAGAAATGACTTATAGGTTCAACGGCAAAACTAAGCAAAGTTTTCTTACTCACCAAGTAATTTGACCAAAAGATCGCATCTTCTGCCGACCAAGGTCTCATTTTTTTGCGAATGATAACTTGTTTCTTTTGATAATCAAATGATTTGTTTTGCCTGTACGCCATAATACCCATAGTAAAATTGATTACTTCTTTTTGAGAACTTAATCCCAACTTAAAGTCGCAATCAATAATTCTTAAAGCATCTACAAAACTACAGTTATACTTAAATTTAACATAGTTGAAACAGTCGAATGCGTGATCAGAGTGGCCAAAGTCTTTATATAATAATTTACCTTTGTAAGGTATTATAGAGACGGTAGGTGTTCTATCTTCACGAAGGTCGCTAAGAAATTTCTTACCTAATTCTTTAAAATTTGGACAATAATACACAAAAATGTCATACTCAGTAATTTTACCGAGTATGACATCTGTATGTAAATAATCTTCACTGCTTCTACTAGCAATTGCCATTAGAATGGCAAATCATCACTTACTGCTTCTTTAGTAGACGTTGTCCAATCTGCATTTTCATCTGGAGCGTCTGGAGCTACTAGAGTAGCCGTAGCAACATGTGTTCCCCATACTAAATCAGCATTAAAATCAGCATTAAATGATCCATAATCATCATTTAAAGATTTAATAAAATACTGATCTCTTTGAGGTTTAATTCTACCAAAACATTTAGTATAAACAGTTTGATATTTATCATCTTTAACTCCTACTAATAATCTAACTTCATTACTTACTAGAGCAGTAGCTAAAGCTTTAATCTCTGATACATCTCCACTAGCAATAGAAGCTATGTTACTAAAAGATACTTCATCCCCTGCAGCTACATTTGCCCAAGCTTTAGTGAATTCAATTAAAGTTTCTTCTCCTACATATGCTGGTCTTTGTCCTTCTGCTTTCCACCAGTCATATGATGGTGCATCTTCTGACCATGTGGTAGTTCCAAAAGCATTTATCCATTGATTTTTACCTGTTTGAGATGTTCTTGTAGAAGGCTGCATTAATATTTCAACTTTAACTTTAGTGTCTGAATTTCCTACCCAGAATACAACCTTGTTGTACTCTTGATCTGAAAATGTTACAGCATAAGAAGGTTCTTGTTTAACATTTACACCCATTGCGTGTAACTCTGCCATAGTAGGATTTACCCCTAAAACTTTCATGTTAGTTAATCCTGAGTATAATGTTACTCCTGTTCCTGCTACTGCTTCTGTACTTGCATTACTTTGTATTGCCATTTTTATTTATTTATTTAGTTATTATAATTCGAACGTATCCTCGTCCATTTCCAGTTCTTCTTCTTCTTGTTGCTCTTTTACTAAATCTAAAGTGTCTTCAAAAGATGGTAGATCTATTTCATCATCCTTAAGCGGAGCAGGATTATGGCCCCCCCTATGGTGCAAGTCATAATCAGTTTCAAATTCTGTAGGACTCAGCATGTCTATAATAGCATCTTGAGTTTTTTGCATTTGATTTTTAACTTCTGTAACTGTATCAATAGCTTCATCTATAGCCTGCTCTAAAGTTACTTGATTAGGATTCAAAGCTTCTGATGCAGCTTGTAGAGATTCATTAAATACTTCAGCTCTTTCTTTTGCAACTCTATTATTTAAATTAGGATCTGAAGTGTCTTTAATTGTATCATCTACAAACTCAAAAGATAACGGCTTTCTTTTACTAGGCCTTCTACCTTTAAGGTCAGGATGCTCAAACATTCTATCTACTTCCCAAGGTTTAATTCCATACTTAACAGACATTTCTGTTTTGTTAACTCCGTTTTTAAGATCTTGATCTATCATAGAGACCGTAATTTGTGCTGGAGTTTCACCTGCTTCTTGTTTTTTCCTCATTTCAATCATTTTGTTTTTGTTTAATTAATTAATCTATAAATATTTCTGACCACTCCATAACCATGGTCTTGCCTTTTAAGTGATCACACCTACTACCTGCTACTGTGTCTTCCATAGAGTCAAAACTAACCATAGTTTTATCTGCTTCTCTATATATATAACCAACAGCGTCTGCATTAGCACAAGTAATTTGCTTAATTTTACCAGTTAAATCAAGGTCCTTTACTGCAACCTCTTTACCTTTCTTCTCAAGCATCTTATCTTTCAGGTGTCCAACTAAGATAATGTGATCCGCTAGTTTATTCAATTTGTCTATCCATTCTTTGTAGGCCATTCTTAAATATAAGTAGCCAGCGCCATTAGGCAATGATAGTACTGATGCACCAGGATTCTTTTGGTCAAAGTTTTTACCCATAGGAGTCCTCATATAAATCTGTTTAGCATATGATTCACACCATTCTTCTAATTTAGATATAGTGTCAATTGCTATATATTTATAAGGCCTACCTTCTTTCATGATAGCTGCTCCTATAGCCTGTAAGTCTTTCAAACTATGAGCTTTTACTTTTAAAGCATCAAGCATGTCTGATCCGTCTTCCAAATCTATAATTAAACAGTTATCTAACTGTGATAACACTGTAGTCTTCCCTATCTTAGGAGCTCCATATATTATCATATTCTTTGGCGATTTACGGCTAGCCTTTACCTTTTCTTTTGGTAATTCCATATTATTTAGTTTTTAATTTACTTCTTAATGCATTACGCCTAGCTGTTAGTCTTGCCGTCTCTTCCTCATCACCTTTAGTTCGTTTTAACTTTTTGTCTGTGTGATTTATTTCGTTTAAGACTGCTATTTTTGCTTTGTTTTTTGCGTTCCTCTTGCTCATACTTTTTTATATTTTTTAATAATTTTTCATTTTGTTTACCCATTATACCATTCTTTTCCAGTTTCTAACACCTCCACCTAATCTATTTGCTTCAGATTGATCTTCCTCCTCTTCTTTTGGAGTAGATGTAGCATTATCAAGAACATAGTTTATGTGTTTATTCAGAGCATATAAAGCATCATCTATTTTATCTACTCTTTTAGAAATTGCCTGAATAGATGTATTAGACGCTGTGCTGTCTACACCTGCAGGTCCAGGATCACCTTGCACACCTCTATCCCCTTGTCTTCCCATAGATCCAGGCTCTCCTTGAAGACCTTGAGGGCCGGTTGGACCAACAGCTCCAGTAGGACCTATATCACCTTTTTGAATATCCCTATCTATTTTATTACTAATTTGTGAAGATACATACATACCTCCAGCTACGCCAATTACTAGCGCAACTACTATCATTACTATTTCCATATTATTTTTGTTTTTGTCGTTCTGTTATTGTAAAAGTTGACATTTCTGCCTCGAATGGTATCATACCTAATAAACCGTCTCGGTTCTTCTCTACATGTATAGCTAATAACCCAATTGGGTCTTCTCCACAATAAGGATCAGTTATACCATATAAATCATAAGGTCTTTGCAGCATCATAACAACATGTGCATCTTGCCCAATACTATCACCGCCAAATAAATCTGTTAGCAGTGGTTGGTACTGAGCTTTAGCTCTATGTTCCTGTTCTATATTCCTATTAAGCTGAGATAATAAAATGTTTACACATCCTATTTTAGATTGCATCCACATACATCCTTTAGATACCTCATTAAGTTTTTGCAACTCCTGCTCTTTGTTGCTTAGTATAAGTCTAGAGTGATCAAACACATTAACAATAGTGTGGTCCGGTTTACTCTGAGTAACTTCTACATTAGCTTCTTTAATGAACTCCATGTCTCTAGGTACATTGTTAAAATAGATAGGATAATGAGCATATTTTAAAACTTCTTCTTTAAATTGCTCATACGCCTCTCTCTCTAACTTTTGATCAACAGATAATAAATCACTTAGTTCTTTATTAGTGCCTTTTGCACCGGCTCTCATTATTTGTTGATAGCCTGGCATTTCAAAACTCCAATATAATACTACTAATTTTTTATCTTTGTTATTATCTAACAAATCAAAAATCATTTGATTACTAAATGCTGATTTACCTACACCTGGTCTACCTGCAATTACATACATTTTACCAGGTTGTAATCCCCCTAATAAATTCTTATTCAATCTAGGCCATTTAGTAGGATAAATCCTTCTCTTTCCTTGCATACCATCTTGTACTTGGTACAAAGAAGCGCTGATTGCTTTGTTAATACTTTTAAATCCTTTTTCTTTAAAGAGATCGTGTGATTCTCGGTTTGGTGGAGTCGTTTTGTGTTGCATGTTCGTCTAAGTTTTCATACTTTTCCCAAGTATAGTTATTAATCCAAACCTCTAAGTTTTGCAAATACCCAAGGTTTTCTCTTTCTATTTTTAATTGTTTATCTAAGCATTTCATGATCTCTCTATGCTTGTAAGCTTTGTCCCCAACTACTTTTTTATATCTTTCCCTAGCTTTATCGTTTGATCTAGCATCTGGATCAGTTGCGTGTAAAACCCTCGTAGTTCCCCTACCTGTATTTACTTTCATAGGGTAAGTTCCAACCAGCTCAGCAAACATAGCTTGAAAATTAGACACAAAAAGATCGATGAACTCCTGTCTGATAATATGTTCTTCAACAGAGTCACCGATCTTTATGTATCCTTTGTGTTGCAAAGCAAGTAGATCCGGTTTCAAGGCAAGGGTCTGCAAGTAATTAAAACCTTTTCTATAAATTATATAAAGATATACGTAATCGTCTGCTGACATACCCGTTTCCTCAAGTATGGCAAAGTCTAATTCTATCTTCATATAAAAATAGTTTTTATAACGTTTGCAAATATACTAATTTTTTTCATAATGTACTGTTTTTATTTAATTTATTTTTATAACCATTTAACACCCTTCAGATCTGCTACAGATTTATTAAGCCATTTCTCTTCTTGAGAGTCTTTAACATAGATAATATAGATCTTTCCTGTTTTACCTTCTTCATATCTAATTAACCTACCTATTCTTTGTACCATAGATAAGGCTTTAGAAGTTAACCCACATATAATTCCTATATTAGCATTAGGTATATCAAATCCTTGATTTAGAGCTTTAGTTGAACAAAGTATGTTAACATCATCCTCTTTAAAGCGTTTTAAAGCCTTCTTACGCTCTTTCATAGTTCTTTTACTGTGATATACTTCTGCTAGAGGTGAAACGCTCTCTGCTAAAGAATCTGTAAATTCATTAAGACCTCCAAAGGTAATGATTTTTTGCTCTAAATTCTTTGATACTATCTCTTTAAATTTAGATATTTTATTGTATGCATTATCTACAACTTTCTTACGTTCTCTCATAGCTTTATAAAACCCTGCAGCATGAAACCTTTCTTCACTGCTTGATTGTTTATTTGCTATAAAAAATTTAGCCATATCAAATGCTTCTGGGCCTAACCACACCTTATGTTTAACAAAATCTTGCTGAATTGAATCATATTCTAGCTGTTCTCCAAAGGTTAATTCTACAGGTATACAGTAGATTTCATATGGAGCTACAAACCCCATATTAACACATTCGTCTAATGTTATAGTATAAATTGTTCTTGCTAATTTAAATAATTCCATCTTATACCCAACATCATCAGGTAAAGTAGCAGTCATACATAATAGTTTATCGTAAGTATTGTTTTTAAAAAACTTTCTATACTCTTTACTTAAACCTAAATGTATCTCGTCACACACTACAATATCATAATGCTTATCTTTTAACTTATAAGCACTCTGATAACAGAGTATCTCTAAATTGTCTAAACAACTGTCATACCCCCATTTACGAAACTCATCTCTAAACTGGTCTTGCAACTGTACGGTAGGTACTAATATGAGAGCATTTTTTTTCCCAAGTATATTGATGACGTGATTAATAGCAACCACGCCACATCTACTTTTGCCAAATCCAGTACCAGCAATAAGACTACCACAATAACCAGCCTTTGCCCAATTATTAAGGGCTTTCTTTTGCTCTTCGTCTCGGAGTTCATTTATAACGCTTCCCATACTGTTACAGTTCTATTAGTTTGTAAATCTTTATGTGTTCCATTAGATTTAACTTTACCTAAATCAACTAACTCTGTAACTCTACCTGTAACTCTATTTATATCCCATCCTAAATGTTTAGCTATCATTCTATTAGTAACTGGTATATGAACAGTACTAGTAAGATGTTTTATAGCATCATATATAGTCTGTCTTCTACTTTTTATTTTAGGTTTTAACTGCTTTAAAGAGTTAACTTGTGTTGTTCTTATTTTTTTCATAATTTAAATCTTCTTTTTAATGCATCTCGTTTTGTAATTAATACTGAGCGCTTTGCTCTTGGGCTTTTAAACATTTTGGTACTGTTTTCAATAGCTTCTCTTGTCCCCATTTTGCTTATTGTCTGTGTTAAATGTTTAACAATGTCTCTTGCTCTTTCTGTTTTCATTTTAATTGTTTTTATTATAAATAGTATTTATATTTGATTTTTAATTCTTTTTTATGTGTAAAATATAGATCTAGTGCTCCTTTAACTGAAGGCACAGTACATTTTAATCTGGTTGCTAATTGCTTTCTAGTCAATTGCGGGTAACGTAAATGTCTGTATATAATATTTGTCCTTAATCTTGCAGCTCCAGGTCTAGTGTGTTTTTCTACAAACGCATTTACTGCATATCTAGTAGGTAAGAGAGGGTATTTAAGGACTTTAGCTCCTAAAATAAGTCTTGAATCCTCTTCTACCTCTCCACTATACTTCCATAGTTGATCTGCAGTCTTAACAATAGGACCATTATCCTTTTGCCACTGTTGTTCTTCTTCCATTTGTACAGCTACATGATGTCTAGTCTTCATCATATTATTATTTTAGTTATTAAATTCTAGTGTTTTCTTATGAACTATTTTATAGTAATATATTATATTATCAATATCATCTTTCAATTCT
>ERZ890604.584-NODE-584-length-12306-cov-9.278263_pt1 | contig 12306 bp, 18 predicted proteins | sample MGYA00521097_ERZ890604 | MGnify/ENA primary metagenome ERZ890604 (study PRJEB32303, sample SAMEA104408625) | aquatic metagenome | biome: Brackish water; feature: Chemocline; material: water | place: Baltic Sea | collected 2014-10-26T21:54:00 | depth 120 m ... | reverse complement strand
GTACCTATGACACGCTCAAGAAATCTCTTTGCTGCGTGTCTAGTAACATTAATCATTGTCCTGAAACAGTCTTTTAAGCTTGTCAGCAGCTTCCTTACCTATTACCTTCTCTATTTCTTTTTGAGTGATACTATTAACATCTTTTTCTACTTTAGAACTAATTCTTCGCTCACAAATGCGTAATGACTTCTCTGCACTCTTTGACATAAACTCAGTAGCTTTATCTGCATCACCATCAGTGTAGTAGTCTCCTACAAACATAATACATACTTCAATAAAGTGAGACATAACTTCAGCTCTAAGATCAGCACTACCTTTTTCTTTCATAATATCATCATACGAAGAAGCTGCAACTGCAGCACCAATTAACATTTCTATCTTTTCCATCTTAGTTACTTTACTCATTCTAATCTCCTATTTTTAGTGTAGCTATTCTACATCTTAAGCCTAATTGCTTGGCTGCTATATACTTATTCAGCACCTCTAATCTATACTCTACCTGCTTGATGGTTTTGCCATGGCATAGAGTAAATAGTTTGAACTCAGCTTCAGTACTCATCCAACTATCCTAGTGCTAGGAATCAAAGCGTCATGAATTACTTCTTGCAAATGCTCAATCTCTTGCTCCATTATGTTGATCTGCTCATATGCATACCATGTCGGAATCTCTCCTGATATTGCTTCCCATTCTAACACTTCAATGCGACTTCTCAGTTCGATTATCTTATCTGCTGGTGGTCTATTTTTGTATGGATAACTCATCTCTTACTCCTTATAAACTAAAGTCGCTACCCCATGGTGCATCAAATGCTCCGGGCATAACTTCATCAATAATCTTTTGCTTAGAACCATAATAATCATGATTAAACGACTCAATCCTAGCTTGCGTTGGCTGCTCTAAATCCATTCTCTTTTCCTGAATTCTCTCATCTTCCTTTGCGATAAACAATTCTTCAGGCTCAAGCAATGACTTAGCTAAAGCATCTTGCATTTGAACATTGGCTGCTCTAAACTCAATATCTCTACTAAGAATCTCAACATCACGCTTACAGAACCAATAGCTTCCATCTTCACATACCACAACTCCCAACGAACCATATTCGCAACCATTCTCTACTTCATCAAATAACTCAATAATTTCATCAATACTAATCATAATTCAATCTCCCAAATTCATTCTCAAACTCACAAACACCATCTTCTCGATGATAAGCAAAAAAAAGAGGATTAGATCCACACATTAAAGTGTGAATCCTGTACTCTCATAAATTTTACCAAGATGGTCAACCCATTCTTTCAAGTCTTTTACAAATACTGTTTTACCAGCACCTTCTAAGAGTTTACGGTAATACCATACATCTGTTGTGTCACCTTGTTTCTCTTCTATATAAGCGAATGCTTTCTCGTAATCAGCTTCTGTTGCCCAGTCAGCTTTTTGTGTTTTGTTCATAATTGACTCCTAAGTCATAAAATTTTCTCTTTCGAGATGCATTGTGAGTACCATTACTGCTAACTTAGACATAGCTTGGCTGCATAAACCCGAAGGGCTTGAGTTTTGGTCCAATATTGCTTGCAATATTGTGTGCCAAAAGTTTTATGCAGGTCAGCGTTGTATAAGTTCAGTGATGGTCGAATTAAAGATGCATTGATGAGAGAATTTTATTTACTGTCTTAGGAGTTGATTATGTCTCAAAGCACATGCTGACTTGGTGACTTAGCTGGTTTCGTTAAGCATTTGTGTTATAGAAGTTAATGAGGTTACACAACTTTGTGGTATTACCAACTTACTCTTAGTCTGGTGCTCTACAAGCAGTGTTTGTTCTAATAATTGATAGTCTTGGGTTGATTGTGTTGGTAATACGCAGAGAGTACAGAGCCTACCACAGTTTGATGTGTGGATATGAGACTCTTTACAACTGGCGTCACTCACTCTATAATACTAGCCATCAACACAACAAACCTCACTAATCTAATGGTAGTGTGTAATATGTCTAAAGGCTTTGACAGATGTATTGGCTAGTTGAACCTCATGCTGCACGATGTTTGATAGCCCTCACTAAGCAATATTACATGCTATTCTGATGACTTCCTCACACTCACTCTCAGTAACACCTATGGGGGAAACTCCTACACTCTGATGGAGGGATGGGCTGTTAGGAATGAATGCAATTTTCATGCCTATATTTATATTCGTTTAAGTATGTCTGATATATACTATCACCATCACCACAAAGGATTACTATGACAGAGAAGAGTAAGAAAGCATTGATTGCTAGACGAACTAGGAGAGGATTGATTACTGGTATATATAGTGGTCAAAGAAAGAGGAGCAGAATAAGAGGGCATGAGCTACCACTATACACAAATAAAGAACTACAAACATGGGTTCAAATGCAGCCTAACTTTGAAAAGGTATACCAAGAGTGGATTGACTCAGACTATGACGCTGGGATGATACCAACAACAGACAGGATAGATGACTCAAAAGGATATACATTTGATAATATGAAAATATCCACACTTGATGAGAACTGCAACAATTATTACAACAAGCTCTTAAACTTTACTTAAGCTACTGTCTGTTAAAGTACATATACTTTTACATCCTAGGTAAGCTGCAGCTGAGACTAGGTTCTACTCCGATACGCTTGAGAAGGGCAAGAGGTAAAAAATCATAGCGTCCATATAGATACAGCCATAAGTCTCACACTTTACTTAAATATCGAATAACATCACTATACACTATGTCATATATATCACTAGCTATTGAATACATCGAAGGGTTGCCCATAGGTTTAGGTAGTTTGTAGTATCCATTGGTCGAAGGAATAGACTTATTCCATATAGGTGGTAGCTCACCACGATCTATACGTTGTCTCATTATGTAGGATCTCATACTCATCTGAAGGTTAAACATCCAGGTGATTGCATAATGTTCAAATGAATGTCCAAAATATTGAGGGTATCTTATATAGTATGCTAATTTGCGCACCAGTTGTTGATTGTATATTTCACTCTCAACTCTAGGACGTCTCCCAGAGGATTTAACTTTGTCAACCTCAGCGTAGAAGTCGTTTATAAGGGGAAGGTATGTATCGAAGTAGCGATCTTTCTTATTAGGAGTCAGAAGGATTTGCCTTATCTTGCTGAGGCTGACTGGAGATACAGACTTAAACCTAACATTTATTAGTCCACTATCTTTCAACTCCTCTTTAGTAGGCGTTCTAAGGTTCATTGCAGAATAGCGTTGTTTAAGTAATCGTTGCTGTATTCCCATAGGTAAAATTATATCATATTATTATTTTATGATACAATTATGCTATGGAAAAACAAAATATAATTGTAACAGCAGAAGATGTACTTGAAAAGCTGAAGGAAGAATATCCTGATAAGCAGCCAATGAAAGAGCTTACACCATACGAACAGGGTGTGTTGGTTGGCTGCAAAATGGTTGTCCAGCATGTTGAGAGACTTGCTGAATGACTATAGTTGAAACTACGGTTGATAAGATATTTGAAAATAGTCACCTGTTTGATAACTATTATAATGAAGGTAAAGTGTCTTTAGTTCCAGATATGAATCCAAGCAAGGATACTTATCTGCAGCTTGAAAGCACTGGTATGTTTAGGTCCATAGGAGTGTTTGATGGTGATAAGATGGTAGGATTTTCTATGTTCTATACATCTATAATGCCTCACTACTCAAAACTAGCTACTACTATAGAGTCTATATATATAGAAAAGGAATATAGAAAATATGGTACAGGTAAAAAGCTAGTAGATAAGATATCTGAAATATCAAAAGAATCTGGAGCAGTAAATATGTTTATGTCAGCACCTATTAATAGTTCGTTGGATTTAGTAGCAAGCAGCTTTGGATTTACAGCAACCAATACTATATATATAAAGAGTCTAGTGTGAAGTATGTAGTAGAGGCTACTGAAAGTGAATTGGCTGCAGTAAGAAGAGTAGAAGAAAAGCTAAAGACTGTTAAACAAAATGGCATGGAAACATGGCATGTGCTACATGGAGGCATATACTCTAGGACTATTTTTCTTGAAAAAGACCAAGTTATAGTTGGTGCTCAGATAAAAGTACCTACTACTATAATGATAAATGGATGTCTACTAATAAGTTCAGGAGGTGAATCGTTTGAGATTAAAGGTGTTAATGTTATACCAGCAAGTAAGAATAGAAAGCAAATAATGAAGGCAACAGAAAAGACAAGTGTTACTATGTGCTTTGCTACATCAGCAAAGACAGTTGAAGAAGCAGAGGAAGAGTTTTCAGACGAAGCAGGGAATCTTATGTCTCGTTTTTCAGATTCAATAAACCATATAAACATAACAGGAGAATAGTATGAGTGGAGCAGTAGGAACAGCAATAGTAGCATCAGCATTAGCCTCAGCAGCAATAGGTGCAGCATCATCTGTATATGCAGCAGGACAGCAGAAAAAAGCACAAGAAGAAGCTACAAGAGCAAGAGAAGCAGCAGCAAAAGCAGAGCGTGATAGACTAGCCAAGATAGAGAGTGAGAAGCGTCCAGAAGAAGAGTCTGCTACGGTTAAGTTTGGAGAAAAAGACACTTCAGAGTTTGGAAGTTATGATGACTTTCTTGTTGGAACTAGTAAAAGCACATCTGCACTTGGCTCAACAAGTGGCTCTGGCTTAAGCTCTAGTACATTATCTTCTCTTGGGATGAAATAAGATGGAGTTCGATATGACACCGTCAGAGTTCTATGAAAGATACTCTGCAGACCGTAAGCAATATGAGACAAGAGCAGAAAGTATCTGTGAGTTAACATTGCCTTATGCGATAAGAAGAGATGGAACTAGTGGTTCTACACCTATGTCAGATCTACATAGTCAGTCATTTTGTGGTAGAGCAGCCAATACATTGAAAGCTAAGATGGGTATGGCACTATTGCCACCTTCTACTAGTTCGTTTAGGATTATTCCTGATGCAGAAACCATGGCTGCAATAAGTATGGGCGAAGGTTCAGAGCAAGATATGGCAGACATTAATAGACTGATTGCTGGAGCAACAACTATCATTAATGCTGAACTTGAAAATCAGCAAGTTAGAGAGTCTCTATTTGATATTATAGTTCAGCTAATACTTGTTGGTTCATGTATAGTTGAGAAAGTTCCCAATGATGGTGTTGTGATACACACACTAAAGAACTTTGTAGTAGATCTTGATAGAAAAGGTCGTCCTTTAACTATGTGCATTAAAGAAACTATGAAAAGACTTCCAGAAGGCATAACTATGCCAGAAGAGCAGGATGAATACGAGCTATTCACTATGCTTTATTTATCAGAAGAGAAACCAGATACATGGATAATGACTCAAGACATAGATGGAGTTCTGGTTGGTGAAGAAGCTACATATAAAACAGAAAATCTTCCGTTTAAATACCTAGGTTGGACGTGGATGACTGGAGACTATTGCCATAGACCATTTGCAGAAGACTACTTATCTGATATGGAATCAATTGACGCACTATCTGAATTGATGGGTGATGGATCCTTGATTGCTGGTAAGAATATTATCTTTGTAAATGAGCGTGGTGGTAGAACTCGTAAAGACACTGTGGCAAATGCTTCAAATGGTGACGTTATAGATGGATCTGCTGAAGATGTTACTGCATTTAGATCTGAGAAAGGTCAAGACTTGCAAATCGTAGCACAGTATCTTGCTGAGCTGAAGCGTGAACTTGCTAGTTCGTTTTTATTGAACGAGTCGGCAACCAGAGATGCTGAGCGTGTAACTGCTGAAGAAGTAAGATTTATGGCTCAAGAACTTGAAACAAGTTCATTAGCAGGTATATATAGTAAGCTTTCAAAAGAGTGGTCAGGTTGGATCATTGATCAGATTAGAAATGAACTTAAATTAGATTTTGGTGCATTGACAGTTAACGTCATAACTGGACTAGATGCTCTTGGACGTAATGTTGAGACACAAAAACTAGATGGTGTAATGCAAAGACTTGCTGGATTTGAGTTACAATCTTGGATTAAAGAAGCTGAGCTTGTTAATAGAATTGTATCTCAAGCAGGTGTAGATAGTAACAACTTGATAAAAACTCCTGATGAAAAACAACAAGAGGATGCTGCAGCACAGAAAGCAGCATTAGAAAATCAAGCTAGAGCTTCAGTTGCAGACTCAAGCGGAGCATTGATACAGCAGAAAGCTAAAGGCAATCAAGAAGCAGCAATGGCTGCAGAACAAGCTGCTAGACAGCAGCCAGCACAATAACGATACCGCATTCCATAGTAGGCTATAAGACGGAATAAAAACAAAAAGGATTGAAACCATGGGTATTATGACTAATGGACAATACGCAAGATTAGTAGAAGCAAAAAAAGCAGGAGATCTTGATTTAGTTGAGAAGATCAAAAATGAACCGTATGGTGGTGAAGTAATTGACGTTGAGGTAATTAAAGAAGAATTACCAGAGATTGATTTAACTGACAACGTACTTGGAGACCTAGCTGCTGGGATAGACAGATCAGAGATATGCGACAAGTATGGAATCACAACTCAGAAGATTTCTGCAATAGTTAAAAAGGCTAAATAATGGCTGCTATGAATGCAAACACTATCGGAGAATATACTCATAGTGAAGCACCAGCACCTGAAGCTCCAGTAGATGAGACACCTACTCAAGAGGAGGAAATTCCAAATGAAGAGGTAGTCGCACCAGACAAGGAGATAACAGATGAAGTTCCAGATACTGAAACAACTAATGACGAATCGAAGGATGAAGTATCAAAGGATGGTGATCCATGGAATGCAGATCACTTAGTTGACGAGAATGGCTTGGTTGCTGGAAAGTATAAAAACATAGATGCAATGGCTAAGTCTCTAGAACATGCAGAGGCTAAGCTTGTTGAGCTTCAGGCTGAAAAGCAAAGCAACACTGCAAAGAGTAAGAATGAAGTAAAAGCTGCGGAAGCTGCAAATGCAATAGCTAATGCAGAAAATGCTGGTGTCCAAAAATATATGGAGTCTGGTAGACAAATGACTCCAGAGATTGCAGCCGAAATTGAGGCTGCAGGTGGAAATGCAACTGCTGTTGAGTTAAAAGCTATTAAGGCTTCTCAGCACATTGATAAAATAACTTACATGGTTGGCGGAGAAGATATATTCAACACTATGATAGCTGATATGTCAGAAGGAAAAACACAAGCTCAGAAGGATTCTTGGCTGCGAGCGGTATCTGATCCAACTATGAGTGAGTATGCTGTGAAAGGTTTACATACAGAATGGTTAGAAAAAACTGGACAAAGAGCAGCACCAACTAGGATTTCTGGAAAACCTAGTAATCAGAGTAGTGTTAAACCTTATGCTACGCAATCAGAGATTACTCAAGCTTCGGCTAGAGCGAGAAATGATCGTAGTTTTAGATCAGAATATGAGGCAAGAAAAAGAGTAACTCCAGACTCAGTTTTCTTCAATAAATAAGTAACCTTTGACAAGGTTGCTTTTTTTATGGTACAATTTTCCCATCAATGTTTAGCTTTGTAATGAAGCGAAACAAAACAACTTCTCTGCAAATAAACCTTTATGGAATTTGGTAAACTTTGAATTTGTAATTTAGCTTGATACAGCAAACATGAAAAAACTAAATTACAAAGCCTCGAAAGAGCAAAGGATACAAAATGGCATATACAGGTGCAGCAACAATCATCACAGGTACAGATTCAAGTTCTGATTTATCAAGAGACATATATATTGAAACATTAGAAGCGTTCAATCGTTCACTAATTGGTTTAAATCACGTTAGACGTCAGTCTATTACAACAGGTAAAGCTGGTCAGTTCATCATTGGTGGAAAGACTTCAGAAGCAACTACTCCAGCAGTATATGCTCGTGGAACACAAGTAGCAGTACAAGACGCTGACTTCGATGAGAGAACAATCGTTCTTGCACGTCCTCAGTATGAAGCTCGTAGAATTGATCAATTTGAAGAAAGAGTTGCTCATTATGACGTACGTTCGGTTATCACTAATCAAATGGGTGAGTCTTTAGGTAATAAAGTTGACCGTCAAGTATTTGACACAATTCTTTCTGCAGCTTTAGATATTGATATTGCTGGTAATACAGCTTCAAGTGCTTTAGTAAGCAATCCAGCAGCAGGTGCAATTACAGCTATTACTTATACTGGTACAGCACAACAAAAAGGTGATCTTTTAGCAGAAGCTATTTTTGAAGCAGCAGCTCACCTTCGTGGAAATGATGTAATGGAAACTCCAGTTTGTGTTCTTTCACCAATGGATTATTCTTATTTAGTTCAATCTACTAAATCAGTTAATGCTGATTATACTTCTGGTAACGGTGGTTATGATTCAGGTTCTGTTATGATGGTTGCAGGTGTTAAAGTTCTTCAGTCTAACAACCTTAAAGGTAATAAAGGAGCTACAACTTCAGCTAAACTACTAGGTTTAGTATTTACTCCAGAAGCAGCAGGTGTACTTGAGTTAATCGGTATGACTACTAACCAAGAGAAACAAATTGATTTCTTAGACTCTACATTAATGACAGCTTACTATGCAAATGGTATGGGTGTTCTTCGTCCTGAGTGTGCAGTAGCATTCTTATCAGCGTAAGCTTTTTACAGGCAGCCGACTTTGGCTGCTAATAAAGAGCTATTTTAAGGAGACATTCATGGTATTAGACCAACAACACGACTCAAGTAAATTTTTTCTATATGCTGTAAATGTGATGTTACAGATGATTAATGAATTACCAATATCTGATGATGTTGAATTAGCTGAAATACTAGAGGCTCAATTGGCTGCTAGTGTATTAATTGAAACAAAAAAAGAGGTACTAGCTTCTGGATGGGATATAAATACAGATAAAGCGTATACATTCCCTCAAGACGCAAATGGATACATACCAGTGCCATACAACGTACTAAATGCAACTGACTCTGCAGGTGATATAATAGTTAGGGATTGGAAACTATATTCTCAATCAAATCAGACATCAATATTTGATGGTCCACAAGAGATGGATATAATATGGGACTTAGATTTCAATACATTAACTCACCCTATTAGAAATTTTATAACAGTTAGAGCAGCCAGAAAGTTTCAAGCTAGAACAGTTATGGATACTAATGTTTATGGATATTCAGAAAGAGATGAGCAGGAGGCATATACAGCAGCCAGAAGAAGTGAATCGTTTACAGGGAAGTATAATATGCTTACGTCTGGAACATTCGGCACAAACTATAAAGTGAGATAGTAATGGCATTAATAAGCAATCAGCTAGATAGCCTATACAATGGTGTAAACCAACAGGCTGCTGAGCATAGGCTAGAGACTCAAGTAGAAGAGATGGTTAATGCTTATCCTACTATCGATAGAGGTCTACTTAAGAGAAACCCTACAACTAAACTTGGTACATCTGAAGCAGTTGTGTTTACTAACAACATGTGGTCACACGAATATGATAGAGGATTGTCTGGTAATAACGAAGAGAAGTTTACTGTCAACATAACAGATGGTTCACTTGAGATAATAAATGTTCTTACTGGTAAAGTATATAAGAACTCACCAGAACTTACATTTGAAGATAACTCTGATGATTATCTATTTCCTTTTAGTGGTTCAAATGGTTATGCAGCCACAACAGTTAAGGATACTACGTTTATAGTTAATAAGGCTATGACTCCAAGAAAGATTGATTTATACAGTGGTACAACAATCTATAATGCTATCGTTATAGATATGAAGACAATAGGTGTTCAACCATATGCTCCAAACGTACCTAAGACTTGGACTTGGGAATCTCAATCAGATTACTATGGTGCAACTACTACGATAACAATAGATGGTATTAATATTGTTATAGATACCCCAGCTGTGGCTCGTCCTTTTCTAATTTGTTTTGGAGGTTGTCCTCCTCCTCCAGGGCCAGAGACATATGCTTCATATTCAGCAGCTATATTTAGTTCATTAATTTCTGCACTAGGAACTGTATACTCTATTACCTATGATGCAAATAGTGATATTATAGTTACTAAACTTGATGGAACTGCAATTAGTGGTGTTTATGATATAGTTCCTCAAGCTGGAACTTTACTTAAGACTGATTATATAACTCAGATTACAAATACTACTGTTACTGGAGATATATTAACTCCACAGTCTGTTCATTTAAAGACAGCATACTTATGGTTAAAGTCAGCTAATCCAGCTTCAGCATACACATATACTGTTTCTATTACAACTGAAGATGAGGTTACTAATACATATAGCACATCAGCTACAACCACTACAGCAGCAGCCACAGCATTAGGTACAGCTATTGGTGCAAACTATACAACGACCGTAGTTGGTAGTGTAATAAAGATAGTATCAACAAACAATATAATAGCCTGTGATGCTAGTGATACTTACGGTAATCAAGCTAGTTTTGGTTGGACTCATAAGGTTCAAAGTACAACAGACTTACCTAAGAATATTGGATTTGAAGGTGCAGTTGTAAAGGTTACTGGTAGTGGAGATAATACATTTGCTTCATATTGGCTGCAATATTCAGACTCAGTATGGCAAGAAACTATTGATCCATCACATAATGTAGATATAGATCCTTCAACTATGCCACATATACTTGTTAGAAACTCTGATGATACATTTACATTTAAACAATATGATGGATGGGCTAATCCAATAGTAGGTGATATAGTATCTAATCCTCTACCTAGCTTTATGAAGTCAGAAGAGAATGCTTCACCAGTAATTAAAGATATATTCTTCTTTAAAAATAGATTAGGATTCATAACACAAAGAACTATAGTTATGAGTGAGGTTGGTAAGTATGGTAACTACTGGAGAACTACAACAGCAGCAGTATTAGATAGCGATCATATAGATGCAGCAGTAGATACCACTAAGGTTATATCTCTTGAGTATGCAACATACCTAGAAGACTCAATGCTACTGTTCTCTGATAAGGCTCAGTTCAAGTTATCTGGAGGTAGAGTATTAAGTCCTAAAGACGTACAAGTAGCTCAGACATCAGCGTATGACATCAACATTAGTGTAAGACCTATATTCATGAATGACAAGGTATTCTTTGCTTCAAATAGAGGTGACTATACAGCTATTATGCAGTATGGTATCAAGAGTACAAATGCATCATCTGAAGCAGTAGATATTACAGCTCATGTTCAGTCATATATACCATCATCAGTAAATAGAATTACTGGTAGTGCTGTAAATAATATGTTGTTTGTAACTGCAGAAAGCAATAGAGATACAGTGTATGTATATAAATATTATGATAACGGAGCAGATAGAGTTCAATCTGCTTGGTTTAAATGGAAATATAATGGTAGTATATACGGAGCATTTAGTTTAGGCAAGAACTTAAATTTAATGATAAAAAGAACAGCTAGTATTGCAGAAACAGACTGGGTTGTAGGTGATGGTCTATGGGATAATTCAAGTCTATGGGATGATTCACTTGCATGGGTTATGGACAATGATAGTTTAACTAAAGTAAATCAGTTTGAGACTTCACAGATATTTCCTCAGAGTCATACTGGAAGTTTCTTGGATGACAGTACAAATGTAGATGGTGGAACTATCATACACACAAGAGTAGACATTGGTGAATGGATCGCATCTGATAGAAAGGGTAAAGATATTAGAGGACACTTAAAGTTTAAGACTGTTCAAATATCAAGTGAAGAAGATAGTGAGTTTAATCTCATAGTGTCAGATATAGCTAGAGATACATCTAGGACTATTAAATCAAAATATACAGTAGGTAGAAAACCTATGATATATGGAGATGCAAAGAATGTAAGAGTTTCAATAGGTAATTCACTAGAGAATGGATTCAGAATAAATACTGTGAGTTATGAAGGCTCATTAACTAAACGAGATACAAGGAGATAAGATGGCAGTACAGTCAAGCTTTTATGAAGGAACTGGGTTAGATAGTAGAACTTTCCCTTCAACAAAACATATAGCTACAAAAGCACATATGGCAGTGTGGTTGCAATTAGTTTTAGATGATTCATGGGTTCAAATGAATGTTGGCGAGTTTCAGTTAATTAATAATAGTTGTGTGTTGAACACATTGCTTAGTAAGTCTATATATAAAGGCATAGAGATTCGTGTTGCAGATGAACCAGATGAATTACTATCAAGTCCAACTGATATAGCAATACTAGCTGGTATAGCTGCAGACGTATCAAATGTATCAAGTATATCTGATGAGGTTAGTTCTTTAGCTAGTATTAATACAGAGATACAATCATTATATGCAGATAAAATAAAACTA
>ERZ890604.582-NODE-582-length-12319-cov-7.366601_pt1 | contig 12319 bp, 17 predicted proteins | sample MGYA00521097_ERZ890604 | MGnify/ENA primary metagenome ERZ890604 (study PRJEB32303, sample SAMEA104408625) | aquatic metagenome | biome: Brackish water; feature: Chemocline; material: water | place: Baltic Sea | collected 2014-10-26T21:54:00 | depth 120 m ... | reverse complement strand
CACACCACTGTTTATAAGTAATCTTATTACCCTTGGCTACTTTAGCATCAGGTCTAGGCATAAGGAAGATTAATTCTTTGCCTTCAAATGTCATTTGCTCAGCAATAGATTTATACTTCTGTCTGTCCCCACTTCTAAAGAATCCTTTAACTTCTATATGATACTTACCCTTAACAAAGTCAGGGGTGTAGTTCTTTCGTATCGTATAGGCTATCCTACAAGGCTCATACAACCACTCTTTACCAAGAGCTTCTGAACATTCCTTCTCTAGTTTACTCCGAAATTTTGTTGCCATCTTTATCAACCTCCAGTACAGATGGTACGTTCTCTACCTTTACTAAGTAGCGTGGACCAGTAGAATAAATAAAGGTTCTAATCTCGTCACCCCAACACTGATGCTTGTAAGCACAGTAGCTACAACCTACAGCAAGTTTCATATTGCCTGACTTACCATCAGCTACAGGTTCATAACATCTCTTAGGTGGCTCCGCTTGTTTAACAACCTTCTTAATATTCTTAATCCTATCTACTATTGAGAAGAAGTTAAGCTTAGTCCAGTACCATTTAGATTCATCTTCCATATCATACTTGAGGTATGTTAGATGTCCGTTGGTCTTATCCATAACTAACCAACCTACATCTTTTGTATTCTCTGCGTGAGCATAGCCTTTGATTTGGTCTATGTATCCAAAGGGGTCATCATTAATGAGTGAACCATCCTTGAATTTCTTAAACCCATAAGGTGAAGCTGACTTAACATCTGTCAGTACACCATCAATCTTACAGTCCATAGAACCTTTGATACCATTTACTTCTACCTGCTTCTGTTCGTGTGTCACATCGTGACCAGAGAGTTTAGTAAGTGCTAGTATCATTTCTTCAATCAAGTGACCATAAAGGAACTTGATTCTAGTGTGGGGCATAAGCTCCTCACCTTTGTATCCATTATAAGAATACCACAGTTGTCTATCCTTCTTACCGATGTTAGACATTCTAAGTTTACGCTTATCAAACTTACTCTCTGTAATATTGTTACGCATCATCTGCTTACAGTTCTCACCAAATGTTTCTATTGCTTCTTCGACATCTACACCTTTAGGTATTACCTTGGTGTCAATCATACGATATATGTCGTCTACTAAAGTTTCTGTACTTTTCATACTGAACGCTCCTTTTTAATAAATCTTTTAGATAAATCTATTGCTCCACTAGACCAATAAAACTTTGATGGTTCTTTTCCTGTTTTTTTATTATACACTCCCCATCTGCTTGTGGTCCAATAAAACATAAATTTAGTCCCTTTATATTTTAAATTTAGCATTGCTTTATGCCTTCCAACTTTAGCTTCTATACCTTCAGATATAAAGTAATCTATAATTTTCTGTCTTGTTTCTTTATCTACACTATACTCCTGTCCTTCAGGTGTAGCATATGAATTAACTCTTTGCTTTAGTGTGTCTGTTGCCACGTTTTACCTACCTTATATTCACCGTCCAGTGGACAGTTTAGTTTAAAAGACTTACCTGCTTGGATGATAGACCCTACCGCTAGACCACCGAAGAAATCAGCTTGGTCATCTCTGACCTCACACTGGAATTCATCGTGCACATTGAGTACAAACTTATAATCTATCTTGTACTGTGTAGCATATGCATCTAGTAACACCAACGCTTTCTTCATAATCACAGCACCTGCACTCTGAAGTAGAGTGTTAAGAGCTGAGTGTTGAGAGCGTATGTGTAGCTTACGTCCATCTAACCCAGTCACCCATCCTTTCTCACTGGATTTAGTGACCTTAGTTCTTAGTAATTTTAAAGCAGGAGTATTATCAAGAAAGTTCTTCTTAAGTTTACGTCCGAGATATGACCCACCTCCTACAACCTCACCAATCTTAGCATCACCCGCACCATAAAGGAACGCATAGATAAAAGTCTTGGCTTGGTCTCTAGTCGCAAGACCAGCAGACAATTGATTGGCAGTATGAATATCACCAGTAAGTATCTCATTGGTGTACTTAGCATCATTCATATAGTGAGCGAGCATCCTAAGTTCTAGACCACTAGCATCACAACCTACCAAACTATATCCATCAGGCACAGTCCACAAGTCACGACAGTCAGCGCCATAGCCACCCTCGAAACCCCAAAGGATTTCACCAGTTTTCTTATCGTGCCTAGTCGCAGGGACTTGAGCACAGTTAGGCTTAGAGTGTGTCATACGTCCTGTCACTGCACCACAAGGATTAACATTACCGTGTATCCTGCCTGTATCTTCATTGATAGCTTCAACCCAACTCTTAACCATAGCAACACGCTTGGTAATAGTAAGGTAGTCAACAATCAACTGTGCTTCAGGTATCTTAATATTCTTAAGTACCTTTTCATCAACGATAACACTACCCTTCTCAGTAAATGCCATAGGTCTCCAGCCAAAGTGCTGTAAATACTTAGCTATCTGCTGACGTGAGCCAAGATTAAACTCAGGGTGTTCAAAGTAACCCCAATCACCCTCCTCTATACTATCTTGTATGTAAGGGTCCTTAAATTCTGGAGTTCTATGACCTGCTATATCGTCACCAATATAACGCCTTGCACCTCTATCTAGTTGTGCTTGATACCTTTTAGATATACTCCCATCTTTGTTGTGTGTCTTTTCTTTAGGGTGTGGTAAGCTAACCCATACAGGCAGAGGTTTAAATCTCTTGTGTACCTCGTCCTCTATGTCAAACACTTTCTCTTTCATCTCAGCTAACAACTCGTATGCTCTGCTCTCATTGAGTTGCATACCGTTGTCGGTCTGTGTCTTAATGATGTTAGCAGTCTTATGTTCTAAATCTACTGCAACATTGTTGACACCAGTGTCACGATTTAATCTCGCATACAAAGCCTTAGTCACTCGTACATCTTGTTGGCAATAAGATAACATCTCTTGGCTATACTCTTCCCATCCACCTTGATAGTCATCTTTGTAGTTACCTAATCGTACACCCCAAGACCTTAGACTATGTCCACCATCAAGGCTAGGGTTATGTAGTCGACTAAGAACCAAAGTGTCCCGAATATTAAAGTCCCAACGAAGACCAGTAAGCCTACGCAGAACAGGAACATCAAAGCCAATAATGTTGTGTCCGATAAGAGTGTCGACATCTTCTGATGCCAACCAGTCTCGAAATAATCCATCTGAATTGTCTCCTATAAAATTATATACAGTAGACTCGTCGTTATCTAACATCGCACAAATGCAATGTATTTTAGTAGCGTTGAGTCCGTCAGTTTCTATATCAAAAAAAGCCTTCGGCATCTTCCATTACCTCCGTTAGTCTACCTGTCTCACTATCATATTGTAGTCGACAAGCCTTTCCAGTTAAACCTGAGAACCTATTTTTTATAACTCTAACCGTAGTTTGGTTACGAATGATAGGGTCGTCTGCCTGTTGGTTACGTTCTAAACCTAACACTATGTCAGACAACTGAGCAATCGCCGCACTCCCTCGAAGCTCTGAGAGGCTCACCTGTCCACCTTCTTCGTGTGCCTTACCTTGAGGTCGTCTGAGGTGAGATATAAGGAACAAGCCTACTCCTGTCTCTTGTACTATCTTCCTAAGCTTAGTCATAATAGCATCAATTGCCTTACGCTCATCAAGTATGCCTTCTTGGTCTGACACCACGATTGATAGATGGTCCAATACAATCCACCTACAGTCATAAGACTTAGCATAAGTTCTGATTACATTGAGCAAGGAATCCTCAGACATACTACCGAAGTGGTCGTAGAAGAATACATTCTTATCGCCTACAGCTTTCTGCCATAACTCCTTTTTCTTTTCTACGCTCAGTTTCTTTTCAAACTGTGGTATGTGTATAGGTGCGTTGGCTTCTATAGACATCAGACCTTTAACACTACGCTCAATAGATTCCTCTAAGTGAATGATAGCTAGATTGTCATCAGTCTTGTCAAGTATGTAAGCTTCTAGTTCCTTGACAACACTAGTCTTACCCATACCTGAGCCACTGGTGATAGTCACTAGTTCCTTAGCACGAAAACCATACGTAAGTTTGTTGAGTCCTTGCCACGGATAGTCGACAGTAACTAGGTTCTCATCTTTTAACAGATGTTCCCAAGTATCTTTTCCTCTGATAATTCCTGCAGGTGTATAAGACTCAGCAGACCACCAAGCATTAGTAAACTCTTTAACCTTGCCATTGACTAACATATCACTAGCATCTTTCATTGGAAGCTTACAAACTTTTAGCTTCCCGACAGATATTATATCCTGAACAGCCTTGACCGCATCATAACCAGCTTGGTCTTGGTCGAAACATAATACTATATTATCAAATGATTCTATGTACTCTAGATTCTCTTTGATATCTCGTGACGCAGATGATGCTCCATTCTTTAGTGATACTACCTGCCACTTGCCATCAAACATCTCTGAAATCGAGAGGGCATCAATTTCACCCTCACAGATAGTTAAATACTTACCCCCAGAGCGGTTAGCATTCTGTCCGAACAGTCCGGCTCCTTTATTAGTGCCAATTATTTGAAACTCTTTAGTTGCGACAGTCCTCTCTTTATATCCGAGTAGCCTGTTGCTCTCGTTAGAGTCGTAGTATGGATAGTAGTGCTTCTCTATCTGACCTTTCTTGTCGAAACTTACAGTCACACCAAACTTTGATATGATGTTAGATGATATGCGTCTCTCTTTAATTGACGCACCAGATACACCTCTCGGTGTTATTGTTTGCATAGGCTTTTTCTCCTCTATATAATTGTTGACACCGGTGTCATCTTTTTGATAATGTCCACACGCATTGCAATAACCGTGACCATCGGAATAAATCGACAGGTTATCTCCTGACCTATCCCCACCTGCATTTCTGCAGGCAGGGCAGGGCTTATGCTCTACGAATGTAGATTGCTTAGGCAAAGAACTCACTCGTCTCAGCGTCAGCAGACTTGTAACCTTCAGTACGATTAGTAACCTTAACAGCAGTTAAGTATGTTGCAACTCCGTGTTGCGGGTGTTTTTCACCGGCTTTCCAAAGCACTTGCACCTCTGACTCAGCACCAAAGTCGTGACCGATTGCTTCACCATCGTCAGTCTTTATCATCTCGAAAGATAATGGGTATTTAGTAGAGAATTTACGCGCTCTATAAGACCCTCCATCTTCAGTTTTGATAGTGCGTACCTTGACACCGGCTTTCTCTAGTGTCTTGGCTTCCTTGTCATCAACAGCAACAGTAAGTGTGTACTTACCAGTGTCCTCACCATTGAATTTTTCTGTACTGTCTAGATAGACGTACTTTGCTATACCTGTAGTTATCATAATTGTATTTTCCTCAAGACCTATAAAAGAGATTGCAGTGCCGGTCTATAGAAACACCACAAACTAAACTAAAGACTCAACTAAAGTGATAATCATTATGATAAATACTTTAATTGAATCTATAGTAATATTTTAAACTATTTATCAACCAGAGTCAACCTTAATATCAAGTTTATTTAGTACCTCGTCATCATCAAGATAAGAATAGGGATTGGAGTGGTATCTACAGACACCACACAAATCTAGAAACTCACTCTTTTCTTTAGGGTCTCTAGCTTTAGACTCCCATTCAGTCAATAGATTATCACAGCATTTACATCGCATCTCTGCTCCTTACTTTATCTATCATATCTTGTATTTTACGTGTTGATAAGACTTCATCTTCCCATCCTGTGTTAACATTTAAAAAATAATCTTCGACCTCGTCTATAATGAGACTCAAAGCATCATTCTCTTTCTTTAATGTCCTATTAATCCTTAGGGCTTCGTCATTAAAGTTCTTGTTGTTATTAGGGTTAGTCATTATCTTTCACCTCATATCTTTTGACAGCAATATAATTATACTGGTTTGTTTTATCGAGCTCATCTCTGTATCTATGAGCTTCCTCAATAGTATCAAAATCTACTGATACTTCATTATCTACTATTACTTCATAATTAAAATTAATCATTCAAATCCTCCTCGGATAGTATGTCTTTATTTTCATAGCTTATCTCAACGCCATCATCATTATAAAAAGGTAAGTCCGGATTAGTATCTCTACCAATAGACCAACCACTGTCTTTCATAGCATAAATTCTAGCATCAGTTTCTGTCATATTTTCAGCGAGACAGTTACCCTCGCCATCAGTGACAAAATATGTGTACTGTTGCTCTTTATAGACTTTAGCTAGTCTGCTTATTAAAGGTTTTCTATTCATTATTATTCTCCATATAAATATTGTTCTGAGTTATTCTTACCATCAAATAGAGCAGTTTCAAGTGCAGTTATACGCGCTTCTAAACTTTTCTTTACAGTGAAACGGTGGTCATCGTAGCCACTAACCCAACCTATTTTGTTCTTAAGATGCTCTACGGTCTTTTCTAACATATTAATTTGACCTTGCATATCTGCAATTATACTTATGTAGGTGAAAGGTTCAAGGTGATAATTATAATTATCCAAAGAAATTCTATGGGCTTCATCAAATATACCTGTACCAAACTCCTCGCTGATATCAAACTTTCTATCAACAGCTTCATCAAAATTTCTTACATCACTTGCATCTATACTAATTTCCATAAGACCTCCTAGTCTATTAAGTCCATATAAGCTCTAATGTTATTTTCAATGAACCAATTCTTACCCATATTGTATTCAGAATATAAAATTCTAGCTTCTTTATAATCACCCCGATTTCCAATGTCTATATGTGTGTGATATGCGTCCATCAGGCGGTCAAATACTGCCAATTCGACAGGGTTTAACTCTACCTTAACCCCTGAGTAAGGGTTCTGCCTTATTTCAGGCTCAGGGGCAATCATCATATGCTCACCGTAAGGTAATTTTGAGGGGTCATCATATCCCCACGATTTAAACAGTTCTTTTTTACTTACTTTCATTTCTTGCTCAGTCATTTTGCTTCTCCTTCATCATAAATTACGTGTACGTTAATATTAGCTTCAGGTATCATCATTTCATCTGAAATCCTAGCTTTAAGAATAGCTTCTGCTTCTTCTTCTGTGTGTGCATCAACATCATCCCACTGATTGTGAGTTACATCATAGCCTATATTAAATCTTCTCATAATATCTCCTATATTATATTAAATTTTATCAGGGTAGCTTCTTCAGCTTCTGTTATAGCTGAGCGTCTATCCACCCAAACAAAACTACTCCAATCTCTAGTTAAAAAACCATTTCTAAGATTTTCCTTAGACTCTTCCAAGTCCAACTCACCAAAAAGATTTTCAAGTATTTCTTGGTCAGTCTGAGCATCTCGAACAGTTTCAAAAAAAGTATGTTCAACCTCGCCTGAACTTTCAGTAATTGTTATTAATTCTCTAATCATTTCAGACCTCCCAGTCTTTAGTTTAAATTCTTGACACCAGTGTCACGATTTACTTGATACGCTTCCAAGTTTGCCACGTGATACTTTGCAAATGCAATGGAGCCAGTCCCAATGTTTCTGAGACCATTATATAACACTTTTCGATAAATGTATATACGTCTTTAGAAATTGATTGTTCTTTATCATCTGCAATATGTCCGATTGCTATGGATATCGCGTGTCTATCAACAGTAACACCGCTTGAGCGCGTGGGATAGACCATATTCTCATAAAAAGTCTTCGTTTTCTCACCGTTTAAGATTGATTTTATCTCACTATCAAGTGAATGAATACCTAACATTTTTGGAATAGCTAGAATATCCCTTGCTTTTTGCTTACCACGTTCCATATATCCACAATCACCAGTCATAATCAACTCAATTGCAATTTCTTTATTTTTATTCCATTCCTGCATCGGTGACAATGCTGAGACAACACCTAGAACCTGTTGCACTGAGACATTTTGACCCTTAAAGCTTAAAAGAAATTTAGAGACTTCAACAGACCAGTCATTTGCTTCTTGATACCAGTGATTATTTTCCTCTTCTATTCTCAATAAATAAGTCTTCATTATATTATTTTTGATTTTAGTTTTAGAATAATCATTGGTTCCTATTCTTATTGTTTTCATACATATCCTTTGATTAATTGTATTATTAGGGTTCCATATTTGCTCATACAGACACTTTAAAGGGTTAACCCATACTAAGCCTTTGCTCAATATATAAGTATTATCAATTATCTTTAAATGATAGTCAATAGGTGCTCAAGTGTTGACACCGGTGTCAGGAATTGTAGAAGTATTGCAGACAAAAAAAACCCACGAATTAACGTGGGTCTGGTGTTTCTGTTAGTGGGTCTATTTTCCTTTAATCAATAGAACCCTTGCGATTAACATTTGACTTGAGTTGATAACATCATCATTAAATGGCTTACGTTTATCCGCCGCCATTGACTCAGGCTCATTAGCTTCTATCCAGTTAACAATTGTATCTGCTAATGTCTCAGATTTTTTCTCAGGTGTTGGCGCAATAGCTGTTACAAACTCAATATAAGTCCCTTTCTGAGTCTCTAGTGCAAAGCCTTTGTCTACGTCATCAGTCTTCGCAAGTCTAATAGACCATTTAGTAGTCTTACAGGCTTCCGTTCCTAATATACGTTCCTGAGTCTTCTTCTTATTAGTTATCTTAACTATCTTATGTACTTTTTTCTTGAACGCTGTTAGTTCTTCGTTAGCAAGTGTTGTATTGAGATGGTTCAAGCGCTGTATGTACTTAGTGCGCTTAAGTTTATCATCTGATACTTCAACTAAGAAGTCACTGACCGTATTCTCACCGTTAGATATCTTTCCGGCTGTATCAATTACGTTATCAATGTATTCAACATCAGTCTTGCTAGTGTCAAATAGGTTCGTTGGTGTTGCTGGTGTATTAGTATTAGTTGTCATTGTGTTAGTTATCCTTTAAGTTATTGATAATGCTAGAGTTTTTGTGGTTCTAGCTCAACAGCATTAGCGCTGGTGATAGGTTGATTATACACAAGTGCAAGTAATATTTAAACAATCGTATTAAATTAGTTTATTAATGTTGACACCGGTGTCAGGAATTAGGGTCTCTAATGTCTAACTCATACTCACTTATATCTCACATATATGTACTTGAGTACGCTTGAGTGTCATCAGTGCGCTATATATGTGTACTTGAGTCCGCTTGAGTGCTGCTTGAGAATGACCCCGAGGGAGGCTCATTTGCCTCGCGTGTATATATATATAAGCTCATACGCAGATTGGAGTGAATTTGGGTATATGCTGCTGTTTACTAGGATAATTCTAGAAACTGGAGGTGCGGAGAGGGACTTAAGTAAAATAAAGAGGACTATGCTATTGACTTTCATTGAAAAGTATGATATAATATTACTATAGATAAGATTTAAATCAAAGGCTTCTTTTAGAATCAACCTTTAGAATTATCATTATAGTTATCACTTTAATAATAACTTTAGACAGAAGACTACAGAGAACCTAAGTACACTAAAGAGGAGCTCACCAAGTTAATGTCTTCAAAGCATAAAGGTTCACCTAACCTATATAAAGGTATGAAGTCTCTTAATCCAGACGGAAGACCAAAAGGTAGTGTCAATAAGTTTACAGCTTTAAGTAGAGAGTTAATGTCTAATAGAGGACCAGAGATTGTCCAGAAGGTTATAGACTTAGCACTCGAAGGTGATAGGACTTGTCTTAAAATGTGTATGGATAGAATAATTCCTACCACTAAGGCAGTAGAATTTAGAACATCAGAAGATAGAGGTAATGTTATTATTAATGTTGGTGGTCTAGCAGAAAAAATAATAAGTGAAGATAATAAAAAACCTTTAGAGTATGAAGAAGGTATTGTCATTCAGGATTCATCTATAGATGAGACTATTATTAAGATAGCCAACAGTGAGTAAAGAATTAGATGTACAGTTACACCCTGCGCAACTAGAGATATTTAATAGTCCAGCTAGATTTAAGGTTGTAAGTGCAGGAAGAAGGTTTGGTAAGTCTAGGTTAGCAGCTTGGATACTTATTATAAAAGCCCTTCAGTCTGAAAGTAAGGATGTCTTTTATATAGGTCCTACATTTCAGCAAGCTAAAGATATTATGTGGAATATGCTCAAGGAACTACTTCACGGTACGGACCTTATAGAGACTACCCACGAGAATACAGCTACTATGAAGTTAGTTAATGGTAGAAGAATTAGTTTAAAGGGCTCAGATAGACCAGATACTCTAAGGGGCGTAGGACTTGCTTATGTCGTACTAGATGAATATGCTTCTATGAAGGTCGAAGTGTGGGAACAGATTATAAGACCTACACTTGCTGACGTACAGGGTGGTGCACTATTTATAGGTACTCCTGCAGGTAAGAATCACTTTTATGATTTGTACTTAGCAGCAGATGAGGATGAAGACTGGGAATCATTTCAGTTTACATCTATAGATAACCCTCTAATAGACCCAAAAGAAGTAGAGGTAGCAAAAAGAACAATGTCTACCCAAGCTTTTAGGCAAGAATTTGAAGCCAGCTTTGTGAGTTTCACAGGTGGTATCTTTAAAAACGAATGGATTAAGTATGATGATGAAGAACCAGAAGACGGAAATTTCGTTATTGCGGTTGACCCTGCAGGCTACGAATCGGTGGAGAAAGAACGCGGTATCAAAGGTAGTAAGCTTGACGAAACTGCAATTGCAATCGTTAAAATCTGCGCTGACAGATGGTGGGTCAAAGATATACTCCACGGTCGATGGGGAATTAAAGAAACTGCTACTAAAATATTACAGGCTGCGATTGAAAATCAGGCAACTATTGTCGGAATAGAATCTGGTGCGTTAAAGAACGCTATACTTCCTTATTTGGAAGATGAGATGAGAACACAAGGACAATGGGTTGTCATTACAGATGTAACCCACGGTGGTAAAAAGAAAGCTGATAGAATTACGTGGGCTTTACAAGGTAGATTAGAGCACGGTAAGATTACATTTAATCGTAACTCTAAATGGAACAATGATTTAGAAACACAGTTAATAGAATTTCCAAGTAAGGGCACACACGATGATATTATTGATGCCCTTGCCTATATAGACCAAGTAAGTGTAGCAGATTATATGCACACTATTGAATTAGACGAAGAATGGGAACCTTATGATGATGTTGCAGGATATTAAATGATTGATGGTGAAGAGAGTAAGTACCAAGGACTAGCCGGATGGTTAGGCTCACGTCTAGAAGAGTGGAGAAACCACAGAGATTCTAATTATTTAGATATCTGGGATGAATATTATCGTCTATGGCGCGGAATCTGGAAAGCTAGTGATAAGACTAGAACATCAGAAAAATCTAGATTAATATCTCCAGCATTACAACAAGCAGTTGAATCCTCAGTAGCAGAAATTGAAGAGGCTACATTTGGCAGAGGAAAATGGTTCGACATTAAAGATGATATGTTAGACCAAGACCCCTCCGATGCTGAGTATGTACGTAATTTACTACAAGAAGACCTAGAGTCTACTGGAGCAAAGGATGCTTTATGTGAAGTATTCTTAAACGGTGCAATATATGGTACTGGTATTGGAAAAATATCTGTAGAAGAGAACACTTGGAAGTATCCAGTAGAAGTTCCGATAGAAGGAACAATGGTTACTGAAAGAATATTACAAGAAGATACAGTCATTGATGTTAAAATAGAGGCAATTAGCCCTAAAGAATTCTTAATAGACCCTTCAGCTACAAGTATACAAGAAGCTCTTGGTGTCGCACACGAAGTAATTAAACCTAGACATAGTATAATTGAAGGTATCGAGAATGGTACATATAGAGATATATCTATAGAAGGTAGTTACAACATAGAAAGATTAAAGGGTTTTGACCCTGAAGAATCACGTGCAGACGCTAACGACCAAATTAAAATCACTGAATACTGGGGTAAAGTACCAGCTAGATTCCTATCAGAAGATGAATCTATGGATGATTTTGAATATAATGATGATGAACTAGTAGAAGCTGTAGTTACTATAGCTAATGACAGTCATATATTAAGAGCAGAACGTAATCCATTTATGATGGAAGACAGACCTTTTGTATCTTATCAACACGATATTGTACCTAATAAGTTTTGGGGTAGAGGTGTATGTGAGAAAGGATACAACCCACAAAAAGCACTAGATGCTGAGATGAGAGCTAGAATTGATTCATTAGCACTTACGACTACACCTATGATGGCAGCAGATGCTACTAGACTACCTAGAGGTGTTAAGTTTGAAGTAAGACCGGGTAAAACTATACTTACTAATGGTTCACCTAGAGATGCTATTATGCCTTTAGATATGGGTACTACTGACCCTTCTACATTCCAACAAGT
>ERZ890604.574-NODE-574-length-12458-cov-4.468677_pt1 | contig 12458 bp, 9 predicted proteins | sample MGYA00521097_ERZ890604 | MGnify/ENA primary metagenome ERZ890604 (study PRJEB32303, sample SAMEA104408625) | aquatic metagenome | biome: Brackish water; feature: Chemocline; material: water | place: Baltic Sea | collected 2014-10-26T21:54:00 | depth 120 m ... | reverse complement strand
CGACGCGGGAATGCCCGGCATAAGCGACCCTGGTCAAGCTCTTGTATCGTACTGCATAGAAAATTCCATAAAATATGACGTTCTGCCCGGCGCCAACGCAGTCTTAACAGCTTTTGTCGCGAGTGGCTTTGTGGAGACTCAGATGCTTTTCTTTGGATTTTTAGATCATAAGGGAACTTCTCGCAGCGTAGGTTTGCAAAAAGCGCTTCATAACGGGTTTACCACGATTTTATACGAATCTCCCCATCGCTTGGAAAAATTGCTTTTAGAGATACAAGACGAAGAGCCTAAAAGAGAGATATTTTTAGCCAAAGAGCTTACAAAAAAATATCAAAAATATTTCAGAGGCACCGCCACTGAAGCTTTAAAAGAGCTAAATGGCAATTTTCGAGGAGAGTGGGTGGTGGTCATAAGCTCTGGCGAGGCGCAAGCCGATTCCGCGATAACTCAAAAAGACATATTGGAATTGGACTTACCTAAAAAAATTCAGGCTAAACTCATTAGTAAAATAACCGGTGAAAATACAAAAGCTTGTTATCAAAGATTATTAACGTTATAATTATCAAAATCCAATAGATAAGGAATTGTAATGGCTGAAATCTTTAAAGATAAAACCAGCGACGAGTGGTTTTTTTCCGAAGATAGTTATATTTTGAGTGAAACCGATTCGAGAGGTTTTATACTTTACGCCAATGACTTATTTTGTAGCATGGCTGGATACTCGATGGATGAGTTAATCGGTCAGCCACACAATATTGTTAGACACCCAGATATGCCAAGAATCGCATTTGCGGGATTATGGAACGATATTCAATCAAAGGGTTTTTGGACTGGGATAGTAAAAAATCGTCGAAAAGACGGCGGGTATTATTGGGTGGACGCGACCGCGTTGAGAAAAACGCATAGTGACGGCACTGTGACCTATCTTTCCATTAGAAGAGTCCCAAGCAGAAGCGTCGTTAAATCTTGTGTCACTCTTTATGCGGAGTTAAAAAGTAAAGAGTAGTCTTTTTTCGTTTAAATTGCCCTAAAATTTTTACTAACTAACGCATATGGCACTTTTTTTAGATAAAATGCTGTCATGTTAATTTATGCAAAACAACCAATTTATTACCTTATAAACAAATACCCAAATAAAATTAAGACTCTCTATTTAGCTAAAGAGCTGGAAAAAAAAGAGTACTCTCGTCTTATGAAAATGGGCTTTGAAATCAAACGCATTCCTAATGAAGCCGCGCAAAAAATGTGTAAAAACGCAAATCATCAAGGAATTTTAGCCGAGGTTGACGATTGTCAGCTTCAACCCTATAATTTTTTCTTTGAGAAAAAATTTATTTTAGTGCTTTCTGGAGTGACCGACGTTGGGAATATCGGCGCGATAGTTAGAAGCGCTTACGCTTTGGGCGTGGACGCAATCGTTGCTTGTGGCGTGAAAACTTTACCACTAGACACAATTACTCGAACGAGCACCGGTACGCTATTTGATATGCCATTCGCCATAGAAAACAACGTTCATGACGTCTTAAACGATTTTAAAACATCGGGCTTTACAATTTACGGCGCAGACATGAATGGCATGGACATTCGCGAAACTCATATAGAAAAGAAAAAAGTTTTGGTGTTGGGCAGCGAAGGCGAAGGTCTCACTTCTCGCGTCATTTCTAAGCTTGATTGCGCGGTAAGCATAAAAATGTCTCATGAATTCGACTCATTAAACGTGAGTGTCGCGGCGGCTATTTTGATGGACAGGATGAGATAATGAGTAAAGAACTGGATAAGTTAAAGGAACTTGGGGCTCAAAAGATATATGAAGACACGCATATTCCTCTTAAATACGTTCAGAGCGTTATTTATGAAAGTTTCGAGGGGTTAAATAAAGTTCAATTTCTCGGTTTTGTATCCATTTTAGAGAGAGAATATAATCAAAATTTATCAGCTTTGAAAGATACGGGTCTAGAATATTTCAATGAAAATCCACAAGAAGAGCATGTAAATTCGGCTTTTTTCATCGCGCCAAAAAAAGCTAGAAATTTTAAACTCTTTTATATTTTGGTAGCTCTTTTAATCTTCGTTTTTGTCGCGTATAAGAGTTTGGAAGATGATTCTTTAGAGCGTTCCTCAAACAAAATTGACAACAGCGCAATTGATAGCGTGACGCAAAATATAAACGCAACCGCAAAAGAAACGGTTTCAACAGAGACAGACGAGCAAGAAGTTAACGCCACTGACAATAATATAACAGAAATAAAGATAATCGAGCCTGTCAAAATCGCTAAGATGAGTGAGCCTATAGTTGTTGAAAATACAACTACAACGGAAGTTTCTTTGATACTCTATCCAACCTCAAAACTTTGGATAGCTTATATCAATAAAACAGATGGCATAAATAGACAAGGAGTCATAAAAGAGAAACTTGAACTTGACCCTAGTAAAACTTGGCTACTTTCTCTTGGCCATGGACATGTTAATATAGAAGTAAATGGTAAAACGACTAAGTTTAACAAGCCAGACAATCTTCTTTTTATTTATGAAGACGGAGAACTTAAAGAACTAAGCAAAACAGAGTTTAAGAGGCTCAACAAAGGTCGTCTATGGTAAAAAGTCTTATATCTTTTTTACTACTTTTCACTCTCGCCATTAGTGATGAAATGGTGATAGTCGAAGAAGACCTTTTGTCGCAAAAGATAAAAAGTTTTGTAGGAATGGAGGAGTATGAGCAAAACGTTAATTTTATTAACGTTATTTTTGAGCCAAAGTCCGCTTTTTATAAAAACGATAGAGTTGACACGATGAAGGTTATTGGAACCTTAGAAGAAAATGGGTTGTTAAAACTTTTTTTTAAAACCCCACAGGAGATTAGTTTAAAGTTTAAGACAAGCGGTTCTCCTCTATTTTTCGTAAAACTCATGGGAGACTCGCTTAGAAACATTGGCTACTACCGTTACATGACTACCGCTTCCTCTCTTGACTCTTCAGAGTTTAGCTGGAATATAACTTTAAGTTCTGAATACGCGACAGATCCTTTGGTTTTACAGACGGAACTAAATAAAAGTGGCTGCTCAATTACCGACGTAGAAAGAACTTCCGCGACAGATTGGACGTACGTGGTTGACATGAGTCTTGGCTTTTTAAATATGCCGGAATTAGAACATTCGGTAAAATTTCATTTAAAGCATTCGCTATATTCGCACTGGTTGAACTGCTCAAAAGTAAAAAGAGTGAAAGTGGATAGTCCACCTAGAAATAGCTGGTATCCGTACGTAGCTTATTATGATTCATCGCTACATCTTTTAAAAGTCACAAAACAAGATCAAAAAACTTCTCAAATAATCTTAGATATACCCAAGCGCGCTCAGTATATGAAAATTGAAGACCTCTACACTCTAAAAAACGTAAAAGACGAATTAGTTTTATCTCCATATGGAAGACGATAATTTAGCGCGTCTTATTATATTATTCTAAATATATTTCGCTAAAATGCCATTAATAATTTTACAGGATATAAAATGTTTGATGAGATAAGATTTAACAGAGTTGAGAGACTCCCTAAGTATGTGTTTGCCGAAGTAAATGAGATTAAAATGCAAGAGCGTCGCGCAGGTAAAGACGTGATAGATTTTTCTATGGGAAATCCTGATGGGGACACTCCTGAGCATATTCGCTCAAAACTCATCGAATCAGCCCAAAAGACGAAAACTCATGGGTATTCAACTTCAAAAGGCATTCCAAAACTTCTCAAAGCCATCGCTGACTGGTATGAGAGACGCTATGACTGCATTTTAGATCCTGAGACGGAATGCGTGGCGACCATGGGTTCTAAAGAGGGCTACGCTCACTTAACTTACGCGATTACAAATCCCGGCGACGTAGCGGTTGTTCCCGATCCGACTTATCCTATTCATGAGTACTCTTTCATTCTCGCTGGTGGAAACGTCGTTAAATTTGGCATAGAGTTTGACGAACATTATAGACTCGACGAAGATAGCTTTTTTGAAAATTTAGAGAGAGTTTTTAAAGAGAGTTCTCCAAAACCAAAGTACGTTTTAGTTAATTTTCCTCATAACCCTACAACGGCGACGGTAACGCAAGAGTTTTACGTTCGCCTTGTCGCCATGGCCAAAGAGAAAAGATTTTACATAATTTCCGATATTGCCTATGGAGACATAACTTTTGACGGCTACGTAACTCCATCAATTATGAGTGTGCCAGGCGCGAAAGACGTTGCGGTTGAATCGTTTACTTTGAGTAAATCATACAATATGGCCGGTTGGAGAGTCGGTTTCTTCGTTGGAAATAAAAAGCTGATTGGAGCGCTTCAAAAAATTAAGTCATGGTTGGATTATGGAATGTTTACGCCGATTCAAGTTGCGGCCACCATCGCGCTTAACGGCGATCAGCAGTGCGTTCAGGACATAACGGACAAATACAATCACCGCCAAGAAGTGCTTATCGAAGCTTTTGACAGAGCGGGATGGCACATAAATAAAAATGAAGCGAGCATGTTCAGTTGGGCAAAAATTCCTGAGTGCGCGGCGCATCTTGGTTCTTTAGAATTTAGTAAGAGACTTTTGGTCGAAGCTGGCGTCGCCGTCGCTCCGGGCATTGGGTTTGGAGAGTATGGAGAGGGTTACGTTCGCATAGCGTTGATAGAAAACGACAATAGAATCCGTCAAGCCGCGAAAAACATCAAAATCTTTTTAAAACAGTTTCAAGAGGAACAAGAGTAATGATCAAAATCGGAATTATTGGGGTAGGAACGGTCGGAACGAGCGTAGTTCAAATACTTCGCGATAACGCCGACATGATAAGCGCTCGCGCGGGCGTCGACATAGTTGTAAAGAGTGGAGTCGTTAGGAATCTAAACAAAGATAGAGGCCTTGACGTCATTTTAACAGACGATGTAAACGACATATTGGACGATGAAGAAATTGACATTGTCGTTGAGCTTATGGGTGGCGTTGAAGAGGCTTTTGAAGTGGTAAAAAAAGCTCTCAACGCAGGCAAAGCGGTTGTTACGGCAAACAAAGCTCTTTTAGCCTACCATCGTTATGAGCTTCAAGCAATCGCCAAAGACATAGCTTTTGAGTATGAAGCTTCCGTTGCCGGCGGGATCCCCATCATTAACGCGCTTCGCGATGGTCTGTCGGCGAATCATATCGAGTCTATTATGGGCATCATGAACGGAACATGCAACTATATGATGACTAAGATGACGAATGACGGCGTTGCGTATGAAGATATTTTAAAAGAGAGCCAAGAGTTGGGTTACGCGGAAGCCGATCCATCGTTTGACGTTGGCGGTTACGACGCGGCGCATAAACTTCTTATCCTTGCGTCCATCGCTTATGGCATAGACGCCAAACCTGAAGATATTTTAATAGAGGGCATTCAAAACGTAACTCAAGACGACATATCTTTCGCTAAAGAATTTGGCTACGCCATAAAGCTCTTAGGAATCGCTAAAAAAGATGAAAACGAAGTTGAGCTTCGAGTTCACGCTTGTTTGATTAGTAAAGACGAAATGATAGCTAAGATAGATGGCGTTATGAATGGCATCTCCGTTATTGGCGATAAAGTGGGAGAGACTCTTTACTATGGTCCAGGCGCTGGGGGAAACGCGACCGCGTCCGCGGTCGTGGCAAATATCATAGACATAGCCAGAAGTGGAAAGTCCGCTCCAATGCTAGGCTTTAACAAGCCTATGGAAGGAGATAAACTTACGCTCAAAGCCGCTGGCAACATAGTGTCAAAATACTACTTAAGAATCAACGTTTCAGATAAAACGGGCGTTTTAGCCAGCATCACTAAAATATTTGAGAATCATAATATTTCAATTGAGACCATGTTGCAACGTTCATTCTCAAATGCGAGCGCCAATCTCCTTATATCAACTCATGTAGCGGTTGAAAAAGACATTCAGGCCATGATCAACGAGCTTGAAGCTTTAAATTTTGTCAATGCAAGACCCGTTATGATAAGGATAGTTTAAACAAAAGTTAACTATTAAGCACTCCTTAATTTTTTAAGTTTTATAATGATTTAGTAGATATAAGGAGTGTACCATGAAAGTAAACGCTTTTTCGATTATTAAGCCGCGTATTTTTTTACTGAAACTTTTGCTTGCCCTGTACATTGGGTTGTTTTTTGTCTCATGTGGTGGCGAAAACATAGACTCTTCAACTACGCAAGCTAAACAGTTTCTCAGTATATCAAGGTCGATTCCTAGTTCGGGCGTATCGATATTTCAAAATATATCTTTGGAATTTTCCACTGTTTTAAATTCTAGTAGCGTTATGGCCGATAGTGCCTATATCTTAGATAAAGACAATGGCGTTGTTGGAGCTCATATAGAAGTGAGCTTAAATAAGATAGTTTTTACGCCTTATCAGTATTTAAAGCCAGCGGCTCAATATAAGTTAGTTATAACTACCGCCGTTAAGAATGAAGCTGGGCAATCTTTGAGTCAAGATTATAACTACTCTTTTATAACTCAAAACGAAGTTATAGACGCTTCTCCATTGATTTTTAACTCCATAAAACCCTCAAACGCTCTGCAAAACGTGGATCCAAAAACAGATATATCCATACAGTTTAACAAGTTCATATCGCCAGACGCCCAATACGAAAAAAGAGATACAATAAAAGTAACTTCAAGCGGTGGAGAAGTTGTATCGGGGGAGTTAGAGTTTTTCAATTCAATCATTACTTTTAAGCCAACCCATGAATTAAACACTAGCGCTTATTATAACGTGGAACTTGTTGGCGACATAACGGATATGTATGGAAACGTTTACAATGGCGACAAAAACTGGAGTTTTACAACGGCTAGTGGTTCAGTTGAAATCAACAAAGGATATACTTCACTCTATAATAAAAATTTGAATTCCGTTAGCTCTTTAATGAGAACGATGCGTATTGGACAGACAGATGAGTATCTTGCGGTGGCGTCGTCGAATAAAATTGATTTTTTTGACGTTATTTTTGATAAAGGTTATCCATCCGTGGCGTTTAAATACACATTTGACGCAGGCTCGCAAATCAACGATATGTACGTAATTGATTCTGAATATATATTAGTTGGAACAATGTCAAGCGGCGTTTACGTTTTAAGGCTATCCTCAACGGGCTCGGATGAAGTTTCTCACCTTGCTTCTGCAACTTCTATATATGGAGTGACGTATGACGCTGATAGTTCTATAATTTCTGGAAAGGCGTACGCCGTTGGACCAAAACATGGTTTAGAGGTTTTTTCACTTGATTCAAATAAAATTTTAAGTTCAATTAAAACTACTGGCGTGGAGGGAACTCTGCTTAAAGTTGCGGTGGCAAACGATGGTGGCGTAAAAAAAGTTTTTGTGGCCGATTATGATCATGGAGTTAAAGTCTTTGATGAAAACGGAACACACATGAGTTCCATGGACCTTAATGGCTCCACTAGAGACGTCACTCTTCTTAGAGATAATTATGGTTCTCAATTTATCTTAGCAAGCAACTCTTTAGGCGTCATAACAGGTCTCAACATGGATTCTAGCGTGAATTCCAACTATCGTATGGAGTTCTTATCTTCTGCTTCTGACATAAATACCTATGTTGATTCATTGACCTACAGATCCATGTGTTACGCAAGCAATCCATCAAAAGGGTTGTTAGTGATTAATAATAGTTTTAATTTTGCTCTTGATGGCGTTATACAAAGCGCTGGACATATAGTGTCCTCTTCAATTATTAAAGACGACGTCGCGTACGTTGCCACGCTAGATCAAGAGGGCGTAATCAATATATTCAACGCAATAGCCGATACCTATGGTCCGTATGTGAATAATGTAACACCTCCTGATGGTGCAAATATAAACGGCACTGATAATATTCAAGCGAGCTTTAGCGAGTATTTGGACAAAGATAGCTTATTCTTTACGTTGGTAGATTTGAATACGTCTGAAAATATTGGATTGACGATTACTTCGGATGGCTTAGTGGGTGTTGAATCATCTTTTGTTTATACTCTCAATCCTGATAAAGACTTAACGCCAACACACTCTTATCGTCTTAGCATGTCTAAAAATATAAAAGACAGATTTGGCAACGCATTGGAGAATTATGGCATGGATTATAACGTGTCGTATGTAATAAATACTCCTCCGCCAGTTAGCGGCGCGACTGGAATTTAAACGCTAAAATTAGATATAAAATTAAGGAGACTCGATTATGAAAATATTATTTTTAGTATTACTCGTTTTTGGTACGAATGTTTTTGCGGATATAACTCAAGTGGAAGTTTTGTATCAGTCACAAATGTATCATGAGGCGATTGATGAGGCTAAAAGTTTAACTTCGGAGTACTCAAACCCAAAACTGCACTTATTGTGGGCAAAAAGCGCGGAGGCCTTGGGCGAGCAAAAAGAGGCTATGAGCGCGTATGAACGAGTTGTTATTTTAGATGAAAACGACACGCAAGCTAAATTGGCTCTGTTTAAGATCTATAAAAACAGCAAAAGAGACGTTTTGGCGAAAGAGACTCGAGAGGAGCTTCTTCGTTATCAACTAACCCCTTCGCAGAGGAGTTCTCTAAATCTTTTAGAGGCGCAAAGTTCAGACGAAATCAAAGCCAAAGCGACTCTGATACTAGGTCATGACACAAACATAAACGTGAGCGCCGACTCTGGCGTTTTAGACTCTTATTTTGGAACGCTAGGAAACAAAGGCGAAATCTCGACTTTTTTTTCGCGCTTTACGGGTAACGTTAGTTACGTAAACGAACTAGAAGAGAAAGGCGGATGGCATCTTAGAGGCGACGCGGAACTCTATTATCAAAACAACTTTGACGCGAGTTATTACAGTATGCTTGTCGGAGGCTTAAAAGTTGGCATGGGCTACTCGGGAGAGGGTTATACGCTCTATATGCCGATTGGTTATGACAAAGTGCATTATCTCAACTCGGATTTATTGACTCAAATAACCCTTGCTCCCACTCTTAACGTCAAAGTCGACAAAGAGGTCATTCTTAACGTCAACGCAAAATACGCCACGAGAAGTTATGACGATAAATATAAAGGAATGGGTGACTCCTCTTATGGCGTGGGCTCAGGTGTTTATTATCTCTTTGACGCGAACTATCTATACTCGACTGGAAAGTATGAGAGCTTTTCTTCGAACGAAACGGTTCACTTTAGTTATCTTGACAAAAAGATGTTGACCTTCTCTTTGGGAGTGAATTATAATCTCGCTCAAGGGCTTGTTTCAAAACTGGATTATCGTTACAGAAAAGCTTTTTATAATGATGGAATCAATCCGGCAAACGCCGCGGGCTCCGCAAAAAGAGATGACGATTACAATCAAGTGGAGTTAAAACTGTCTCATTACTTTGCGGATAATTTTGAGCTGTTTTTTTCTGAAAGATACGCTAAAAATAGTTCAAATTACATACCAGCCAAATATAGCAAAAACATAACTATGTTTGGCGTTAGCGTAAATTATTAGGAGCTCGTGATGAAGATATTATTATTTATGCTGGTAAGCTTGTCTCTTTGGGCCAACATTGGAAACATTATGGCTATGAAGGGAAGCGTTGACGTCAAACGTGACAATGGCTCCATAGTCGCCACAAACGGTATGGTCATTTTAAAGGGAGATAAGATAGTGACGGCTCGAAAAAGTCGCGCGCAAATCGTTTTGAGGGATGACACGGTCGTTACCATTGGAGCGAATTCATCTTTTGGATTTCTTGATTATAAGTTTGACGGTTCGAAAAACTCAAAGATTGAGATGAGCGCTAGTCGGGGATTTTTTCGCTCCGTGACGGGCATGATTGGAAAAGTCGCGCCAGAGCGATTTAAAGTAAAAACCGCGTCGGCGACCATAGGAATTAGAGGAACCGATTTTACAGGTGAAATATTGGGCCCACGAGAGGTATTTAAGTGCTATGAGGGTGCTATCTCAGTTGAATTTGAGGGTGGAGCCAATGAGATAGACGCTGGAATGATGATAGAAATAGCGCAAAATAAAGTTGAAATAAGAGAGTTTGACTCGACAACGGAGTCCACCGAGAGTGAGGAGTCTGACGCGAAGGACGAGTCGACGGATAAGGACGAGTCGACGGATAAGGACGAGTCGACGGGCGGCGAGGAGTCTAGTTCTCATGAAGAGTCTGGCATGAGTGAAGAGCCGGACTCAGCGCAAGAGTCTGGTGAAACTCAGGAGGTAGATTCAACTCCAGAGTCACAAACGTTTAGTCGAGATATAGAGGCGCTAAATGATATTGTTGTCGATTCTTTAGATGAAACGGAGATTCCAACGGAAAGCATATCGGACATAACTCAAATAATAGAGGAACTTGAACATGAGCTAACTGAGTCGGTAGCTGAGTCAGTAGCTGAGGCGCTGATTGAAGAGACTCCAACTACTCAGCCATCAGAACCATTTACAATAGATACGGGCAGCGAAGATAGACCAATACGGTATTAAAGCTTAGATGCAAAATTTTTTTACTAAAGTAGGACTAGCCTTTACTTTGGCGTTGCTACTTTCATGGGCGTATTTAGTTATGCCCCAAGCTTTTTTTTCACTAGACAACCGATTGAGAGATTTTTTGTTTGTTATTCGTGGCGAGTTGCCTAAAAACGACAAGATAGTAATCGTCGACATAGATGAAAAATCATTAAAAAAGTATGGACAGTGGCCTTGGTCGAGGGACTTGGTGGCTAAATTGTTGTATAAACTCAGTGATGGCGGGGCTGGCGTAATTGGGCTGGATATTGTATTTGCCGAAGCTGATAGAAGTTCTCCTCATAGGTTCGCCCATCTCTTCAGCAAGTCAAAACAAAAACTTCAAAATTATGATGAAATTTTGGCTCAATCTCTGAGTACAACGCCAGTGGTAGGTGGTTACGTATTTACTTTTGAAACAACCGATGAAGAAAACACTCCCATGATTCCCGCTATATTTGTAGAAAAAAATATGAAAAAAGACACTATATTAAAGCCTAAAGGCGTCGTCTTAAACATAGAGTCTCTGCAAGATTCGATGTACTCAAGTGGTTTTTTTAACAACACTCCAGATGATGGCGGCATGATAAGAAGCGTGCCTTTGCTTATGAAATATAATGAAGTTTTATATCCATCCTTGGTTTTAGAGATGATTCGCATCTATAGCGGCGCTCAAAAAGTTGAGGTTATTGGTGATGAGGCTGGCGTAAGTAGCGTAAACTTTGGAGACTTTAGCGTACCTACGGACAACGTTGGACGACTTAGCGTCAATTTTAGAGGTAAAGGAAAGTACTTCAAATACATTAGCGTCGCTGATATTTTAAGCGATAATTTCGATAAAAAAGAGATTGTAAACAAGTTCATTTTAGTGGGTACGTCAGCGGTTGGGCTCTTTGATTTGCGTTCGATTCCATTTGACAGCGCCATTGCCGGAGTTGAGGTTCACGCCAACGCGCTTGACAATATATTAAGTGGAGATTTTTTATACAAACCTGCGGATATGGCGCTCTATGACCTTTTTATTATTTGGGCTATAGTAATTGTTTTTTTACTGTTTTTTTCTTTTATCAAATCTTGGTTAATCATTCCAATCGCCGTTGCAAGCTTATATGGACTTTTTGAACTCTTTTTTATGTCGCTTTTTAAATATGGAGTGGTGCTTAATCTTCTTTTTCCTTTAGTCGCATATCTGTTAACGCTTATTCTCTCCGTAGGAGTGGACTATATCATCGCTTCTCGCCAAAAAGAGCAGGCAAAAAGGATGCTAGGCAAAAAAGTTTCTCCTGCCGTCATGGAGTATCTTCTTGAACATTCAGAAGAGGATTTAGTCGCTTCGCGTGAGATTGAAGCGACAATTTTATTTAGCGACATTAGAGGTTTCACAACTATCTCTGAAAAAATTGGCTCGCCTGATAAGCTTATTCATATGCTTAACGCGTACATGACTCCTATGGTTGACAATATTGTAAATCACCATGGAACGATAGATAAGTTTATAGGCGACGCCATCATGGCTTATTGGAACGCGCCCGTCGAGGTGAAAAACCATGCAGACAAAGCGCTTGTAAGCGCGATAGAGCAGATAGAGATGCTAGTGGACGTAAACAAAAAAATCACGCCTATCTATGATGTTGAAATAGCTATAGGCATAGGACTTCATACGGGAATAGTAACAGCCGGAGACATGGGTTCCTATGGGCGTTCAGATTACACAATCATCGGAGACAACGTAAATCTCGCTTCTCGTTTGGAGGGTTTGACAAAACAGTATGGGGCGCAGATTTTGATTTCACATGCCACTTTTTTACTTCTAAAGGACGAGTACAAAATTCGTCCCATCGATTTAGTTGAAGTTAAAGGAAAAAACAAAGCGGTTGAGATTCATGAGGTTATTTGCAACAATAAAAACATATCCGAGAGTGAGATGAAAACTTATCTCGAAGCGACAAAAAGTTTTAGAAGCGGCGACGTAAGTG
>ERZ890604.571-NODE-571-length-12521-cov-9.857131_pt1 | contig 12521 bp, 13 predicted proteins | sample MGYA00521097_ERZ890604 | MGnify/ENA primary metagenome ERZ890604 (study PRJEB32303, sample SAMEA104408625) | aquatic metagenome | biome: Brackish water; feature: Chemocline; material: water | place: Baltic Sea | collected 2014-10-26T21:54:00 | depth 120 m ... | reverse complement strand
AAGAACCTGCTCCAGAAGCATAGTTCTTTACTTAACTACGGTGTACTACTAGGGCTTTGCCCTAGTAGTATATCTCTTTTTTGATTAAATACTGAAGGAAAACTAAAATGAAACTGTTTAATATCGATGATATTTTATCATCAGAAGAGATGGAAATAGAATATAATGATATGTTATCGATCGAATCAGAAATAGTTGATGGACTTACAGCTGTTAATAACGCAGAGGTATCACTAACAAGATTATCTAAACAACTAGCTATTGAAGAGAGTGTAATAAAAAGTGGTAATGCTACTGTAGAAACATTACAGATGTCTACAGAAATGTATAATGATGTATGTGTTGATCTAGGGTTAGAAAGTATGGTATTGAGTGTTGAAACAGCTAACCTACCAAGTACTGATGTTAACTATGATGCAGATATGCGTAAAGTTAATGATGATAAAAAATCTTTATTCAAGAAGATCGTTGAAGGTATTGAAAAGATATTCATTAAGTTATGGAAAAAAGCTAAACAGTTACAGGCTAAAATACTTATAGTTCTCGGGAACAGTGAAAGTAAATTAAGAGCAAGTATAATGGCCTTGAAAAAAAGTAACTATAGCATAGCTATAAATATGTCTTGGGATAAATTAGGACAGAAAGCAGGATTTTACCACCACGTATCAGGTCAGAATTGGACTACTGATTTATTAGTTAGCTTAATGGGTGATGATGAAGTAATGGTTATGGCTGCTAATGATATTGGTACGTTGAATGATTGTAAGACACTTAGTAGTTTTAATCCTAGTGATTTTAAACTTACTAGTAGTAGTAATCTAGAGTCTAAAGTAACTACTAATGGAATTACTAAAAGTAAAGAATTAATGAATATTTTAAAAGGTGCTAAAGATATAGATAATGTTTTAGCAAAAGGTAAAATAACATCAGTCAACGGTAAATCAATAACACTATTAAATATAGTTGATAATGGTTCTACTGACGAAATTAGTAAATTAGCTAGTCGTAAGATAGTTACTAATAATATTCACTTACCGTTCACTGCAAGCTTTAAAGACCCGCGTACTTTTGATAAGAAAGTTATAATAAGTTTTGCTGAAGATCTATTAAAAACATATGCTGCGTTTGATAAGTATACTAAAAATGTAGATGAGTTTGTTAACACTGGTGATAAATTACTTAAAGAAGCTGGTAATAATACTGTTCCTGAGTTAGCTAACGTTATGAGATCATCACTAGTAATATATAATAAGTTAGCACTAGGACTCAGTACCACTAAACGAGTTGAAGTAGTTAAAATGTTAAATATGCTAACTGGTGTAGTTGGTGCTTACGCTAGATAAGTAACTGGTATATCACTTATTTGATTATTACAAACTAAGGAATCCCAAAATGGAATCGAAAATGATTATTGAAGATATTAACGAAATATTATTACCGTTTAGAAACGGAAGCTATAAAGATGATGTAGCTGGTTTCCATGCTGGGTTATTCAACAAGTATAATAGTATTTTAAAAGGTTACAGTGGTAAAACTACTACTGTTATATTACACACTGTTAAGCATAAGAAAACTACCGCACTGATTAACATGTTCTTAAAAGATCTAGCTGAAGTATATACACTAGGTAGGAAAGTTGATTTTAGTAACTATGCTTTAATTATTGATGCTGAGAAACCATCTAAGAATACTGTTGCTGACTTTAATGTTCAGATGGATACTAAGGCTGCTGTTAGTATGACTAACGTAGAAGAGTATTTACATTTGTTAAATACGGTTGGTTTAGAAAATACGATATACGCAATATACGTATTAGATCGTATAACACACTATCGTCGTTAATCAATACTGTTGGGGGATTATTTCCCTGACAGAGTATCACTTTTTTGACTAATATTATAAAGGAGGCGTACTTGCATAGCCCGCAAATAGTAAAAAAAAATATGGAATGCTGTAAAAAATATAAGATGTAAAATAAAAACTGAATTTCTAGATATTGAATGTGCCTTGTTTACTAAAACACCGTTACCTAAAAATATTGCTAGTCAGTATTTAGATATTTTTGATAACCATTACATCATATCTAAAACTAATACGCTAGGTATTATAACATATGTGAATAAAGAATTCCTAAGAATGCACGGATTAAAAGAATCTCAAATTGTTGGGAAAACACATAAAATAATTAATGCAGGTTTCACACCTTATGAAACATACACTGATTTATGGAGAACCATAACTAAGGGTGAAATATGGAGTGGTACATTATGTTATAAGGACTATAACAGAAAATTGAGATTTGCTTATGTTAATATATTTCCCATATTTAATAAAGATGGCGTAATAATTGAGTACTTAGCATTACGCCAAGATATAACTGAGCTGATAGAGATGGAAAAGGAAATACAAGAAACTCAAAAAGAGTTAATTGTAAGCTTAGGTAGTGTTATCGAGAGTAAAAATGGCGAACTTTATGGACATGTTGAAAGAGTCTCTAACTATAGTTATATATTAGCTAAGTCTATCGGGTTATCTGAGAAGAAAGCTAATATTATTAAAATAGCTAGTCCTATGCATGATGCTGGTAAGATTGGTTTATCCGAAGAGGTTTTAAATATGCCTCGTAGATTAACCGAAAAAGAGTTTGAGATTATTAAAGACCACAGTGCTATCGGTTATAATATTTTTAAGAATAGTAATTTAGATATATTGAAATCTGCTGCATTAATTGCATACCACCACCACGAAAAATGGGATGGTACTGGATACCCACAGGGTTTAAAGGGTAGAGCGATTAGTATTGAAGGTAGAGTTACTGCCGTAGCTGATGTTTATGATGCGTTAGCTTCAGAGAGATCGTATAAGAAAGCATGGAGTGTTGAAAAGATAGATAAATACTTCAAAGCTGAATCTGGTAAAAGTTTTGATCCAGAAATTATAGCTGCCTACTTTAGAAATAAACGCCACTTTGGTAAAGATGATTTTTAATATACTGTCAGATAGATTCTGACAGTATATCATATCTTTGATTGTTAAGGAGTGCATTATGAAAGTTGGAGTTATCGGTAGTAGAGTACTATCTGATTATTTATTAGTTAGTGGTAAACTAGACATATTGAATAATTATATAAACATAACTGAGATAGTATCAGGTGGCGCTAATGGTATTGATACCAATGGTCGTGAGTATGCTGTTAATACTAACATTAAACTAACTGAACACATTGCTGACTGGGATAATTTAGGTAAGCGTGCTGGGTTTATACGTAATTATGATATAGTAAAAGATTCAAATTTAGTATTAGCATTTATTAAAGGTGAATCAAATGGCACTATGCATAGTATATCATTATGTCACAAACATTTTGTAAATATTATAGTATTCAATAGTGCTGGTAAGATTGATAGAAACTTATCTAGAATATACAGACCACCTAAATATACATATAAATACGCTAGACGTGTTAATAAAGGTGAACCGTACTGTGAGGTATCTAGTAAAGGAGATACTCGATATAGTGCTATATATGCTAAGATTAATAATATCTCTATAGAAGAAATATATCAATTAGATATAAAGGGTTATCGTGGAGTATATACCGATTGGAAAGATGCTAAAGGTAAACCACCATTAATCGAAATAACTATGGATGAACAATATAAACTATATAAAAACTTATGGTACCAGTACTTTAAAGATAACCCTGAACTATATTTAAATATATTAGATAAAGGTAAATATACTACCATTACTGATATGTTTGGAACTACTGAAATAAATCAAGCTAGGGCTATATGTGATTTATGTAATAGTGGTTTATTTAAAGAATCCTAGGTAATCTTACTTTTTTGACTATAATATATTAAGGACTAATTATGATAAAGGCTAGAATAGGATTACATAATATTGAATCCAGTGTAGACAGACCAGTTCTTATCAGAGTGGTCGAAGATGTTAGAAAGTTTTTAGGATTTAATAAAAGTGTATATTATAATATCGATGAAAATGATAAAGTTGATAAAGAAAAAAACCCACTTGGGGATATCGAGAGTTATTCATCACCACAAACTGAGAAGATCGAAATAAGTAATGTAGAGAATACTGAAGAAGATACTGAACTATCGTTAGCTATTATTAACCCTGACTATCAGGATATTTATATAGATAAAGATATCGATGCAGCATTCCGACCACTACACATTAAGAAAAGACATACACTAACATTCAAATACTTTAACAAGTCTAAGAGTAAAGTTAATAACTTAATAAACAGACTTAGAGTTAAACCTACGAGCAGTGATTGGTCAGTTATACATAACTTAGAATATAGTTATGTACTACCTGGATATTTAAGTAATCTATTAATAGAGATAAACACTCTAAAAAACACTAGACTGGTATCACCTGTTGATTTAAATCAATATATTAATAATACGTTTGACCGTAGAGTTGATATGATTAATCCCGAAGATGGTGATGTTCTTAAAGTTGATATTGGTATTAAAGAAATTCAACAGAATGTTCTTGGTCTTATTAAAACACCTATGGGTAATATTAAGAAAGAGTTCGATGAAGAAGAGGCTAGTTGGTTTGTAGAGTTTGAATATGAATTCACATATGATTCCCCTATACAACTATTGGTTCACTACCCACTGGTGGTTTATAATAATCTTATAAGTAAAAAATATAGAGAAGTTTTAAATCTTACTAAGCCAGCCACATGTACCGATGGTATATATACTAAAGGTTCTCAAGGATTGATGGATATATCTAAGGCTAAGGTAAGTCAATATTTAGCAGCGCCTAAAAATAGTTACTATAAGAGTATTCCTGCTGAGGATAGTTTCCACGCACAGAAACCAGATCCATACACTGTTCGAATACTATCGATACTAACCACGGTAGATGACGATGATGCTAGTGCATTATTTAATATTAATGACATACCTAAGATAAGATTTAAAGATACTATCTTAGACTTCATGAAGACTGAGTATCAGTTTATGAGTAGACCATATGAATCTATATTCTTTTTCGAGTTAATTAAAGATGGTGTTAAAGATTATAGCAATAAAATTATAGTCGACGCTGACCTTAACTTACGAACTGAATTTGATATGGATTTAAAATCTATTTATAGAGTTATGATAAATGCTACTATAGATTTGAATATTCTTAAACCTAACAACCTCAAACGCATAGAAGATTATGTATTAGCGGTACAAGCTACATTACCTGAAAGTGAATTAGTTCCGTTAGTTGACTTCTTCTTAGAGTTATTAAACGTACAGGAACTCACTCCTTTACAAAAGAACACCCACTGCGATTTACAATATATATTAAGTTTAAGTAACAATGCTTGGCTAAAATATTATACTGTACAAACTACCATGATACTAGCTGGTGTATTACAAGATAAATAAGGAAAGAACCAATGAGTAAATTGTTTAGTTTAGATACAAGTGTAGAAGACGCGGAGGCTATTAACTTATCATTTAGTGACGTATTAGCTATGGAAGCACGTAGTGCTGAACTTGATGGTGACGTATTATCACTAGAAGAATTATTAACTATCTATGATAGTTCTGTTTTAACTGTAGAGTCTTTAGAGATAGACCTACTTAGTTTAGAATCTAAAGAGACTGTTGCTCCTGTTGTGTTAAACGCTATCAATGCTAGATATATTACTGCCTGTGCTAATACTGGATGTACTCCAGTTTCAATATCTGTTGAAGATGGTTCATTTAGTTCTGACTTATCAGTTGAGGGTATCAGTGATGTTCTTGGTAAGATGAAGAAAGCTATCATAACTATTATAAAGAAAATCATGTTAGCTATGCAGAAACTATATGTTAAAATATTAGTAGCTCTTAATGACGACGATAAGAAAGCTAAACTATTGCTAGCAGAGTTTGTTAAGCATTTAGATAACAATATAATTGAACCTTCTGAAAGTAACTGGAGACTTACTGATGACGCACGTAATGCATTATTCGCTAACTTATCAGCTATGATGTTCTTTAGAGAAAAAGATGAATTAATATCAATTACATTTAGTGAATTCACAGACCCTAGATATAACTTATCACTCATGGTTGATGAATCATTTGAAAGATTACAAGATCTTAAAATAGGATATGTAGAATTAGGACCAATGCACGCACCAATTGGTGGTAAGATAAATGACTTCTTAAGAAATCCAATAGAATTTAAAGAAAATCTTGTACATATTTGTACAATGGTTAATGGTTCTTCATTCGGTGTATTAACGTTAGTACATGAAACTCCTGCTAGAGATAACGTGATAGATTTAAAATACCAAAGACATTCTCTTAAAGGAATGGAAGCTGGTCATAAGGTAAAATCAAACTATAGAAATAATGGATATGTTGAAAGTTGGGATGAAGATTTTAGAATCATGCCTGATTTAAATACGGTATCATTACGTTCAATAGCTGATAAGATTGCCACAACTAGTAGCGCTATCAAAACTATACAAGAGACACATATTAAGTCTACTAAAGGTATGGAAGATTTACTAAAAAGTATGGGTGATAGTGAAGATAATAAAGAAGCTGTAAAGGCATTACAAAAAATAATCTTAATTCAACAACAAATCTCTACTGACCAAATGTTAGGTCTTATAAAGATGAATAAAGCTGGATTGAAATTACTAACTTTACAGAGTTACAATTTTAAGAAATAATATATATAGTATAGGGTAATCCCTATACTATATGTCTGTTTGATTTGTTTCTTTGATTAATACTAAATAAGGAGTAGTTATGGCAATTGTTGACCTAGATGATGAAAACAAAACACCCGCAGAAGCGACCGTTGTTAAAGACACACAAAGAAAGTTATATACTAATGAAGATTTTAAAACATCTACATTATTTAACAAAGATCATGAACTAGATACTATTGTAAAATATATCGAGGGTAACAAGTGGACAATTGACTACTTCTTACAGATAAGAGATATCAACGATGAGGCATTATTGCCTGATCCAAATGTACCCGCCACTACTTTAAAGTATAATCGTATAAATAATCTTATCATTACATTAAGCGGTGGTATCGATCAAACTGATCCAACTAATGTAGTTGGTGCTGGTATTATCAATGCTGGTTACTTACCAAATTACGGTGACCCGTTCATAGCTACGCTAACTGGTGGTCGTGAAGCTATCTTTACTATTATGAAAGTAGAGAAGAAAAGATACAATCTACATGAGTCATATGATGTTGAGTTTAAACTATTCGCATTCTTAGATAAAGATTCTGTACTGTATAGAGATTTAATAACCAAGACTATTAGAGAGTATACTTACGATACTGATTATCTTATGGATAAGAGTTCTCCAATTATTCTTAATAAAGATTATGCTGAGAAGATGGATCTTAAAAAGACTCGTCAAGAGATATTAAATTTCTATTTCAAACTCATGGTAGATACTAGAAAAAATGTAATCATGCCATCCACTAATACTGGCTTGTATTTAGATACATTACTAACTGACTTTATCTTTAAGACTATTAACAGTAATGAAATAACTGGTTCAGAAAAGATTAGTAGAATGACATACGACACCGATACAATCAACACAATCTATGATGCATTGATAACTAGAGACATTAGTATGTTAAAAACATGTGACACCGATGTAGGTTTCACTAGAGTGCAATCACAAGGCATACACGCCACTAATAGAACACTTGCTTACTTAGGAGTAACCCACATAGTAGATGTTTGTAATGGTAGATGTGAGCCTATAGATATCTCTGGAAACCAATACGACAAACCCGTTGATTTAGTAGAACCTATTAAAATACATGATGATAAGTATATCTTTAGTAATTCTTTTTACACTATGGATAGAGTTAACTGTGGTCCTATGGAAACAGCGGTGTTAGATTATTTAGGTGGTAGTTTGGTAGAGATGTCTGAACTTAAGAAGTTAACAGATAATTATGTTTACTGGGATCTAATCGACCAGTTTTACTTATTACCTATTTTACTATTATTAATAAGAGATCACACTAACAGCACGTTTAGTAATATATAAGGAGTACATTATGGAAATACCTAAATCTAGTGGAAAACATAGTAAAGCTGCAGTATCTGTGAATACAATCATTATGTATCCTATTGATAAATATATATTTCAATTTGGTAAGTATTTAATAATAATTGGAGGTGTGTTTACATTCTTTAATCTATTATTATTTAAAGGATAAGTTATGTTGTATCATGAACCAATTATACCTGATGAAAAAACATATAGGAAACTACCAACAAGGTTGTTCCTAATCAAAGTACCCATTATATCAACATACTCTGCTGAAGAGGAGATGCTGTACGGGTTACCTACAGATACTATTAACGACGCGCCTGACCCTAAGTGTTATGAAAATTTAACAATAGTTATGATGAACATCGATAAGATCATTAAGATATATGAAAATGGTTTTAGAATAGCTATAGTTAAACAAGAAGAGTCCGTTATCATATACAACGCTATGGAACAATATCTTAGAGATTGGAATATGACTAAACAATATAGTCCTAATATGAGAACTGATATAATCAAAGATGACCGATTAGAGTCTATAGATAAATTCTTAACTGAAATGTTTGGTCATAATCGAGGCGCTATACTTAAAGATGTAGCTGGTTCACAAATGGGTTATAGTATGGATATGGGATTAATGTCACACCGAGCTAAACCTAAAGTTATGAATCAAGGTGGTTCTAATATGGGGATCACTGCTGGTTACGACTCACCCGTTATGCCTATCGATAATAGCAACACATACATTCAACCACACATGCCTGTTATAAACGTACATGAAGTGCAGAGAAAAAATATAATCAAACTTGGTGGTAACATCACTACTGGTTATAACGATATAATAAAATAAGGAAGATAAGTGAAAAATTTAGAAAATAATATAAGACCTATATATGATAGAGTCGTAGGTAGTATTAACACTATTCTATCTTTCAGAGAGATTGTTAGTGAATACAGTGTTGATGTAGATGCTACCGTTGATAAGCTTTGTAACATGGATAAGAGTGAGTCTGGTGAAGTATTCAGAGAGATAGCTAAAGGTCTTAAGGGTGAGTTAACTCGTGAGAAAGCTACTAATCTTGGTAAGAAAGTAATTACTCTATATATGAAAGATATCGCTGATGCATGTCTTAAAGATATCGAAGAGTTATACAAGCAGCCCTCGGTTAGCATGAACATCGTTAAAATCAATTCTGATACACTAGGTGAGTCTACTGAGATCGAAGCACTGAACGACATTATGAAGATCATTAAGAGTGAGCAACTTAGATTAGAGTATCTTGGTAGAAAAGCTGATAGTCTTATTGGTCCGCATTTAGCGGGTGAAGTATCCACACAAAGTGATGTTCCTACATTCTTAGCGGTAACTGGTAATATGCTTAAAACAATGAATTATGAAAGTGGCATTCCTAAAGCCATCACTGATTATAATATCCATAAGAAGACTTCTGGTGTTATTAAAGGTTTCGTCACTAACATGATCAATAACAACACGGTAGAAAAAAGTGAAGTCGAAAGTATGATTAGTCAACTAGATGAACACAAACTTAACCTAGTAGATGTTGAAACAAATCACGCGCACATTGTAGACTGTGTTAATAAAGCAGCTACCGTTACATTAGATAATGAACTTTATGAGTTATATACAGAGATGCATGATAACCTTAGTTCTAAAATGACAGCGATTGGTACTGATACTAAAATGCTTGATGCTAATATCAATAAGATTAAAAACCTAGATATGTTAACATCGTTACTTAATGAGTATGTTAAAGTTATTGAAGATTACTTCAAAGGTGAGATGACATTAGATGTTATGATGGCTGCCACTAATGTATACGGTGTAATGATTGCTGACTCTACTAATGCTTTAGTTAAGTTACTTAACATTGCTAATGCTGAGATAACTGAAGTTAACAATAATATCAATATCATTAATCAGGTATACGATATAGATAGTGAAGTTTTAAACGCTGCTGCATTATCTAGAAAATAAGGATCTATAGATGGTACAGGTTGAGAATAGTATATTAGCCAAAGAGGTTAATGATATAATCACTAATACCGCTAGCGACAAGCACAACGTAGAATACGAAGTAACAATTCATACTGTGGATATAGATTATTCTGTATCCATGGTTGAGTCTGTTGAAATTCTCAGAGATTACAATAGTAACTTAGCAGACTATACAATACTTTCATGTATGATACAAGCTGGTGATTATGTTAAAGATATACATCCACATAAACATAACTTAGAGGTAACTCTTAAGCGAAAAATAAATGATGTAGAACTTAAACAGAGATTTAAATTAGTGATAATGAATAACAAAGGTGATATCGAGGGTGGTAGATACGATAACAGTAGTCGTGAAGAACTTAATAGTTTAGAGATGATTCGTATTGAGGGTCAGTGTTTAGACCGTGTTAGTGAAGCGCTTAGATTAGTCTATGTAGATGGTGTGTACCGATTAACTAATCTTGATAAGTTAATGAGAGTTAAATTCGATATGGGTATCAAACCTCTTGGTTTCCGTGACAATTTGATTATTGACTTAGTTCCACCGGACAACAATCGTGAGTACGATCACATAGAGGTACCTACAGGGCTTGATCTATTCAACCTACCAACATATCTACAGAATACACATTACGGTGTGTATAACGGAAATATAGGAACGTATTTACAATTCTATAATGAAAAGACCACAATCTTTATTTTTCCACTATATGATACTAAGAGATTTGATAAGGCTGAGAAGAAGCTTATGGTCTATGGTGTGAGTAGTGCTAAGTTTGACCATGTCGAACACACATACTTTGTAGACGGTGATATTGTTAAGATACTTGCCGGTAAGTCTACTATTGGGCAGAATGATGGTGAAGATAGTTTATTAGATGCTGGTGTTGGGTTTACACACACTGATGCTAATAAGATTATTGAAAGAAATGCTCATGTAGATGATAAAGAAGTTACTGTAGATACTGAACAGATGAATGCTGGTCAAAAGTATAAAGAAAAAGCTGACTATAGTAATAAGTCAGTACACTTAGGTCCAGTTGATAATATGTTTAAGCACCGTAGTGAAATCATGAAGAGAACTATGGCTATATATCAAATACAATGGAATCATTGTGACCCTGATTTAATTTATCCAGGTATGCCTGTTATGTATATTTATTTAAAAGATGAAGATACTGTGATAAAATTAAAAGGAATAGTTCAATCTATATTTATATTAAACAACATTGGTACTAATACTGTTAATGCTATGGTTAATATAATGGTTGAAAAACCTAATATCTCAGGAGAGTAAATGTTTAATAAAGTAAATAATAACTTATACGTTGTTGATAGTAAAGCAGTTGGTGTTGTTGATAGTGCTGTTACAAGTATACTCAATAGCATTAGCCCTATATCTAAATCGGTATTTAATGTTAGTATAAATGATAATCTATACGAAACTATTTTATCTAGATATCTAGCTAGTGATTTTATAACCACTATGCCGGAGATTGTTAAGAAAGAACAACACATTGTTATATCTATTAGTGTTAATAACAAGAGTTATAAAATCACTCTAGGTAATCTAAGTACTGGTAAAGAGCCAGAATATATCCACGGAATAATGACAGATTAAGATATACTATACGCCAATGGCGTATAGTATATCTATTCTTTATCTAAACGTTTTTTCTCTTGTTTATATATCCATATCATTGGAAGTATGAGTATACTATGTAAGACAGCTACCAATAATAAAGGATTATCATTCATTAGATTAAATAAAATTGAAATTGGTTCAAACATTGTCCATCCTTAATCGTAATCTATCATACCATCCATGGATGCATCTTTAGTAATCACACCAACACCTTGTGTTAATTGCTGCATCGGTGGTTGTACTACAGGGCGTGCGTATCTACTAAATATATATTCCCATTGTTTTGTTATCATACCAACATCTTGACCCTGTATCTGTTGATCTAAACCATTGAGTTGATTATTTAAATAGTTATTAGCGTCAGCTGGTAACCTATTATTTTTAAGTTCAAAAGTTGATGCTATTCTACCGAAGTTAACATTAGAAATCGGTTTACCAGTTAAATCTGGTTTCATCACCATTGGCGGAACTGTGAATAGAAAGTTCCCTGTGTTATCGATAACATCCACCGCGCTGAATGGTGACTTAGCTAGCTCAGCCCATTTAATACCCAAGATATTAGTACCATCGTTAGCCATACCAGATTTAAAGAAATCTAAAAAGTACTCTACGAATACTTGCTCTGGTATAGTAGAGTTAACTGGAACCTGTACAAGTTCTTCGAAGAATGCCCCAACCGAGTTAGACAACGCATCAGTACTAGCATTCTTCAATTGCTTTGACACCTCTTGTAGAAGATCGGAAGAGCGTCGTGTAGGGAAAGAGTGTAGGATAGGGTGT
>ERZ890604.570-NODE-570-length-12532-cov-4.528252_pt1 | contig 12532 bp, 8 predicted proteins | sample MGYA00521097_ERZ890604 | MGnify/ENA primary metagenome ERZ890604 (study PRJEB32303, sample SAMEA104408625) | aquatic metagenome | biome: Brackish water; feature: Chemocline; material: water | place: Baltic Sea | collected 2014-10-26T21:54:00 | depth 120 m ... | reverse complement strand
ACCAATAATGCCCGCCGAAGCTTGGCGTGAGGGTTGAAAAACGAACCGCATACGCCGCCCACAGGGCTGTCGCAAAGATAGTGATATCCATAGCGACCAGAATGAACTGCTTCTGAAGGCGCGAGAGGGAGTCGATGTTCATGGAAAATCTACTGCGGGGGTGACAGAAACTACCAAACGAGAGGGATTATACAGACTCCCTACCCGAATCCGAAGAACCGGGCAGGCCACGACCAGCGAATGCCTATGCCGCTGACCTGTTTCTTCGCTGCAGATAAAGAACTCGCTGTAAAAGCGCCAAAATGACGCCAATGGCAAGGCCTAATAATATCCCTGGCAGCAAATAGCTCCAGCCAATCAGGGGCGATCCTGGAGGCAGTGCTTTTTGGTCGAAAATCATGGCGGCCAGCCCTTCATCGGGCAGTTTGATGGCAGCTAAAGTCTGACCTTCCACTTCTAGCTCGCGCAAACCCTGGATAAAGGGGTCATCGCTTCCTCGATTACGCAGTGCCTCAAGCTCCGGATTGGCCAAAACCTGCTGAAGCTGCTCTTCCAACAAGCGCAAATCTTCCACAAAAGGGTCGCTTGAAGTGCGTTTTTGAATGGCTTCAAGCTCGGCTTTCAGCATCTTGGTACCACGGAAAAACAAGGGCGTGGCATTGATGTCTACCTTGGTGCGTGACACTACTGCCCCCGAGGAGGGAGTACTGCGTGCATTACCGGCGATGCCATCAAGGGCAATCAGGCTGGTCGTCCCGCTCAATCCGGGCAACGGGTCTTCCATGCCTGCCGCCTCGGCAATGGCGAGAGCCTCTTTCAGACGAGCCACTTGGTCGATATTGCGCACTTCCATTTGGCGTTGCCGAACCTCAATCAGACTTCGTAGGTGGCTAACATCAATGGCCTGACTCTCCTCCATGCGCAAGATCTCGTCAGCCCGAACGGAGGCTGCTCGAGCGCGCTCATTGACGAGGATGGTCTCGATTTCGCTACGACGGTCCAAAACGCGCGTAAAAACGACTCGCTTAAGGTTATCAAGAACCTGTTGCTCTGCGAGTTCTGCAACACGGTTCAGAAATAAAGCTATCGCCGCAGCATCTTTACCTCTTTGCGAAATCCTGACAAATCCTAAAACATCGGGATCTGGAGAATCACTCTGCAACGAGAAGTCTGATTCCCATTCCCGAAAGGATTCATCCAAAGCCTCGCGACCCTCGGCCACAGTCTCCGCGATGACGCCAGCCAAAATGCCCTGCTCCTCGAGCACACGACGGTGCAGGGAATGAGACTGAACGGTTAAAAGAAACTGACCGTAAACCTCTTCGGGAGCAAAGTTGGAAAGTAGCTCGCCGCGACCGCCAGTGGCCCGAAGAGGTACTCCTGGCCCGGTCACAGGGATGGATGCAGAGCGAATGTTAAGCGGCTCTACCTCAGCTGCCGACGGCGGCAAGAACTGAGCTTCAGCTATATAATTACGCTGCGAGTTAAGAAAAAGCGCTGTAATGATGCCACCTAGAATCGCGCCACTGACAATGAGCTTTCTTCCCCGCTGCAAGCCGTCGACGATGTCGGAGAGACTCATCTCGCCATATTCTGGCGCCGCCGGAGTTAGTAATTGGTCTGATCGTTTTTCCATGGTGCTACTACGATGCCTGATGGGGTGCAGACATTTTGATTGTCTTCCTTCCTAGGTGGCTACGCGTACTAGTAAGGCGCGGCATCCTGAAGTGCGACCATCGTACCTGTTTCCAGACTGCGCTTCGCCGCAAAGCATACTCGGTGAGTTGAAACTAGGCTATCCCATGAGATTGGCCAAGAGCCGCCACTGCGGCACACCTTTAGAAACGCGGTAAGTTCTTCAGCAAACCCTTTGGCTTGCTTACCGCGCAAGGCCTTGCCACCGCCACCAAAGAACTCGGTCGTGCGGAAATTATCCATTACCGCGCTGCGCCCATCAGCAAAAATTTCGCATCGTTCTTTTGGCATGTCCTTATGCCCTTCAGCGAGGTATTGGATTGTGGCCATAGACCCATCTAAATAATGAATCGTCAGCACAACGGAATCTTCGGAAATGACATCGCGGCGATCGGAAGAAATACTGTTCGCGATCACCGATATCGGCTCGCTACCAATTATCGAACCACAGAAGTCAACGAAGTGACATCCCTCGCCAATGATGCGACCGCCGCCATCTTTGGGATCTTGAATCCAGGTATCTACGGGAATGGAACCTGCATTGATCCGATAGCTCACCACCATTGGAGCTGTGCGTGTTTTGAATGCCGCACGGATCGCTTCGGCGTGTGGTGAAAAGCGTCGGTTAAATCCAACCATCAGGCAAGGCTCGTGCCCCAAACTGCGCGCGCTCTCTAAAGCTTGGTAAACGTCTTCGAGTTCTTCCTCATAAATGCACAGCGGTTTCTCCACGAAGACATGCTTGCCTGCGCCCAAAGCTTGACACGCTAAAGCTGCATGGCTGGCATGACGCGTAGCAATAAATACCGCTTGTGTTTCTTCGTCGTCTAGAAACTCGTTGGAGTCCGTCGTGGCAAGACCGAACTTGTATCGATCTGCCGTTTGCTGCGCGCTCTTGCCTGTGCTCGTGCAAACGGCTGTCAGTTTTACCCCATTAAGCTTTGTCAGCTGTGGCAATAGAATCGCTTTCGCAAAACTACCTGCGCCAAGAAAGCCAGCGCCAACTTGACTGCTAGAGCTACCCTTGGCGGCAAAATCTTGCCTACGAATTGTGCGCTCAATCGGAGCATTTTCAGGATAGTCCAGCAGGATACCGAGATACTTGGAGTCAAGCTTGCTGTCGTCTGGAAGCTTCCCTTCAAGTAGAGCGTAAGCGTCAAGGGCGTCATCGAAAGCTATGCGATGTGTAACCAAGGCCGATGGCGTGACCTTGCCTTGCTGTACCAAGTACAAGAAACTCTCCATGTTGCGCTGTTCGGTAAAGCGAACATATGCAAATGGGTAATCATTTCCTTGCTCCTCGTATGCCGCATCGTAACGACCCGGCCCATAGGACATGGACAAACGAAGATCGAGCTCCTTCAGATAGAACGCATCGCGAGGAACATTCATCCCAATAAGCCCAACGGCAACAACCCGGCCTTTCTGTCTAGACATAACTGCCGCACTTTCTAATGGGCCGTTACTTGGGGTAGCAGCTGTAATGATGACGGCGTCTGCACCGCGGCCCTCGGTAAACGCTACGCAGGCGCTTTCTGCATCGGTACTGACTGCGACGTCCGCACCGAACCTGAGAGCTAGGTCAACCTTCTCTTGATCTGGGTCGACTCCCATCACAGCGCACCCATTCGCCTTCAAAATCTGCACCGTCAACAGGCCAAGAAGGCCAAGGCCAATCACGACAACTCGTTCTCCGAGTAGCGGCGCTGCCTGACGGACACCCTGTAAAGCGATGGAGCCTACCGTTGCGAAAGAGGCATCTGCGTAGGAAACTCCCTCAGGAATTTTCGCGCATAAATTCGTCGGCACGAAATTAAACTCCGCGTGGGTCGCGTAGCCCGCCCCAGCAATGGCAACGCGATCGCCTGGCTTGAAGCTCACCGCTTCACGCCCGACCTCTAATATGTCGCCAGCGGCGGAGTAACCGAGGGTTATGGGCTCGTCCAGTTTTGCAAACACTTGCTCCACTGTGGACTTGAAGCCTTCGGTTTTCATTTTTCGCAACACCTGCTTAACTAAATCTGGGCGCGCTTTAGCCTTGCCAAGCAAACTCTTCTTTGCCAGGGTCATGAGCATCTTTTCCGTACCCGCGGAAACCAGGCTACAGCGCGTGCGCACCAAGGCACCGCCGCGACCGCAAGCCGCCATCGGGACTTCAGCCTGCCAAAGCTCACCGGTGCGATAGGATTGAAGGATTTGTTTCATCGGTGTTGGGTCTTATTAGATGCGGCGAGCGCACTTGTGGGCGCAAATCTTAGCACACCCAGAATCTTCTGGGACGAGAGCCCTGTGCCTCGCCAACCACCAATCATCTGTCGCTATTTCGCTCTGGGCCGTCTCAGCTGCATCGCGGAATACATCTCTAGGAGACGCGAAAACTCGGCATCCCAGTTGTATTTTTCTTTCACCGCACGCTGACCACGCAGGCCCATCTCATGCATTGCGCCTGGGTCGCCAATCAAGGCACTTAGCTTCGCGGCGAGATCTCCCGAATCTGCTGGGTTTACGACAACGCCACAGCCAGTCTCAAGAACAATCGGCGCGACTTCGACAGCGAAATCAGGAAGAATCACCGCCATGCCCGCCGCCATGTAATCGAACATTTTGTGGGGCATGGCGAAAACATGATTGCGAATACCTGGCTGGAAAACAATCAAGCCGATCTGGGCGCTCCTCATATGTTCAAAAGCCTGATCGAACGGCATCCAGTCCAAGAGGGTTACGCAGTCTGAAAGCTCCAGATCAATGAGGCGCTGTTTGAACTCTCCTTCACTATTGTCATTGAACTCACCGATAATCTCGAGTTGAACATTGAGTTGTTGGATTTCAGCCATCGCATCAAGAATCTGTGGCCAGCCTCGAGCGCGCCCAATCAACCCCAAATGAACAATGCGGACGCATTCAGGCTCCTGCGTTGCCTTTCGCGGCGATGATTCCTCGGACATTCGCAGTGCTGCCAAAGGTGTAAAGTTCCGCACCAGCACTTTCTTCCGCTTTGCCACTCGAAAATCAGAGGAGACGGACTTCTTTGCCAACACAAAGAAGTCTGTGAAGGGCGACAGCATTAAGAAAACGAGCCGCACGCAAAATGCTACAGCCGGTTGCAATACCTTTGGAAACCTACTCTCCGCAAAAGTACTGGGATAGTGTTCGTGGACATCAAAGATGCAGCGCTTGCCGCGAAAAATGCGCAAGACTACACCGACGAACCATGAGTCGACTTCATTACAGTGATAGACATCTGCGTCGGCTTCCTTCGCCATCCGGTACAGCCGAACCAATTGCAGTAGCCTGCCCCGAATACCTGAAGGCTTGGGGTAAACCTTAGAGCGAACACCTTTTTCAACAATCGTCTGCTCCTTGTCCCCTGGACATATGTGGGTTACATCGAAGCCAGCTGCCGCAAGGTAGACAGCTTCTTTGTCAAACACCCGCTTATCGTGGCTTGGGTGCATTGCCGACAAGAAACAGATGTGCTTAACGTTCATTGCGAAATTGCTTTTTGACGAGTAAAAACCAAACCAGGATGTAAATCACCCCGCCATAGCCAAGCAATGCCCTGAAAAGGCTTGCCTGACTTAGGTAATAGATAAAGATAAAAGCGAAAGTCGAGAAGAGCAGTTTCGAAGCTCCTGGGCGGAGCCAAGATGCCGTATTGCTAATTACGAACAAAGCAGCCGCGACAACCACGCCAACTACAGGAGTCCACAGCAGACCGCCTTGACCGTATGAGTCTGTAAAAACAGAAGCCGCAACGGTACCTTCAACCGGCCCACTACTATAGGCTGCAAAGACAACTTGAGTATCTGGGAAGTGCGCAAAGCCAATAAGCTTGGCCAATAGTCCCGAATTGGTAAACCAATAGAAATCATGGCTTGAAGGGAAGTAGTCCACATAAAAGGCCGCTGGCAGGGAAAGTCGTCCGATTATTCGTGAACCAATGATATCAAACACCGTCGCGACGGCGTCCGAGTTCTTTTCATCCGCAGCCATGAATCCCATGTAAAAATAGTAGAGGCAAAAAAGTATACCTACAAAAATCAGACCCGCTTGCCACTCTCGAAAAACAACTCGGAGCAACGGAGCACGTCGGTAGTGGCTAAACGAATAGTTTTTACCGTGCCGCCAAGTAAACCAAAGCGCAATGATGAAGACCATCAGAGGTCGCTTTTGAAAAGTTAAAGTCAAGCTAACCGCCGCAAGAGCAGAAACCGTGAAGCATAAGAGCCCCGTACTAAAGCGCCTGCGGGACAAATGCTTCTGTAGCAATGCAATCGCAACAGCCGGGCAAAAACTGTAAATCATCAGGGTGACGAAGTAGTCCGAAACCGCGTCTCGCCTCAGCTCCACTGCCGCATCCATCTCTTCTGCTGATCTAGCTGTGGCTAGGCTAAGGAAATCGCCGGCATTCCGCGCAATGAAGTACGTACAAACGGCGATCGCAACTGTACTACATAGTTGAAGGGGTGTCCGGCTAAGGGTCGAAAGAGGAAAGCTGTCTTGAGGCTCAATGCACTTGGGGCGAGGCCTTCCCACAAGTACTTTCAAAAAGAAGAAAGTGCCCACTACCACCGCAACGCCTAACAAAATCGTAATGCTAGCTAACTCGAAATCTCGATTATCGATTGTTGAAAAATCAAAGCTGCTAAACGATTCTTTCAGAACCTCTCGACCCAACATTGGAAATAAGACTAACCCAAGACCAACAAAGACGAACTGCGTCGCGGTGAAGAAGAAAAGAAAGCTGTCCCTAGACTTCCACGACACATGTAGCAAGATGCCCCAAACGCAAACAAAAGCGAACGTCATCATGCGCGCTGACCTCCAGGCCTAAGTATCACAACCACCGCAACGGCGGCGTAGATATAGAAGAAAGAAAACATTACCTTGCTGGCATCAACGATGGCGCTCAAGGAAGAATCTCTGAGATCTTCCAATGAGATTACAAAGCCAACAAGGCATGCGCTTAGCGTGACTAGATTCCAGGGGAAATGGAAACGCAGGTCAATATGGTTACGAAGCGTATAGAAAAGGCAGATCGCTGGCATGAACAGAATAAGCTCGCCAAGAACACCCTCTACTTCCGCATGGGAATTCGGCAGCCATAGCTCCAAAGCGTAGCTGCCGATTAAAAAATACAGCGCTACAGCAACCCAGGAAAACCCAAAAACGAAGCCGCAAAGCCAAGCAATACGCCGCTGCTCGCCATCTGCGTTATGGCGATGGCTATTTGCCCGCAAGGCAAAGACCTGCGCCATGGGGGGCACGACGGCCTGAGCTAAACGTAATGTAGTATAGGCCAGAATAAGAAATCCTGCTTGGCTTGGGCGTTCACGAAGCATCCATGGGCCAATCACCACCGTCGCCATGTCTGCAAAAGAAGTCAAAGACCGCGTTATCCCATACTGGACCACGTTGTGAGGCAGCTTGAAATCTCGTGCCATTAATTTCACGCGGAAGCCATGCTGAACAGAAAACCAAACCAAGAACAATGCCGAAGCAACAACTGTCAATAAAGCCAACAATAGGAAAAACCCAGTTGCCGAAAGCCACTTGGCTATAGCCAAACAGAAAACAAATATTAGACTGCCGGTAAGCCAATCAATCAAATTGGAACGGACGAACTTAAACTCGGACATCCAGGAAGATGTGGCGAGAAATCCTAAGGCTAATCCTGCAAGGTAGATTCCAAATGCAACCGCAAGGAGAGGATTGCTTGAAGAAAAAAGGGTTTTGGCGACCGTCTCTGAAAAAACTGTGCACACCAAAATACAAAAGACTCCAGACAGAACCACCCAGCGCAATAGTTTGGCCCAAAGCTCTTGTCGGTCTTCGGCGGCAGGATTGGCCGTATAAAACTTCTGCTGACACTGGGACGCGCCCAACTGTGCGAGATTCCCCCACAACGATCCTTGTCGGCGGAACAATAAGGCCAACCCCATCACCTGCACGGTAAGTAAACCATCTGCCATGCGCAGGCTAAGCAAGATGAACAAGCTTTTGACTACGGTGAAGCCAAGATTGACCCCCACTTGCGACCTGGCCGATGAACCCATTACTTACAAATAGCGCGCTGCCAAACAAGAATATTAAAAATCACCCATAGCTGAAACGCCTCGTTCTCGGTGCGTAGGCCAACCTTAAGATGATGATGAATTGCATCTCGATCGAGCATTTCACTTATCCCGCCGTTACTCCCATCGAGTAAATCCATCAATGAGTCACCAAGCTCACCATGAAACCACTGCTGGATTGGCGCGCCGAAGCCCGTCTTCGGACGGTAGATGTCCTCTCGCTGAATAACTCCATTAGCAAACTTGTTAACCGCAAGACGCTTGATTGGCTCCTTGGAGATTCCATCGCGCAACTTGTATTCATCTGGAACGCGCATAGAGAAATCCATTAAGTCACGATCAAGGAAAGGTACGCGAAGCTCTACGGAGTTGGCCATGGACATTTTGTCGGAGCGCATCAAGAGCAGTTCGGGCAAACGAAGCTGCAACTCAATGAATGTCATGGTTTGAAGAAATGTTGCATCTGGGCGCGCAGCAGCAATTTTCTCATAGTACGGGGCAACGATATCGAAGGAATCGGTTGATGCCATTAACCGATTGAAATCCGGCGAAAGAATACGCCCCTTCTCGAGCTCGTAATAGGCGATTGCAGAGGACATAAACAACTCCTGCCCTTTCGCGCGCCGGGCCAAAACATCTCGAATCTTTCGTGGGCGCGGTGAAGAACTCATTGAAAGCGCTCCAGCAGCTGCGCCACTCATCCAGCGTGGGAGCTTTAGAAGCGGCTGCCAAAGACTCTTATGGTGGCCGAGCCAGCGTCGGTAATTGCTATACCCACAGAACAGTTCGTCCGCACCTTCGCCTGCATGAAGGACCGTAACGCCTTGCTCTTTCGCAAGTTTGGTCACAAAGTATAGCGGCACAGCCACTGGATCTGAAATGGGTTCGTCCTGGAAATGCGCCAATTCTTCTGCGACACTAAGCAAATCCGATTCTGATATGCGAACCTCATGATGCTCGCTGCCGAGGCGCCCGGCCGTTTCGCGAGCGATTGCTGAATCATCGTGAAAATCTCCTGCATCGTTCATCCCAACGGTAAATGTCTTCACACGCTCAGGGGCAATCAACTCACCAAATGCAGTCAGGTTAAGCGTCGAGTCGACTCCCCCGGAGAATAAAACGCCAACCGGAACGTCGGCCATGAGGCGCTTCTTTACCGATGCGGAGAAAAGTTCAGCGAGTTCCTCATCGAACGATTCGAAGCTGCGCCCCGTCTCTACGTTTGGCAATGGCAACCAGTATTTCTCAATCGAAGGCCGGTATCCCTTTTCCGGAGTGAGGATTAAAGTGCTCGCCGATTCCAGCTTGAAGATGCCTTTCACCAAAGTCTGCGGTGGAGGCACAACCAAAAAACTCAAGTAGTGGTAGAAGGATGTTGGGTCGATACTCTTGTCGATACCGGGATACTTAAGCAATGCTTTCATTTCTGATGAAAAAATGAAGCGACCGTCTACATGTGCATAGTAAACCGGCTTTACCCCCGCCCTGTCTCGAGTGAGAATAAGGCGGCGCTTACGGCAGTCCCAAAGGCCGATTCCAAAATCGCCATCTAGATGCTCGATAAAGGCGTCGCCGTACTCCTTATATAGATACAGGATTACCTCAGTGTCTGATTTCGAACGAAATCGATAGCCCTTCGCAATCAACTTCTCCCGAAGGATTGGGAAATTATAAATCTCTCCGTTGAAGGTGATCCAAACGTTTTCGTCTTGAGTGCCCATCGGCTGGTGACCGGCCTCGCTCAAATCAACAATCGAGAGGCGCCTATGAGCTAAACCACACTGACCATTGGGCTGGACCCAAACTCCACTTCCATCGGGGCCGCGGTGAATCATTGAGTCCGACATTGACGTCAACAATTGCGAGGCGATAGGAGACCTGTTCTCGACGTTGATTACTCCAAGAATTCCGCACATTACTGATAGTCTATCCTCTCAGTGGACTCATGCCTACCAGTTCCCTTGGCGGGGAATTGCTGACCGAAAAGCTCCGCCAAATCAATCGCTTGCCAGCCCATCGCACTGGCGAAGCGCAAGGCGATTTTTCCAATCAACCCCAGTCCAATGATCGCCACGCGTTCACCAGGCGAAAAATCAAAACGGTGAATCCCTTGCGCTATCTACTTCTAAAACTACGCCAGCCAAACTGTAGCCAATCGCAGTGGAGTCACCCAGCTTGTTTTGAATCAGAGCCATCGTGCTTGCGACGCCCTGACTCTGAGCCATGCCCCAAACTTGACCAAGCTTGTCGCGAGAATTCATCGCCTTCTCGTAAAGCCCTTTCACACCGGAATTGCGTGTGACCGCTGCGCCTTCGGTACCAGCACTAATGACGGAAAACGCCGCGCGCACAAGAATGCCGTCCTGAAGCCGTCCTGGCACCGGAGCTTCGAGAACCTCGATTTGCCCACGACCTGAGAGAAAAACCTGTTTCATTGATTAATTGATTAATTGGCCTCTTTATCCCGACGACTAATTTGGAAGCGGGATTCATGTCTGCCTGCGCTCAGCAGTTTACTCAACGAGGCAACTTTACCGCTTTCTTCAATCCCGTATCCCGTACTAAATGAAGCATCTTCCAACTGGAAACCCTGCTCTTCGTTCGTGGTGAAGCTGAATTTTGAGTTATTGAAATTCAAAGCAAGGTCGTTGTGCATTTGAACTTGTTGACATCCCAGAGGGAACTGCCAACTTGCTAAAGTAGGCTCTCCGGAAATCGTTATCTCGTCACGAATCTCCAAGCGTTGGGAGTGCGCGTCGATATCAAACTGACGCCTCACCTGACCGTGATAGTCAAGGCGCTCGAAGCCCGTGTGGCCAGCGCACAAAGTCGCCCCATGCGGAGATGCGGTAAGCGAGACATCTACAGGGTGCGCGTCATCACAAATGGTCCAGGGGCCCGTAAAGCGTGCCATTTCTACATCATAGAGCTGCACTGTTGCGTGTGCGGCCGTCCCCTTAAACCACGCCTTCTTTTCCAAATCTCCTGTGTAAACAGGGCAGCCAGGATCTACAACAACTGGAAGCCCATCGAAAAAGAGCTCAAAGGACAACAGATCATTGTGGCCGTGCCCGCCACGTCCAGACATTCCGACTTCGCCAACGTCTGCCATGAAGAAGAAGTCGTTCGCCTGATTGCGCACGATGACGTAACCACCATCGCTGAAGTGGGAAACTTCTACCCCGAGACCCTGTTGCGGAAGGGGGCCGCTGTTCCCGACCAAAAACAGGGCTGCCAGATCATCTTCGTCGCCAAATAATTTGTTCCCAATCGGCGCAGCAAAAAAGGCCCGTGCCAGGGCAACGACAGGGCCGTGATTCCGAGGGCGGTCTACCAAGAATGGCAACCCGAAAGCATCATCGCTATCGCCAAAGTTCGCTGCAATTCCATCCGGTCGAGAAATCGAGTCACTAAACTCTGCAGCCTTAGCAAGCCGTTTCCGCACGGTCTCAGATAAAGGCGCCCCACGCCGTTCAGCAACAATCGCGGCAAGAAGAAAAAGCTCAAGGACCAACTTGTGGTAGCCGCATGACTTCTCGAAGTTCACGCCGTCAGCACAAAACTGGTGAATTATTTCTTTCTCAATCCAAAAATCCGCATACTTTTGCCAACGAGGATCTGCCATTCCATTTGCATCGAGAGCCTGGTGAGCCAGCGATAATGCAACCAGGTTTGCTGTGAAATGATTGCCCCGAACATCGGAGTACTCACGGTTGTACCAAATAAAATCTGCGTGCTCACGGATTGTTGTGAGAAGATGCGCTGCACAAGATTGCAACGTTTCAGAGATTGAATCGGAGTGCTCTCGGCGACGGAGAAGCGTTACGCAATCGAGTAGCATCGTCAGGCTTACAACCCGCATTGAAGCCTCCATAGGGTACCAATTCACGCTATGGGCAAGGGGGTTTTCTTGCCGCCAGCGTAGAAGTAGCTCGCACACCCAACTCAGGCTTGCCTCGTTCACATTTCCACAAAGTTGTGAAGTCATCACTGGCACTAGGTAATGCAAACGAGACAACTCCCAAGGAAATTTCACGTCGTACGGAATCTGTCTTGATTCATAAAATCCGTACTTTTTGAAATACTGCGGACGCCAACGATGATTAAAGCGCCAGTCCACAGAAAAATCACATGTATTTAAGTCTGGAACTTGCTGACCAAAAATTCGAAAGCTCGATAATTGAATCGCTGACGCCGCTTCTGCCAGCAGGGTTGATTGGTTGTCGCTCAAAGGGGAAGTCTTTTCAGCAAAGAGAACTAACCCGTTAATGTGTTGCGACGCCAAATCTGCACTGTGAAGTGCGCGCTGCGAAATGCGCCACCAAGCTCCACTTCGACTTAGCCAAACAAGAGTGATGGCCTGCCTAAGGCGAAACGCAATGACACCCAGAGGCTTCCCCTTTGCCCTCTTCGCTAAGCCGTAAAGCTTTCCCCACATCCCACGCTCGGGCGCTAACTTTGACACCATACCTTGACCGCCGCGGCGATGCGCTGCGACGCCTGCCCATCACCATAAGGGTTATGCGCAGCTGCCATGGCCTCATAGGCGACAGGGTTGCTCAGCAATTCGGCGACGCCATCGACAATGTTTTTTTCGTCGGCTCCAACAAGGCGAACCGTGCCAGCTTCCAGCCCTTCTGGGCGTTCAGTTGTATCACGCATCACAAGCACGGGTTTCCCGAGCCCGGGCGCTTCTTCCTGCACGCCGCCAGAATCCGTGAGCACAACCTTGGCGTGCTTCATTAGCGCCACAAATGGACGGT
>ERZ890604.569-NODE-569-length-12534-cov-34.047921_pt1 | contig 12534 bp, 23 predicted proteins | sample MGYA00521097_ERZ890604 | MGnify/ENA primary metagenome ERZ890604 (study PRJEB32303, sample SAMEA104408625) | aquatic metagenome | biome: Brackish water; feature: Chemocline; material: water | place: Baltic Sea | collected 2014-10-26T21:54:00 | depth 120 m ... | reverse complement strand
AATTGGTTATGCTATATTACATACATAGCACGCGGTTGTACGCTGCACAAGCCGCCGATGGTTGAGGGTGACACGATACGGAACCCTAGTGGTTGAGGACTCCAAATCCTCGTAATTAGTCTCTTATGACCAACATAGAGTGAGACTTTCCGCTTGACAGTGTAAACGAGTTAGGCTATAGTTTAGAAGTTGAGCGGGTAGGATCACACGGATCAGTATGCTAGGGGCAGAAGTTTACGAGTGATCTTTGCGACGAGTGACCCTCTGGTGCCGCTAGTTGAAAATAATCCTTGTCTAGCTCACCTGCTTATGGTATAGTTAGCAAGTTGCCTCTGTAACACACTACCTGCTCTTGACAAGCTGTTTAACTTAACGTATAGTCAGCTAGATCAGACGGATTGTTAAATCAGACGTTACCTAGGGACGATAGGGCGTATGGCGAAAGCCCACTAGGTCGAATTTGAGAGGTTGCCCGGAAATAGACGAGAAAATCCGGGGCTTTTAGTTGAGGGTGCGAAGGGTTTGCTTGCATGGCAGTATCAGCGGGAACACGGATCTGCCTCCGACCCTAGCCGATAGTTGCAGGTCACAGGATCGTCTCCTGGGGGCATCCTCTGCTAAAAGCTTTAGGTTAAACTTAAAGTTTATGCGTTGACTTCGATCAACGCATATGAGATACTACTCAAGTCGAACAACAGAAGGAAACGACAAAGTGAAGGCACAAAAGGTCAATATGGTAATCGGCACGTATCTGTCGATTCATCCCTGCAACTGGTACATGGTCGATAAGACCTATCCCAAAGGGGAAAAGAGCAACACGGCCAAGGGCAAGGGCGTTGCCAAGGTCGCGGCGCACGAGGCTCACATAGAGCGCAACCCCAAGGACGCCAAGAGCATGACTCAACTCAAGAATCGGGTGGCGTAACGTGGAAAACTGGCACAATATCCGCTGGACTCGGCGGGAAAACGATGGTACACTCAAGGTCAACTCAGACTTTGAAATGGGTGTGGCGGAAGCGGTCGAAAACGATCTTTTCCACAAGCGAGGAACTCGCGACCTGATGTTGGTCGAGTTCAGTGGTCCAGCAGGCGGGCCACATTTCGAGAATGTGACCGATTACTACCTATGGCAGTATCGACGCCAGAGCCAGAGCTAAGGTAAATAGCCGGGGAGAAATCCCCGGCTAGTCCCTTGATAAACTTAAAGTTTATCCGTTGACTCTCCAATCGTTTTTGCTATAATGAGTACATCAAGAGCGGACCACACTAACGGCGGCGTCGATGAACTCATTAGAATAATCGGGCGCTTCGCTAACTAGCTGAAGGTTTTCAGTTTTTGATGCTAGATGGTAAAAAGCAGCACAGCAAAGAAATTTCGGGGTTATGCTTCCCCAACTAGAAATTAAAGAGGACTCCGAGGGAAGCCTGACCCTCTAAGCTGCTTAGTGCTGGCGGCGGACCACCAAAACAATAGCTTGACGGGTCCCAAAAGCTATGGTAGACTGTGAGGACGTGGTGGGGGAGCGGATATTACCTTAAAAAACGCTCAAGAGATTTTGTTGGGTATGGCATGTGACTGTCCGCCTAGTAGGCCACTAGGAACAAACGTAATGGGACGAAATCAGTAAGAATCTGATACCCGACGCCAAGTTAAAGAGTAGTATTTTTACTACTTTCAAGTTAGACTGGTATTGAATAAGATAGGGTCAATTCATCTGGTACACACCCTTTGTCAGAAATGTGTACGCCAGTCTATTCAATTTTGTCGTTCCTGGCTTGCCGGGTATTAAATCTTCCTACGGGAAAGAAACGACACCATTCGCCCGCCCCTTCGTCTAGTGGTTAGGACAACGTTAGTGACTTCTGCATAGTCCGTTCAGTGTATCATAGGCAGGCCAGCCGATACATACTGATAACGTTACAGAGGTTCAATTCCTCTAGGGAACAAACTAAATCCTCCGGCCGGAGGATTTTGGGCATAAACTTAAAGTTTATCCCAAAATAGTGCTTGCCAAGGTATGAGTCCTTTGATATAGTGACTACATCGAAACGGCAAACAAAAGGGAAAACATCATGATTAAGATTACCATTGGTTCTAAGGGCGACAAGCGTTACGAGACGGTTATCGAGTCGGACGTGGCCAAGCCGGTCACGGCTAAGGCGAAGTCGGAAAAGAAGCCGCGCGAATATGCCTACCCGTTCCTGACTATGACTCCGGGACAGAGCTTCCTCGTCCCTGATTTGGAGACGGCGCAGCGGACCCAGCGCGGCGGGTATCAGAAGCCTTATTTCGCTAAGGTTTCCTATGCTCCCGCGGAAGGCGAGGAAAACAAGGGCAAGTATCGCGTCTGGCTTGACGCCTTCCGTCCTTCCCCGGAGGAAGTGGAGGCAGAGCTTGCGGCGCAGAAGCCGGACCGTGATGAGGCCGCCCGCAAGGCAGCCGCTCAGGTTCTGGGCCAGTAAGAAATAAGATAGGAGAGCGAAAGCTCTCCTATCAACCATAAACTTTAAGTTTATCTCTTGCGTCTCCCGTCGGTTCTGCTATTATAAACACATGGAGACGAGGAAAACTCCTGCACACGGTTTGAACCTCCATACTATGTGCTATGCTACTATACAGGCGTCCCCGGAATAGCTATAAGCCTGCCGGGCATTGTGTCACTAGGAGAGGGTGATACAGTGTTGAAAATGGAAAGCCTCTGTGATGGAGGAGGGCCATAACTCTCCCATAAACTTAAAGTTTATCCCTTGCACTTCACGCCATTTCTGCTATACTACATAAATCAACAAGGAGCTGCACATGCCTCGCGAATATGATGACGACTACGACGACTACGACGACTATGAGGATGATGACCTCATAGACGGTGTGGGGTTCATGGACCCCGGCGGACGCTCCGCGCTCAGGGCTGCTACTCCTAGCAACCCACGTATCCATCCTTGCCCGACGTGCGAGGCTTCTAACCGCTTGACGGCCATTGATGTATCACGAGGATACCAATGCGACCGTTGTGCCGACCGCGCTGAAAGAGGCTATGATTAGCCTCTTTCTACTATAAACTTAAAGTTTATTCGTTGCGATCCCTACGGATTCTGTTATACTAAAAAGTCAAAGGAGAGCACAAATGCCGTACACTCGTAGAACAATACCTAAAGTGCTATATCAAGCATTGCGAGATTCCTTGCGTGTATATGACAAATACGATTACCTTGCAGAGCGTGTAGACCTGAAAAAGATCATTAGTGCCAATTCGGAGAATGGCCAAGTAGTAATTCTGGAGTCTGGTATGGATTGCGATTGCGTGGCGTTCTCTAATCGCAAGTATAAAGTTGATGCCTTACTCATAGCAGTAAGAACAAAGATGGATCGTATTTATGGGGATGCTGAGGGGCCGTGCCACCTTTCTATAGTATCCCCCTCTGAGGCTAAGGCCCTACAGTACGGGTCGCGTGACCTAGGTATGGAAGCGTACGAAAATGGACACCCAAGCCGTGTCTCGTACCATCCTGGAATAGTTTAACTATTCCCCTTAAACTTTAAGTTTATCACTTGACTCCCCTCCACATTATGTTATACTACTCAAATGAATTATATTAGTATTCGCCTAGCCATTGTGCTACTCTCTCTGGCTGTAGCTTTTCGAGTTGCAATGCCTGCCTATGTGGAGTACACTTGTTTGGTGTCGGAAACGGCCATGACAAACGCCTGTTTGATGGTTGGAAACTACAGAGAGTAGCAAAATGAAAAACAAAAAACCCAAGATGCAAACCATTAGAAGTACTGCTAGGGCTGTTAATGCGCTAAACAAAAAGTATGGTAAGATAGTAGCACGCATCATCAAATAGGGCCGATAGCTCAGCGGTAGAGCACTGGACTTTTAATCCAAGTGTCGTAGGTTCAATCCCTACTCGGCCCACCACAAAGTTTTGGAGAAAGATATGAAAGTAGTAATTTTTCTAGCTATGATTTTTCTAGGTGCGTGTGAGTATCATGTGCCTAGTAATGATGCGGAGTTTTATGATATGTGTGACAGAAACTGGGCGACGTTTATAGTTCGCACCAACAATTATGGAGCCAACCAGTATTGCCTAGATAAGATTGAAACTTATCATCGCAACTCCAAGGCTAAAGGGCGTATTCCATACGCTAACGGGGATACAACCGTTTTCAATTATAAGTATTGGGATTGACCTAGAAGTCGGGTACCATAGAGGCCTAATGGGAGCCGTTCATAACGGTTATATCGTGGGTTCGAATCCCACCCCGACCACCACTTAAACTTAAAGTTTATCCCTTGACTCTATCCCCACTTATGATATACTAGCAAAATGCGAGATTACGCCTACTTTATGCGAGCGGCGGTAAAAGCTGCGGACAGTGCGCCCGGATATAATAACAGACAAAAAACTGGCGCCGTCATAGTACGAAAAAACCGTATTATCTCAGTAGGTTTTAATAGTACAAAATCACACCCTTTAGCGAAACTTTACAGTAAACATCCTAACGCCATATATCTCCATGCGGAAATTCACACCATCATTAAGGCCTTGCGTGTAGATAGTAGTATTTCTGGTAGTAGTATTTTTATTGCGCGTAGAACTTATGATAGTAGAAAAAAGCCTGTTGGTTATGGGCTTGCAAAGCCCTGCGAAGGCTGCGCGGCGGCTATAGCTCATTTTAATTTCGGATTGGTCGCTTATTCAGTTGACTCCAGTCCAAATTTGAGCTATATTACAGTAGACATTCGACGTAACCGAGTAGAAAAACATGAGGAAATCTAAATGAACGATATTAAAGATGAAGGCTTCGACGAGAATCAGTTTGAAAAGCCACGACTCCGCAAGGAAATTCAGGATAAGCTGCCTGAGTATTTCGCCAGCGGCGGGACTATTAAGAGGATTGCTCTAGAGAAAGGCGTGCCGGTAGTGACGGAGTGTGACAGCTTCGTACCGGGAGTAGGGGCTATGCAGTCCAGCCCTACGGTGAAGGATACCAAAGTACGGGTACCTCGCCCTGAGAAAAAGTGGCTAAAGAAGTGATACAATTAGTACCACTTTGGATACTATTAAGTATTCATCCTATCACTATGCTTATCGGATTCATCATCCGATAAGCACCATAAACTTTAAGTTTATGCCTTGACTTCTCCCCTATATATGGTATTATCTCATTATGCAAAGCGCCACATATACCAAGTATGTACTAGAAGCAAACTCACGCGACATTATTAGTAAAATTCCTACTCCTAGTAAATGGTCAAGTATTATCTCTGTGCATACGGGTCAAGGTACTTTTGTAGACCCTGAATTTTTCCGCTGGATGTATAATCGAGTAGGAAAACCATACCATTGGTGGTACTTTTCTAATAAAACAGAAGAAGAACTAAAAGCATACCTACATGATAAGACTTTTTATACTCTTATGCTGGCAGAGACTCCTATTGGGTTTGCTATTACAGAGTTTGAGTTTGATACTAATAGTATAAATTTGTCTTATTTCGGTTTGACCCCCGCAGGGATAACTCATGGAATTAGGAATTTAGGCTCCTACTTTCTGCTAACCGTATTAAGTGATTGGATTTATGACTCTAGTAAGTTTTGGGTCTATACTACTAGCTGGGATCATCCTGCGGCTATTCCGTGCTATAAAAAGGCTGGATTTAGTATGGTTTCGGAGGAATCTGTGACAGAGCAAGTGCCTGATTGGGTAGCAAATGGGGTTTCGTAATCAAGTAGTAAATAAGGACCATACCATTACAGTAGGAAATCATAAATTCTACGGGTATGACAGAGCTACACGAGAGTACCTCGATTGGAGTAGAAAAATAAATGGACCAACAAACCAAAGCGATTCAACTGTACTTGAATCAGCCCGCAAAAATCACAGAGATTCCTCAAACGACCGCAGCCTTTAGTGCTGTGGCTATAGTAATAGTTCTATTACTAATAGTAATTCGATTTACTCGCTAACAACGCCCGCTTGATGGAATGGCAGACATAAGGGGCTTAAAACCCCTAGGCCGTGAGGCCGTGCCGGTTCGAGTCCGGCAGCGGGTACCATAAACTTAAAGTTTATTCGTTGATTTCCTTTTAACCTTATGATATGATAAACATTGCATGAAAACAAATATTCCTCTAGTCGATAAGTTTCTAGATAAGGAACTTAATCATTGTGATAAGCACGATATTTATATTAATTTCGCGCCAACTAATTTTTTGTATATAGGCGATACCCTACAGGCGGGGTGGTTCGATGAAACCTCTATACATGTGGCAGTAGGTGATAGAGATTTAGAAGATTGGTTATCAACTTTTGTGCATGAAACGTGCCATAAGGACCAATTTTTAGAAAATGCTCCCGCATGGAATACTAAAATCAAAGGACATGATGCACTAGACCTATTAGACCAATGGCTAGAAGGCGTTTGCGAGCTAAACTATTACCAGATGCAATTAGTTATTAGAAAGGCTCAAATAGTAGAGTTAGACTGTGAAAAACGTACAGTTAACAAAATCATAAATAATAATTTGCCTATTGATGTACCAAGCTACATCAAAAAAGCTAATATTTATATGTACTTCTACACAGCGTTGCCTTACACTAGGATTTGGGGAATGGCACCTTATGATAATGAGGAACTTTTGAGTATAATGCCGGACTACTTCTTAGATGATTATTCTAAACTACCTAAGGATTTTCTGACCATAATGCAGGAATTTAATAATGAAGTATAGCATAACTTATATAGGCTTTGGCGGTGATTGGTTTGATTTTATGGGAACCTTTCGACTGAATAATGGTAGACCTTATATATCTTATAGGTTCGGACCTTGGTTATTTAAGCAACATCTTAAATAACTACTTAAACTTAAAGTTTATTTGAAAATAGCCCTTGCGTTTCTAGACCGTTATGCTATTATACACTCATGCCATACATTAAACCGACAGCACGGCAAGGTATAGGTGAGCTAAAGATTAATGAATTTACCCCCAAAGACGCGGGGGAGCTGCAATACGTCATTGCAGAATTAATCCATGCTTATCTTATGGAAAAAGGACTATCATATCAGCACTGTAATGACATGATGGGCGCCCTAGCAGGGGCACAGATGGAGTTTTATAGGGAAGTAGTAGCTCCCTATGAAGATGTAAAAAAGCGAGATAATAATGCGGTGTATATGCCCGTAGAATGTTATCAAGCCCCCTTGACAAATGGAAAGTATTAGGATACAATAGTCAGATGAAACCAGCAATTTACTCAGCCTCCAAAATTTGGTTCGCTCCTAACTGGCAGCGGATGCGCGATTATCACGGGTATAATATCAATGCTACTTGGATTGATATTCCTTGTGGGACTCCTAATGATCCCACTGGCGCAAAGCTACTAACTGACGAGGAAAAGTGTCAGTTGTGGATTGATTGCAGTAATGAAGCATCTAACTGCGACCTTCTAATCTGCTATGCGGAAAAGGATAATGAGCAGCGCGGCGCTCTAGTGGAAATCGGTCATGCACTAGGGAATGGTAATCCCTGTTATCTAATCGGTACTAGCCCCACATTCCAAGTCGCAGGGCATAGTGACGTAGCCTTTATGAAGCATCCGCTATTTCATAAGGTCGAAACAGAAGGCTCGCAAGAAATCGGATTCGATTATGTGGATGGCTACCGTAAAGCTATGCAACACTATATGCAGAATTACACTAGTATAAGGACAGAAAGGGTATTTCTACATGAGGGTTTTACCAGCGGCCAGTCTGGAATTCAGCAAAAAGCAGTTACTGACTCGCTTAAATTTCTACGGACTCAAGAAAATACTCTATATAAGGTTAACTAAGCCGGCAATTCTCGATATAATCGAGTTAGTGGAAACAGAGGCTACCCGAGAAATCGGGTAGCTTCCTCATAAACTTAAAGTTTATCCATTGACAAAGACCAGGACATATGCTATCCTTCTCCTATGTATAATGCAGCCCGAATTGCTAAGACTAATATGTCGAACCATGATTTTAGGGTAGGAGTCTACTTAGAAACGGATTCTTATGGGTTAACTTACGGCAATGTCGCACACGATAATAGTCGATTAACTATGTGCGCGGAAACACTAGCTCTAATAGTAGCCAAAGGCTCAAAGCTAGAGCCTAAGCATATGCACTTGACCACGGATAGCGAGGATATTGTATTTCCCTGCGGTATGTGTCGGCAGTATATGAGCGAGTGGCCAAAGCTAAAAATAACCATTTATAATTGCGACGGCACAAAGAAAATCACAAAAACTGTGAATCAGTTGTTGCCTAATCCCTTCAAACGTGATAGAATACAAAATGGCAAAAAGCAATAAAAAGCGTCTATACTGTCTAGTTGATACGGAAACCACTAAGCATAATGGTCTAGTTTTCGACTTTGCTTATAATTTCCGCGACCGTCAGGGCTATTCGTATGCTAAGAATAGCTTTCTATTTAAGGATGTTCTAGCGATTGAAGATCCTTTCTATAAGGAGAAAATTGCAGAGTATTGGACTCTAGTATGGAAGCATAAAATCAAGCCTGTAACTGTTAAGGTGGCTCGCCGTCATTTTAATTTCATGGTTGAGCAGTTTCAAAAGAAGAACTATGAAATTGTGATTTGTGCTTATAACGCCGCCTTCGATATTCGTGTGCTAGGTGAGACTAGCCGCGACAAAGTAGGGGTGCCGTGGCTGACCAAGGATGTAGCCAATAATGGTGTAAAAATGTTCGACCTTTGGCACGGTTGGGTTATGGGATGCCCTAAGGATTATGGAGAGACTGCGGCAATGTCGGATAAGGGCAACATTCGCACTAGTGCGGAAGAAGTCTTTAGGTATGAGTCCAAAAACCCTAGTTTCGTAGAGCGTCACGTGGCTTTCTCTGATATTATCATCGAGGATATTATCCTTAGCAAAATCCTAGCTAGGAAAAAGAAGCTACATATCGTGGATAATCCTAAGCTATTCGCGGCGCATCCATGGAAAATTGCTCAAGAGCGTTGCAGGGCGGCTATTGAATATCGTAAGCAGAAACAATTATCTATGCAAACGGTAATCGAGACTATAGGATTGGAAACCATTAGTAAGGACCATCGTATTAAGCAGAGTATGGTGGATAGGGTGGAAGATACTAGCTTGTATAATTTGCCGGAGATTGGGGATTAATAATCCCCAATTTTCGACATAAACTTAAAGTTTATGCTGATAATAGGAACCTTTTTTGTTGATTTCCTATCACTCTTTTGGTATTCTAATCAAGTCGAAGGGAACAAAAAACCTCCGAGCGTAAAAAGCGTAAAGGCGTAACGAAACGGCCTACAAATAATTGTTTCGGTTAAGAGTGAATAAAAGGACTAAAACTAAATATGGAAACTATCGTAAATGGTAAGGGCGATAAGCCTGTCAATTATTCACCCGAGCTAACAGCTAAGGTTCTGGAACTTTATGCGGCTGGGGAAACCATCAAGGCTATTGCCGAGGCGGTTGACCGTACCGAAAAGTCCGTCCGTGGTAAGCTAGTATCCCTCAAGGTCTATAAGGCGGTCCTAAAGGCCATCAAGACCAATAAGGATGAAGGTCCTTCTAAGAAGGATCAGCTTAAAGTTCTCGAAGGACTCGGCTTCTCCGCCGAAGCTCTTGAGGGTCTCAAGAACGCTACCAAGCCTGCTCTAGCAGAGGTGATCGAGCGCAGTAATGTTACTGCCTCAGAAGCAGCCTAATAACTGCCAAAAATAAGTAAAGTGTGACCTAAGGGTCACACTTTTTCTATCATAAACTTAAAGTTTATCCCTTGCAATCCTATCTCGCCTATAGTATAACAAAGCATGGAAATCGTCGGAAACAAGTGGTATCATCGCCTAGCCCGTCGTATTGAAAAGAACGGTGGGAAGCGTTCTATTTACCGTAATGAGAGTGGAGTAGCTACACTCTACTTGGATAGGTTCTATATCCTCAAAACTCCTTGGTTGGAAGTAATGATCCATCGCTTCTATTTAGGAGACCGTGGGCCGTTGCATAATCACCCCGCGTCTACTTTCGGTTGGATTCTGGAAACTGGTTACTATGAGAGGCTTTGCACAAGTATTGATGAGTCTGGTGTTACTCAGGGGGAATACGCTGCTGACCACAGACCGGGACACTTCGGCTATCGTCCGGGGTCTAACGAAGATCACTCAGATTTTCGTAGTTATCATAAGGTCAAGCTACGCAGCCCCAAGGATGCTGGTAATGTATGGACTCTGTTTTGTATGTGCAAGCGGAATCCTTATAGCTGGGGTTTTCGTGGAAATGATGGTGTCTTTGTTCCGTTTGCAGAAAACGACAAAAAAGAAGGCGTAGTCGATATGCAGTCGCAGCATGATAAATACAAGGGTTGGTTTTTTCCTAGAAAGGTACAGTAAAACATGATTGAGTTTCAGTATAACGGATATAATGTCCGAATCTTGGGAGATATCATCAACATTTCACTTGACAATGACCTGATTTTGGTCTATAGTGACCAACATGGGGAGCAGATTTACGGCCATCGCACTCCTACCCGCATTGTGGAAGTCAGAGAGGTACTACAGCATGTACGAGAACAAGCGTCTATGGAGTAAATCCAAGAAATATGTAGTCGATATTTCTAAAGAGTACAAAGACATTAGTGGTCGCACACTATATGCCGCAGTAGTGATGGAGAGTATTCGGAGTTACTTTCAGCCAGTTCTACAAGGAATTGGCCTTACTCAAAATGAGATTGATGGATATCTAGAACAATGAAAAAACTTATAATTGACCCACCTAGTGGTTGGAAATATGGTTTCCCTAAGCCAATACCCCAACACATTATAGGTAATGATGCTAAACTATGGGATTGGCTACTCAAACAAGGCTACCCAGCAAAAGACCTACAACTAGCCGTAAAACACTCACGCTATTGGGAAGCGTGAGTCTCTATAAACTTAAAGTTTATCACTTGCCAAACAACAGAAAATGGAGTATAACAAACAATGAAAGCAATCGGTATCTGTCCAGTATGTGAAATCAACATATATGAGACGAAAAAAGGAAAAGATGTAAAATTCAGAGGGCGCACTATTAGGGGATATCCTAATCCCGTAAGTATGCCCTGCGGTATTGATAGAAGTCCAGAGGTATTAGCAGACTTAAAAACAGCAGGATATCCGCCAGATAAGGACTTATCCGCGGAGCAAAAAACAATCTGCCCCTTTGAGACTAAGGAGCAGCAGGCTAAGATTGATATGCAAAAAGCGGTCGGTATATTTTCGGGGAGGAATAATTATGAGTGAGACTTATCAGTGGATTAGCGCTAATCCGGAAGCCACATTTTGGATTGCATTTGTTCTATTCATTATTAATCTAAAATGAGGAATAGCATTAAAAACTCTCCATGGTATATTAGGTATGCCGTACCTATAACCATTCTGTACACCTTAGTACTAGCAGCTTTTGTTTATGGAGTGATAGATAAAACTTGACTTCACCTGATTTTTGAGGTATAGTGTCCAAATGAAATACACAATTACCTTTGACGAATTGCGGCGTATGGTAGAACGCGACGTAGGGCATGGGGTTAATGTGTGCCTGCTATGGGGAAATACACCCATTTCTACAAAATCAGGGTATTATGAAAAAGCCAACTATCGCAAGTTGCGCTGGATAGGTAAGAAGTCTACTAAACTTCGTCCTAGTCCTAGGGATAATGGTCATTTTATGACGGTTAATGACATTCCTAAGTTGATACAACACTATGTAAAGAGCAAGGAACTTGCACACGGGGAATATGAGGTAATATAATGGAAGCAAATGTAATCTCTTTAGCTGGTAGGGGTATGCCTCCACTAGCAACAGCCAACTCTAATGTACCACATTACTCTCGCTTTTTTGTGGTTAACCTACCGACAGATAATATCGTTAAAATCCTACACGATATTGAGGCTATTGCGGAAGTAGCCGCCTATACTCCAGTAAATTTTGTCGAATTTCTGGAAATGAATAATCATGGCAAGTTCGACAGTATGTCAGACGCGCATCTGATTGTACTGCAAAGCAATAGTGAAACCTCAGTGTTGAAAATCATGGTGTGATTTTCTTCCATAAACTTAAAGTTTATCTCTTGCGTTTTCCGGCGGTTCTGCTATATTAATCAAGTGAGCAGCGAAGATTACCGACGCGAAACGGTAAAAGACACTATCACAGAGAGAAGCTACATCAAAAGGTTTGTTATTTTCCTTGGTAGGGACCAGACGAGAAGGCACCCGTAAAGGCTCGCTCGGAGCAACCTAAAAAAGAAACTGGTAAGTAGATAGGCTAACCGTTAGAGTCGGTCCGAACTATGAGACTAGCTAATATCTATTAAGTGGTAGGTTATGGATTGAATTCTGGCCACAATAAATAATCAAGAATAATCTTGGAGACTGGTATAAATGCTGTGAGAGGGCAGCCGACCAGATGCGAATCTCCACCCTCCTTAAACTTTAAGTTTATCTCTTGCGTTTCTGGCTGCTTCTGCTATATTAGTGAAGT
>ERZ890604.568-NODE-568-length-12557-cov-8.271876_pt1 | contig 12557 bp, 12 predicted proteins | sample MGYA00521097_ERZ890604 | MGnify/ENA primary metagenome ERZ890604 (study PRJEB32303, sample SAMEA104408625) | aquatic metagenome | biome: Brackish water; feature: Chemocline; material: water | place: Baltic Sea | collected 2014-10-26T21:54:00 | depth 120 m ... | reverse complement strand
TACTCACAACGTACAAACAGTCACAGGAAGTGTATTAGCATATACAACTTTATATACAATAGTGTATAATGAGATTAAAGCAGGTAGACCTGTAAACATAGAGGTGTATTAAATGAATGAAGATATAAACAATAATATTTTTGCTAAGCAGATAGATAAAAACTATAGACAAGTGCTTGGTACTAATGATACCGTAATAACTGCTTTTGGAAAGCAAAAGGTTTCACTTGATAAGTCATTATTGCATATGCTTTGGACTTACGATGTATCAAATAGAGGTAATAAAGAGCTTATATACGATGGTTCTGACTACATAGAACAGACTTCATTTATTAATGCCACTTCGGTTAAGGGTGGACTTCATTTAACCTCTAGTGCAACCGTAAATCAACGTACAGAGCTAAGAACATTACAGCATACTAGATACCAACCAAACAGAGGGTATCTATATAGTTCATCAATAATACTTCCTAATCCTACAGCTAGAGGTACTAGAATGTGGGGTGCATTCATTCCTTCTAATGGAGTATTCTTAGAGCTTGTTGGTAATGGTACAAATTACTTTGTTAACTTTGTTGTCAGGAACCATTGGAAAGATGATAGGGTTGATATAACATCTATGCTACCAAAAGGAACAGACATATCTAAAGGTCACTTATGGGACATTCAAATGGAATGGAGAGGTATTGGTGACTTTAAGATATACTATGATTTAAAACTGATATACCATCATAAGTATGTAGGAACACTAGATGATGTATCTATGGAGAATCCATCTTTGCCTGCATCTTTTGAGTGTATAAACTCTGGAGATGAAGTAATATTAAAATGTGGATGTGTAGATATATCTTCTGAAGGTGGAGAACTAGACAAGAGATACTATGGTTCAATATCTACTGGTACAAGTTTAATCAATGTTACAAATACAAAAGATAGAGGAACAGCAGTAATAGCTATGAGACTACCTAAAAAGATTAACTATGGAGAGCTTGTAGACCCTGCAACTGGATTACCTGATGTAAGTGGTACTAATGCTGTTTGTTACTCTAGAGACACTGTAATGGATTCTATAACTACATTCTGTAAAGATGAGTCATTCACAGTAGTAAGTGCTAGTAGAGGTGTTTACGTTCCAAACTTAGCAGCGTTAACTGGATGGACTCAATCATCTGATAGTTATATTGAGTATCTTGTTGGTGGAGTAGGCAGTGCATTAGAAACAGCATTTCAATTAGATGCTAATAGCATGAGACTACTACATGCAAGTAGACATGAGATAGATACTGCATCAGTTATACCTAATCCTAATCCAGAGACTACACCATTCTTTGTGACTAGTGATAGTTATATTGTAGTTAGCATTAAACCAGATGGAGCTAATAAGTCTGCTGGTTGTAATATAGAATTCTCGGAGCAAATATAATGAAACAACTTATTGAGATACCTGAAGATGGATTACCATTAACACACACATTCTCTGATTGTGTATATGCAAGAGAGATATTTATGCCAAAAGGTATGATTGTGATAGGGCATATACATAAAACAAAACATTTAAATATAGTATCAACTGGTAAGGCTAGAGTCTTCTATGATGGAGAGATGCATGAGATTACTGCTCCATATACATTCGAGTCTAATGCTGGTGTGAGGAAAGCATTGTTTATTCTTGAAGATATGTTCTGGACTACAATTCATGTAACAGATGAAACTAATCAAGATAAACTTGATGATATGCTTATTGATAAGAATGCAAGCGAAGGATTAAGTATGGAAAATATATTAAATGAAGCAGATAAACAACTGCTTATAGGAGGTTAATTATGGCATGGTTCGCAACTGGAGCAATGGCAGTAGTTAGTGCTTATGGTGCTATGGAATCAGCAAAAGCTGGAAATAAGGCTGCAAGTGCATCTCAAGCTAATAGTGCTAGAAGATACGCAATTCAAGCTGGTGTAGCAGAAGACCAAATGGATGAGCAGAATCAAATAGCAGTTGAAAAGATGACTGACGTAACTCGTCAATTCTTGGTTGCCAAAGGTAGAGCTACGGCAATTCAAGCTGAAGCTGGAGTGACTGGTGCAACATCTCAGAGACAACAATCTGTAATGCGAACCAAAGCTAGTGAAGCCAAGGGTCAAATAGCCAAAGAGATAAATACAAACATTATAAACATAGCACAAGATATGATAGCAACTAAGATTGATTCTGAAGCTATGATTTCTGAAGCAGAAAGTAGAAAGAAGAATGTATTTACTGAAACAGCTATGGGTGCGATACAAGGTGGAATGCAAGGCTATTCAATGGGTGTTTCAATGGGTGCTGGAGCTGGTGTTAAATCAACTGGACCGAAAACTGGTGCTGCAAATGGAACTACAAGCTTTGATTCACTTAACGGACTAGATATGAATAAAGCGATGGGGAGATACTAAATGGCAACAATAAAACAATTAGGGTTTAAAACATCTGTAGATACTGGTACTAGACAAAAAGAATCTGCTGGTCAAGGTTTAGCTAAACTAATTATGACTGGTGCTCAAGCATACGAAAAGAAACTTGATATAGATAGAGTTCAAGAAGATAGAGAAAGAGCAGCCAAGAATAGAACAGACAAAGAGAACTTGGACTTAGACTATCTGAATTCAATCAATAAAGAATCAGCTAGAATAAAATGGGAAAAAGAGAATGACTATGTAAACCTAGATTCATCTGCTCAAGTAGAAAAGAATCAAGAGTTTGATACAGAGCATGCAAACGATTTCATAACAGAAAAATATAAAGCTGTATATAATAAAACACTGGAATCAAGAGATTATAATGTAAATACATTACTGCAGGAAGAGCAAGATGTAGCAGTAATAGACAATGCAAAAAATCTGATAAACATGAACTTAGCTGCAACTCCAGAAAGAATGGACGAACATATAGATGCACTAAAGGGAATTAGTAAAAAGTTCACTAAGAAGCAGTATCTTGAGCTTGTTTCAAACAATGTAAAAGATGTTATGTCTAATGATATTGGCAAATACATGGGTATGAAAGCTGATGATATTATAGAAGAATTTGGTTCAATGAAGACTATAAAAGATAAAGAGCTTCGTGGTTGGTATGATAAGTTTATTAGAGAAAAGAGAGTATTAGACCTTGTAGATAGTGGTAATTACTTAGATGGAAGCTCAATAGTAGAAACAAGTAAAAAAACTGGACTAACATCATTTGAGGTATACGATAAAGCTAAGTCTATAAATGAAAAGAAGATACCTATGCTTTTACAAAGTGGAAGAGATGGTGTAACGCAAGCTATAAAATTACAAGATGAATATGGATTTGACGAGAAGATATTTCACGATGCAGTTAAGTCATCAGTAAACAAGGGTCAATTAGGACTATATTACACTTTAAGAGATAAGATAATTATGCCAGATGAAATAGCTGGTAGAGTAAATGGATATGAATTCCTATCTAAGAAATATGAGAAGTCACTAAGTGATGAAAAAGATATTGAGCAATTAAAGATAATAGAGAGAGACCTAAGTAAAGCTGGATTTAAATTATCTCCAAAAGAAAAAAGTAAGATGTATAAGGATTTATCAATTAGTGAAGCTTCTTTCTATAGAAAGAATGAATCAATGGCTTCAAAGTTTTCTGCTGATGCAGATGATGTAGAAGATTATCTTAAAGACTTATATAAAAAACAATCTGTAGATGGTGTTCCGTTTAGAGAAGTTGGAGTTCAAACAGATTCACAAAAAGCTATTGTAGAGAACTATATACAAAGAAGAGCAAGCGGACAAAAGAAGCCAACCATAGATTTAACTGGTGGTGGATACAACATAGTTACTATTGATAAAGATGGTAAAGATAAATTTGAGTTTAGAAGCATAGACCAAATGAAAACTCTAGTCAAAGATGCATACGAATTTAATGATGCAGACAAAGCTGCTGATGCAATAGTTACTGGAAATAAAGAGTTCCTCAACCGAAGAACAGTAACTGATGTAAAGATAGTCGAAGATATGATTAATAAAACAAAGATTGATATAAAAGAAGCATATAAAGAAAAGTTAACAGACAAAGAATTCGAGATACTTGATATTATGATTAAAAGAAAATATAGCGATATGATTAAAAAAGTAGAAGACAGAAGAGACTCGAAAGGAGTTGTTCAAACAGTTAAGGATATAGCAAAAGAACTTGGAAATTCATATTCTGGAAGTAGAAATTTTAGTGAAATTGGAGATGCTTTTGAAACTTGGAGCACATATCTGTTTGGTGGGAAGAATGAAAAAAGTAAAGACAAGGTATATAAAATAGAAGAGAAAAAGAAATATGAAAAGAATAAATTAATAGAGAAAAGATATTTAGATAAATATAAAGAGTATGACACTTTTGAAGAGTTTATAGTTTCAGAAGAAGGTATATTTTTTGATGAACCAACACAAGAATGGCACGTAAGAGAATCTGGCATGCCAGTAGGAAGATAACATGGATTTTAGAAACAAGATTATTGGAGCACCGCTAACAGCAGAGCCTATAGAAGCTGGAACTACTTTTGAACCAGAAATGACAGAAGCATTTAAATATGGTTTTACTAGAGTTGATGCTATGAAGAGTGCTATGCAACAAGATTCATTATTTGTAATGCTTGGAGAAAATAGCAGTATTAATAAGAATGCATTTGATATAGATAAAGAATGGAATAAAGAAGAAGCAAGGCTAAGTCTTCAGTCTACTATACATCCAAAAATGCTAGACAACATGATGGAAGAAGCTAGAAGTGAAAGACATTTAGAAGCTATGATTCCTGAATGGGAAAAAGATTCTGCTGCTAGAAGGTATCAAGAAAGCTTACCGTGGTATGAAGACTTTGGATATGCTGCAATGGCTGAATTAACTAACGCACCAGTATATATTCTTGGAAGCATGGCTGCTATGTCAACAGCTCCATTATCTGTTGGAGTACTTGGTTCAACTCTTGCTGGTAGAGCACTAATTGAAGGTACTGCTGGTCTTGGAGTTGAGGCAATAAAAGACGTAGTAGGTAAACACGATAAAGATTATATAGATTATGCTTCTGCATTCATATTCGATGGTACTGTTGGTGCAATGTTCGGCAAGTCAAGAGGAGACTTTATTGACTATGTAAAAAAAGACATGCTTGATACTGCTGGTATAACAGAAGAAGTAGCTAGAGCTATGGGAAAAGCAACTACAGATGCAGAAAGAAAATCAATAGCAGATAAAGCATTTGCAGATAAAACTGGTAAAGAATTATCAATGGATGGCTATCAGCAACTTGATGCTCAAATAAAGAAAGGTGGTAAAGCTACTGGATTATGGGAAGCAGCTAGACAAGATTTAGCATACATTACTGGAAAGTCAGAGTCACAAACAATACAAGGTTTTTCTCAACAGATGTTTCCAGACCCTACTCTTCAGCATTTAAATAAAGAAAAAAGAGATATGCAAACTCTAAGAGATAGGCTTGAACAAAGAATGGAAGGAACAATACAACAGGAGTTTCAACCAATAATAAAAGAGTTCTCAAACAAGATACTTAAATCATTTGGGTTCTTGGGGATAAGACCATCTGGTAGTGCAGAGGAGACATTTGGAAAACTGATTGGAGATATACAAAAATATAAAGATATGGCTAACAGAACTGGTAGCACATACGATATGGATACTCTTATAGAAAATGCTATAAAGAAGAATGGATATTCTCAATCAAAAGAATTAAATGACATAATCAAACAAGGTGTTCAAGCAGCAGAGAGAGTGTCATTGAAGTACCATAACATGCTTAAAGAGTCTGGCAATACTAAGTTTCAAGAAGGTGGAATAAAAGAGTCTAGTGACTTCTATCACTACTCATACGACAGAAAGAAAATAACAGACTTGATAAATAGTGGTGTAAAAGAAAAGGACATGATTAAATTCTTTGAGAATGCTATTCACTCATACTTGGCTAAAGGTGGAAAAAAGATAACACCAGAGAATGTAGAGAAAGCTGCATATATGTTTTATAGAGGTGTCTCAGAATCAAAGACTGAAACATCAACATCATTTAAAAATATAATAGATGATGCATTATCAAGTAAAGATTTAAAATCAGAAGATAAAGAATTCTTTCAATCACTGGTTGAAGATAAACCAAGTGGGAAACCAGATGAAGAAGCTGGTGTAGCAATGAGAGAGAGAAGTGCTATAGATTACGGATATAAAGGCAAAGTTCTTGGAGCTAATGGAAAAATATATGATTTATCTATGATGGATTTAGTATCTAGCGACTACTTTGCTAGTACAAGAAAATACTACAGAAGGTCATCGGGAACTACTGCTCTGCAACAAATAAAATGGAATACAAAAGAATCATTTATAAGTGATGAAAAACTATTACAATCCATAGAGAATAATCCAGATTTGATGCAACTTCTTCAAAATAAAGCAGAGATTGATGCAATTAAAACACAGATTGAACAACTTGGGATAAACCCAGATGACATAATACAAGGTATAAAAAATCTTGATGTTCCAGAAGATATAGCTAAATTTATAGAGACGATAGAAAAACAACTGGTTGACTCAAGAGAGTTGGATACAACTATTGGTAATCTTAGAAGCAAGTTGATGAAAGAAGCTGGGTTCATAGAAAAAAATGTTAAACAATACTCAGACGAATTCTATAAAAAGTTCAATGAACTTGATGCAGCACAATTTGAGTTAACTAAAATGAAACGTAATGGTGCTCCAAAACAAGTATTAGAATCATTAGAGAGAAAGATAAAAGATATACAAAGAAGCATAGAAGCAAAGATTGATGATGCAAGACTAGAGTATGGGGACAAAGCAATTGACATACATGATATAGCTAAGAAGATTCATAGAAAATATAGTATGGCTGGAAAAGAATCAAGAGATATAGCAGACAGAGCTTTTAAAAAACAGTATCCAGATAAAAGATTAGACAGAAGAACTAGTGCTTATAAAGAAATAAGAAAAGGAATTCAAAGAAAGATAACTGTAGAAACTGGTAAATACACAGATGAGTTAAATCAAATATATAAAGATGCTATTACTAAAAAGAATAGAGTAGAAGGAGAAGAAAGAACTCTTTCAAGCAACCAAGACATAAGAGATTTTATTCAGCAATCAACTGATGAGATGCAAGATAAAGTTTCAAGAAATAAGATGTCAGAAAAAGATATGAAAAAAGAACTTGTTAGACTAGAGCATATAATGAAAGATATGCAAGGTTTACCTACAGCTAAAGACCCTGATAGCTTTGCACATACAGCACAGAGGCTAATGAGCTCAATGAATATATTTAGATTACTTGGTCAAACTGGATTCACTATGTCAGCAGAAATGGCTAGTGTTGCAGTTGATAGTGGTTTAAAGAACATGTTGAAGACTATGCCAGAATTTGGAAGTATATTAAAAGCATACAAGAGCGGTAAACTAGATGACCCATTCATTAAAGAACTACAAGAAGAGACTGGAATGTTCACAGAGTTTCTATCATCTCCAAGAAGCTATGAATTAGCACATGATTATTCTCCTAATGGTTGGGATGGCTTTGCTAAAAAAGCACAAGACACAGTTGACAGCATGGCTGAATTTACTCTAATGATGGGTGGAATAAAACCATTATCTGCTATGTTTAAAGCTGCTCATGCAAAAGGTATATTTACCAAAATGAAAGAAGTAGTAAATGGGAAAGTACCAGATGATAGTTACATGAAAATGTTAAATGAACTTGGATTATCAAAGCAATCTGTTGAAGATATATATGGAAATATATTAGCATTCTCAGACAAAAATGGAAAGATGATGAACTTTTCTAGCTGGGATGTTCAAACAAAAAATCTATTTATGGATGCAGTTGTTAGACGTTCAGATACAATCATTCAACAAAAAAGACTTGGAGATACAATGGGATGGGTAACTGGAGACCATCTACTACAATCATCGGCACTTGGTAAGTTCTTGTTAGAGCTAAAAACATTCTCATTGGTTGCATACACAAAACAACTTGGTCGTGTACTAAACAGAGCAGACCTACATAGTGCAATGTTGGTAACATCATGGGGAGCTGCATTGTCATTGTCATATATGGCTAAAGTACATTATAACTATGCAGGAAATCAAGAGAAATTAGAAAAAGCATTAGAACCAGATGTCATGTTTGCAAGCGTAGTAGGTCAAATGCCATTAGCAAGTATAATACCAGAGATACTTAATACAGTAGGTTCAGTAACAGGACTAGGAACTCCATTTGGTCATTCAAGACATAGCGGTGTTGCTACAGATTTTATGTCAATACTTCCATCAATAGATTTACTTAATAATATTGGTAAAACAATATCTGAACCAATAGGTGCATTGATAGACGGGGAAGTTGAATCAAGACACTTTGCTCCAGCAGCTAAAGTATTTGGAGCAAAAAACAATATGATTCTAAGACCATTCACGGAAGCAGCATTAAAATAAGGATTAAATAAATGAATCAGAACCATTTAACAGATAAACCAGAAACAGAAGACGCTGACTATAAAATAGAACAAGTACGTAAAAGACTCTCAGGGATGAGCAAGAGGCAAAAATTTGCTGAACTCGACTCATTAGTTCTAGATAGTTATATCGTGGCTTTAAGCGTAGGTAAAATTAGTCCTATAGAGCTTGCTCCTATCGTTACGTATTTAAAAAACAATAAAGTAGTTCAAGATACAAAAGAAGAAGAATCAGAAGCAGATTTAATTGATGGATTGATAGAGTGAAAAGAGTAAATAAATATTCACATCCACTAAAAGCAGCCGACACTCAAACATATTCATACAAGGTAAGTGATTACAGCAAGCTGGCAACCAAAGATAAAAAGATTCTTGTTAATGACTTTAAAGAGTTTTATAAATATTGTTTCTGGTGGTTGAATCTTCCTTCTCCTACATTAGACCAATTATTTATGGCAAGGCAATTATCAGATAATGCATTACTTCACACAGAACCATCAATGCTACAAGCACAGCGTGGATTAGCTAAGTCCCTAACAACTTCGTTGTTAGTGGACTGGTTATTACTTAGAAATAAGAATGAAAAAATAGTAGTAGTATCAGCGACAACTGGTAGAGCAGAGTCTTTTACTTTATTTTGTTTAAATCTAATGAAGACAATTCCATTGTTAAAACATTTGTATCCAACTAATGACCAGCGTTCATCTGGAAACAAGTTTGATGTAGCTGGTAGAATAGTTGACGATAGCCCATCAGTAAAAGCATTTGGTGTTACATCAGCAAAGACTGGTTCAAGAGCTTCATTTCTTATTTATGATGATGTAGAGATACCAGAGAATAGTGCAACAGCACAAATGAGAGAGAAGCTACTAGCTGGTGTAAGAGATACAGCCAATCTTGGTATATCAGGTGTGTTTAGAGAGCTATGTATATGTACTCCTCAATCATCACAGAGTGTATATAATACATTGGTTGATGAAGATGGATTCAATAAAACAGTTATACCATCAGAGTACCCAGAAGACATTTCAATATATGATGGTTGTTTAGCAAAGCATATAGAGCGTGTATGCAGAATGAGTCCAGAAAGAATTGGAACAAATACAGATGTTCGTCAAGACATGCCTCACTTGATGAAACAAAAGATGAAAGGTAAAGGTAGATACAAACTACAGTACATGCTTGATACAAGCCTATCAGATGCAGAGAAGTATCCTCTTAAGCTATCTGACCTAATAGTAATGGATTTAGACCCTGAGCAAGCTCCTATGTACATAGAACGTAGCACAGAAAAGAAACATTGTTTATATGATGTTAAACATTCTGGATTCAGAGGAGACAATCTATTTCAACCTAGATGGTATAGCCAAGACAAGAGACAACCATATGAAGCAATATCTATGTTCATTGACCCTAGTGGTAGAGGTAAAGATGAAACAACTTATTGTGTAACAGCAACTCTTGGTGGTAAAATATTCATATTAGATTTTGGTGGTTTGCAAGGTGGATATGACAGCGAAACATTAACTAGATTAGCAGAGATAGCTAAGCAATATAAAGTTAATTTAATTCAAGTTGAATCTAATTTTGGAGATGGTTCATTTGCAGAATTGTTAAAACCAGTAGTATCAAATATATATAAGACAGCACAGAGAGCTGAAGGCTTTACAACCAATATAATGAAACAGACTTCTGGTGTGTTCATTGAAGATGTTAGAGCAACTAAACAAAAAGAGAAGCGTATTATTGAAACATTAGAACCAGTAATGATGCAACACAGATTAATAGTTTCAAAAGATGCATTAGTCAGAGATGCGGATAAATCATCTGGTTCAGATTATAAATTTACATATCAGTTAACACATATAACTCAAGAAGCAGGGTGTTTAACACATGATGATATAGTGGACGTTATTGAAATGGGAGTTAAATATTGGATTCTAACATTAGCTAGAGACCAAGAAGAAGAGCAACAACGCTATGAAGAAGAATTATTAGATAAGGAATTAGAAGACTTTATGTCTGGCTTTGGAATATCAACCAAGTCTGATAACTACATGGATAATTTCTAATCCCAACTAAAATCATCTTTTTGTCCAGCAACAGCCATAGGAGACTCCGTCTCCGTAGGCTGTGCTGGTATAAACACTTCATCATCTTCAAACGACTCTACACCATCTGAATCTTTATTCCATAGCTTCTGAGCTATAGCATTAGACCATCGTACTACATCTGACTGAGCAATCTCAAATTTAATTTGAACTCTATTATTAGCTGACGTGAAACCAAAATACAAAACAACTTTAGCTTTAGTTTTTAAACATTCAACATAACCTCCACCAAAATCACTGATAGTTTTACCGTCTGGTAATTGGTTGCTATGTTTTAGTAACATTTTTTCTATCATCAAAATTCCTTTTTCATTATCTATATTCGGGTTTACATTAACCATAATTATTTTTCCTTTTAACTGATTATTCAGTCATTTAGTTACTAGATAGTTACTAAACTAGTACGGTAGGCATCTTATCTTATCTTATATCTATATCTAATCTTATCTTATCTATATATATTAGAGTGATGAGGTGTTATGCTTTTTGGAGCTGAATTATTATCTATAGCATTTTCCTCATCAGACAACTCAACAGTAGCACCAGAGCCACCTCTCAATACAGATACGTCTAGAGTCTTGCCAACTGTATCAATTCCTTTGCTTGTTAAAAAGTTTCTAATTGCTGAAGATAAATCTTCTTGTGTTAATTTTACTTCTATTTTCATTTTTATAATTCCTTACATTTTTTATAACATGGTTCATACCAATTAGCTTTAGCTTCTTCTGAAGTGTCCTTTTGAAACTTATTATTAGTTTCATCCCACTCGCCTATACGAGACTCTACAACAAGCAGAACCTCATTATCAACCTTTTCTATGTCATAACCCTCTTTAACAAGCTCAGTAGCACAGAATACACGTATATCAGCTATTGCATCAATCTTTCCATCTTGGTCTCCATTCTTGAAAGCTTCAAGATACTCTCCAAGTTCTTCAGTGATATTAGCAACGAACCCATTTCTATCTGGTTGCTGCATTGCAATACCTCTTGATATAGCCCAAGCTCTTAATCTATCAAATATATTCATAGGGCTTCATACTCCTCATAATTATCTGCAATCCACTTATAGTTATCCCAATCATTCATAGAATCTTTAAGTGATGCATGAAGCTTTAGAGCAACATTAGGAGTAGGAAACTTAGCAAGCTTCTCATTAATAGCATCAATTCTACATTGTTTCATCTTAGCCATATATCTAGCTACACTTGCTGGTGTAAAATATAATGCATCATCTCTTGCATGATTTTCAACTGACATCATTGTAGACCACTCTTTAGCTATACACTTAAAGTTATCTCCATAAATAGACTTACGTTCTTTAATTAAATTCTTATCAATCATTTATCAACCTTTAATTCTTCAAGTATTAAATCTTTTGGCAGAAAGTCACAACAATAATAACTACTACTAAATGTTATCTTATCGTTTGGTCTACCATCAGGATTTGTAAACTTCATTCTCTTATCAAACATAAGTAGTTGCATCTGTCTATTTGCTTCCATAAACACTTTTTTGCTATAGGCATCATTTAACCAAGCATTAGTCATTATTAAAGCAAAAGGCTTATTAAAACTTAATGCTCTTTCAAAGAAAGCTCTCTTGTTTTTGAATGGTGAATTACTAACTATTACATCCCAATTGCTAGGTTCATATTCAAAAAAGTCTTGACCATAATCAATATGACTATAGACAACAACATTAGTTTTAAGTATCTCAGTTATAAATTCGCTATCTTCTTTATCGAAAGGACACCATACTATAGCATCCTTTGGAATATATTTTAATATTGGCTCTACACCATATTTAGGAGTGTAGGCTTCATCAGAACCAGAAAACCCACCAGCGTTGTGTAATATCTTTTGGCTATCAATCATATCTCTATCTTCCTTTATCTATCTCAAGGATTAGTGTTAATATGTTCATAATACAAT
>ERZ890604.567-NODE-567-length-12559-cov-3.633717_pt1 | contig 12559 bp, 10 predicted proteins | sample MGYA00521097_ERZ890604 | MGnify/ENA primary metagenome ERZ890604 (study PRJEB32303, sample SAMEA104408625) | aquatic metagenome | biome: Brackish water; feature: Chemocline; material: water | place: Baltic Sea | collected 2014-10-26T21:54:00 | depth 120 m ... | reverse complement strand
GCAGCGACTGTAGGGCTGTTTCCGACGGCGTTTTGGCATGAGAAGAATTTCGGGCCAGCAGAACTGAACACGGAGCGTGGCGGACGATTTTCTCGGATGTGCTGCCGAGCAGAAATCGCTCCAGCGCGTTCATCCCGCGAGCCCCCAGTGCGACCAGGTCTGCGTTTTCCGATGCCGCCAGGGCGGTGATTTCGCGAGCCGCGTGACCGACCACCAGCTCTTCGCGGACGGCAGCGAACGCCTTCGATAATCTCGCGGACTCTTTCTGCAGCAGAGTTTTCGCCGACTCGCGGCGGTCTTCGTCGAACGTTTCTCGAACCAGCGAGCCCAGGTGTTTGCCATAGGCAGACTCGTAGACATCTTCGAGAACGTTCACAACCACGACATCGGTATCACCGGGAAAAGGAATCCGATTTAACAATGTTGCGGCTGCACTGGCATGCGGAGATCCGTCGACCGCGCTGATGATCTTCATGGAGAGTATTCCTGAACGGGGATGAATTCGTGAAATAGCAGTGAACGTTCAGAAGGGCAAGCTTCGCAGCCATCCGACGCAATGCGTGTACCACGACTCTGCCCGGTATTCTCGCAGCGATCGTCCGCCCAAATCGCACGTGCGAAACCGCACGGTGCGCAGAGTTGGCACACGGACAAACCCTCTTCACCGTCACGGGCAGCGCAGTATAGCCGCATGGTCGTCTCGTGGCTGGCAAACGACAATGTGGCACTAAATATGCAAATGGCGAATCGAAACTCAACACACATCCTGAAACTGGAGTTTTCGTCATGTCAACAGACACACTCGAACGCCCGGAAGTCGAAGTTGCCGACCCAACGTTGCAACCCAGCCGTGCCAGCGAGCCACTCTTCAGTCGCGAAGAAATCCGACAGTTTGATTCGGACGATGTCGAAGCGGGTCGCCGCATCGGCAAAATTCTGACCACGCTGTTTGTCTACACTCTCGTCGCAATGAGCATTGTCATCTGGTGGTCGCTCGACGTCATCAACTAACGGCTAAGCGACAAGGTCACGCCAACGGCGATTCAGCCAGTGATAGTCATGAACGCTCCTCGCGGGTAACCTCTCGCGCGATCGCCTGATGTTATGTCAGTGCAAACTCCGTTAAGCGATGTGTCATGCTTCAGTCGGAATCGCCAATGGGTCCGCCCAAACTATTCGAGCTGTACGGTGAGCTGCGTGCGTACGTCGGCTGGGAAGAGGGTGATGCCGACCGTCTGGCATCTCTGAAGCCAATTCTTGAGCCGTCATTTGACGCGATCATCGACGACTTTTACGAAGAGGTTGCTCGGCATCCGAAGGCCGTTCGAGTTATCACCGGCGGCGATGACCAGATTGCTCGGCTCAAGCAGACTCTTCGCGGCTGGCTGAGCGATCTATTCTCGGGGCCGTACGACGAGCAATTTGTTGAGCGGAGGTTCCATGTCGGGCAGCGGCATGTCGAAATCCAGCTCGATCAGGTTTACGCGAACGTGGCGATGTCTCGAATTCGCGGGCGGTTGCTCGTAGCTCTCGCAGAACACGCTCCCGAATCGACGTCCCGGCGAGACGCGGCCATCAGATCACTCAATCGGATTCTCGACCTCGATTCGGCAATCATCGACGTCGCCTACCAGCGGGAATTCGCCGCCCGTGAACAGCGGCAGCAACGGATGGCAACACTCGGTCGAGTATCCGGTGGCATCGCGCATGAACTGCGAAACCCACTCAACGCTGTGAAGACTTCGGTGTATTATCTCTTGAATGCTCCGGATGCGTCGCCGGAAAAGAAGAAAGAGCATCTGGAACGAATCGACCGCCAGGTTGAGATCTCCGACAACGTCATCACTGCCCTGTCACGATTCGCGAGACTGCCTGTTCCGACGCTTCGCACCGTCGACCTGTGCGATCTTGTTGAGCAGGCACTTGATGCCAACCCGCTTCCCGACAACATAAAGCTGCAAACAGATCGGCCGGAAAACATCCCTTTCGTGAGCGGCGATCAGGAGCAGCTGGTGATCGTTCTGGGCAATCTGATCCGCAATGCCTGTGAAGCCATGCCGGACGGGGGAAACCTGACAGTTTCGTGTCAGGAGATCGCTCCGGAAGCGGAAGGCGAAGTCGGTCGATTCGCACTATCTGTTTCCGATACCGGCTCGGGCATCGAACCAGACGTTCTTCCTCAGATCATGGAGCCGTTGTTTTCGACCAAAACCAGAGGACTGGGACTGGGACTGGCGTTAGCACAGGCAATCCTGAAACGACACAATGGAGACTTGTCCGTCGCCAGCCAACCGGGAGAAGGAACAACGTTCACCATGACTCTTAACATCGACGAAGATTCCGCATGAGCGAACCAGCTCGCATTCTGATCATCGAAGACGAACCGGACACTCGCGCAAACCTCTGCGATCTGCTGGAGCTGTTCGGTCTGGCACCGTTCGCCGTGGGGTCGGGAGCCGAAGCGCTCGCGCATCCGGATCTCGCCAGCGCGGACGTCATCGTACTGGATCGAAAGCTGCCCGATCTTCAGGCTGATGATTTGCTGCCCCTGCTGCGGGAACGGCTTCCCAATACCGACGTGATCGTGGCCACCGCTCACGCCGATCTGGATGGAACGATCGCCGCGCTTCGGCACGGCGCTGCGGACTACCTGATCAAGCCGATCAATCCGGACGCGCTGCGTATTTCGATCGAGCGATGTCTTGATCAGAAACGCCTGCAACGTGAAGCCGATCAGTCGCGTGACGCGTTTCAGCAACTCGTTGAGTCCGCCGCCAGCGTCATCGTTCTGGCGAGAATGGACCGCACAATCGCCTGGGTGAATCCGTTTGCCGAGACGTTCACCGGCCGAAATGCCGAACAGCTGATTGGCAACGATTGTCTGAACACGTTTCTTCCGCAAGATTCCCGGGTCCGTTACAAGCGACTGTTTCAATGGGTTGCGCGAGGCCGCACGATCGATGAATTTGAACTCGCTATCGAATGCCACCCTGGACATCACCGCTGGCTGATCTGCAATACTCGGCGACTGGATTACAAAGGTGAGCCCGCGATCCTGATCGTTGGGCAGGACATCACCGCTCGGCGAGATGCTGAAGATCAGCTCCGGCTGCTCGATGCAGCGATCACCGATCTCAACGAAGGAGTGCTGATTTCTCAGACCGACGAGACCTGGTTCGAGTCGCCGATTGTGTTTGCTAACAAAGCAATGGCCACGATCACCGGCTACTCCCCCACAGAACTGATGGGGCAGACTCCGGCAATCCTTGCTGGCACGAAAATCGACAGACGCCTGATCGATGAACTCGATCGCCAGCTCTCAGCCGGACGCGCCGTCACCAGAGAAGTCATCATTGAGCGGCGTGACAAGTCACAAATACCCATCGAACTGCACCTTTCGCCGGTCAATGATTCCACGGGAGCAAGCACTCATACCGTCGCAACGCTGCGTGATATCTCAGAAAGAAAACGCGCCGAAGAACAGGCGCTTCAAGCCGAACGTTTGACGGCGATCGGCACGGCCATGACCGGCCTCGCCCACGAAAGTCGAAACGCTTTGCAGCGCAGCCAGGCATCGCTCGACATGCTGTCGGCGATCGTGGGAAACAGCGAGCCGGACGCAGCAAAGCTGATTCAGCGAATTCAACTGGCTCAGGACGACCTGCATCGACTCTACGAAGACGTGCGCGAATACGCTCGTCCGATTCGTGTCGAGAAAACTCCCAAACGAGTCGACGAACTGCTTCAGCTAGCATGGGACGAACTGATCGTAAATCGTGACACCCGCAATGCCCGGCTCGTGGAACATGCTGAAACCGACGACCTTGTTTGTCCGGTCGAACCGTTTCTGATTCGCCAGGCACTTCGCAACATTCTGGATAACTCGCTGGCCGCCGGCAAAGACCCGGTGATCATCACCGCGACCTGGAAGGACTCTATGCTTAACGAACTGTCAGCTCTCCAGATTTCGCTGCGGGACAATGGGCCGGGACTGACGGAAGACGCCCGCAAGAAGCTGTTCAACGAATTCTTCACGACGAAAACTCACGGCACCGGCTTGGGACTGGCAATCGTCAAACGCTTCATCGAAGCCCACTCCGGCACGCTTGTCGTCGGAGACTTTGCAGACGGGCTCGAACTGGTGATCACTCTGCCACGCGGATAAGCATTTTCGGTCGGTACGTTGATTGCTTTGCGGTTCCGTGTGCACTTGTCTGATACCCGGCAACGTAAAGAATCACTCTTCATGTCCGAACAGCCGACTGATCCGTCGATAGAGAGTTCTCGGGCGGAGGATCTGCAGGCTTCAGACGGTGACTCCAACGCTGATCAGTTCACCGCCTCGCTGGAACAGGCCGAAGATTCTCTCTGGAGACATCATCGAATCCTCTGGTGGGTGACGCTCGCCGGCCCGGTTCTTGTTACCGCCACCATTGTGGCAACCGTGTACGTCTTCGCGGGCGGAGAATTCGCTGGCCGACTCGTCACCACATCCCTTACCGGCATGCTTCTCTTTGGACGATTTATCATCCTGGCCGGGCACGATCCGGAAGTTGCAAAGGTTACAGGCAGCTTCTCTTCAGGCCAGCTATTCCTGATGGTTACTTACCTGGATCTGATTGTGGCCACCGTGCTGATTTTCCACGCGGGCTTTCTCTTTCGGCTGCCGTGGTTCGGATCGCGAGCGGCAGCACTCGTCGATGATGGTCGGTTCCTGATTCACGCTCAACCGTGGATTCGACGGACGACGTTCTTCGGTCTCGTGCTTTTCGTAGCGATTCCTCTGGCCGCGATGGGCAGCGTCGGAGGAACCATCTTCGGACGCATGCTCGGAGTCAGCCGGCTACGCATTTTCATCGCCATCCTTCTGGGAAGTCAGCTTGGCAACGGCGTGATGTGGTACGGCTCCGACCTGATCAATCAGTTTGTCGACAAGCACCACCCGGTCGTTCGGTTCGGCGGTGTCGCGCTGATTCTGATGCTCATCGCACTGATTGAATTTCTGTACCGCCGTACCAGGCGAGCCGAACTGCAATCGATGCAGGAAACTCTGTAGTCAGAAGCCGCAACGCACTGCGGAGTCCGCCTGACCGGTCCGCTTGTTCCAGAGCGCGACCATCCGCACACAGCGTGCACGCTGACACGGCCAGCAAACACTTCAACGTGGCCAGCATCAGACGACTGTCGAAAAACAGGCAGGCCGGACCGAGCACCGCAGCGACGATGTTCCGGCACCAACATTTCGCCGGCAGTCCATGCATTGCCTGAGCGGCGCTTCGCTTGATTCGGCCTGCTCGTTTCATCATTCAACGCGGCCAGGCGGCGGCAATTTTACTCACAGCTGAACAAGGACGGTTTGGCACACGATCTGCGATTGCTTCACTGAAGATGAAATTCCAATCTCCAGGTGCTGAATGATGAACACGGAAGTTTCCGAATCTGAAACCGAAGCGGCCGAGCCGAAGCGACGATCGTTTCTGTTTGCAGTTTCAGCAGCCGTGATGGCTTTCGGGCTGACGGCTGGCTACGGCATGTTCGCGTGGCTGGTGGGAGCCTTTCTTTACCCGTTTCGCGGGTCAGGCGATAGCTGGCAGTTCCTGTCCGACCTCGGCAGCTTCGGCGTCGGTGAGTCTGTGACTTACCAGTCTCCAGCCGGTCAGAAGATTGTCGTCACACGGCTTAGTGACGCAGGCACGGTCGGCGACTTCATTGCTCTGTCGAGCGTGTGCCCTCACCTGGGTTGCCAGGTTCATTGGGAGTCGAACAACGCTCGCTTCTTCTGTCCGTGCCATAACGGAGCGTTCGACAAAGTTGGCAAGCCGCTCTCGGGACCGCCTAAGGATTCGAACCAGACGTTGCCGCAATACGCGTTGCAGATCAAGAACGATCTGCTGTTCATCGAAGTTCCCACGACGTCTTTGACGTAGCGAAAGGACTGCCGTGGTTACTGCTGTTCGAAACTGGTTTTCGGAACGCTTACCGATCTCCGGCGTGCAGATTGCCGAGCTGACTAACGAGCCCGTACCCAATCACCTGAAACGGTGGTGGTTCTGTCTCGGGGGCACGCCCGCGTATCTGTTCGTCGTGCAGATCGTGACGGGAATTCTGCTCGCGTTTTACTACCAGCCTGCTCCGTCGACCGCGTACGAATCCATTCGCACCATCACTCACGATGTCTCCTACGGCTGGTACATTCGCAGTATTCACAAGTGGGCGGCGACACTGATGATCGCTGCCGTGATTCTGCATCAGATGCGGATTTACTTTACGGGAGCGTATCGCAAGCCGCGTGAAATCAACTGGATGGTCGGCATGTGTCTGTTGTTGTGCACGCTGACGATCGGCTTCACCGGTTACAGCCTGGTGTTTGAACAGCTCAGTTACTGGGCCGCGACCGTCGCGGCGAACATCTGCGACACCGTTCCGTTTGCAGGTGTGTTCTTCAAACGATTGCTGCTCGCCGGAGACTCCTACAACGCGCAGACATTGCCGCGATTCTTCATTCTGCACGCGGCGGTGTTGCCAGCCGTGATGATCGGTCTGCTGGTGATTCACATCGGAATCCTGCGGCTTCAGGGGATCACCGAGTTTCGTTTTGAAGACGAACCCGACGACAAGCCGCCGACGTTCAACTTCTTCCCCGACCACTTCTATACCGAGCTGACTATCGGTCTGGTCCTGATGATCCTGCTGAGTGTTCTGGCGACTCTGTTGCCAGTTGATCTTGGGCCGAAGGCCGATCCGCTCACAACGCCGGAAGTCATCAAACCGGAGTGGTGGTTCTACGTGTCGTTCCGCTGGTTGAAATTGTTCAGCGGTACTTTCGCGGTGGTCAGTTCCGGGTTCATCGTCTTCGTGATGTTCGTCTGGCCGTTCATCGACGGCTGGATTCGCAAACACACTCGATACACGGAAGCCAGCGTCTGGATCGGAATCGTTGGCGTCTTCCTGCTGGTCGGCCTGACTGTCTGGGAAGCCGTTGTTGAGCATTGATATACGTTGTCGGCGAAAACTTCGAAACCAGGGATTTCTAGTTGATGGCCATGACAGATCGGTCAAACGCCCACGAAACCGATGTTACCGTGGAGCGGCGTGCGCTTATCGAATCTGTAGTGCGCCCGAGCTTCAAACGGTTCTGCGCCGTCGGCACGGAAGCATTCGATGACTTTTACTTCGGTCTTGGGAATCGGCTTCCAGTCGTTGGCTCGATGTTTGCTTCAGTGGACATGGAACAGCAGAACAAATTAATCCAGGACGGCATCGCAGGCCTGATCAACTTTGCAGACGGCAGCGTCGAAGCGGCAGCCGAACTGCAACGTCTTGCGAAAAGTCATTCGCGTTCCGGACTGAGAATTGCTCCGGAGTATTACCCGCACTGGATCGATGCACTGATGGAAGTCGTGCGGAAACACGACCACCGGGCAACTGACGAAACGGAAGCCGCGTGGCGGGAAATTCTTTCCGACGGCATCGGCCTGCTGGTCGCCGGCTACTGATTTTCGAACTGAGGAGCGTTTCAATTCTTGATTTTAACCACAGAGGCTCAGAGACACAGAGTTTGACAGGAGAGTTTTTCTCTGTGTCTCTGAGCCTCTGTGGTTAGGTTCTTCTGATCACTTCGGGAAATTATTTACGACAAGTTCCTGAGGCATTCTCTCACGCTGCAATCTAAAGATTACTCACGCTCACCTGATGGACGACGGAAATGAAACTGGAAACAAAGCAATTCATCATCGGATTCCTGGGACTTGTTTTCCTGGCGTCGCTGGTTCTCGTTCAGGCAATGGAAGTTGCCCGCAAGCGTGAGGATGTCGGTCTGACGTCAGCACACGTCGCTGTTCCGGCCAAATCTCAGAACTGTGTCGAGTGTCACGGCAAGTCAACGCCGGGCATCATCGAACACTGGAAAGGCTCGACGCACGCTCGCAAAGGCGTGGGCTGTGTCGAATGCCACCTCGCGGATAAGAAGGACGCTGATGCGTTCACTCATTACGGAACGGTGATCGCCACGATCGTCACGCCGAAAGACTGCGGACGCTGCCACGAGAAAGAAACCAAAGAGTTCGACAACAGCCATCACGCGAAAGCCGGAAACATTCTCGCATCGCTTGATAACTTCCTGGCCGAAACCGTTGAAGGTTCGCGAGTTCCCTTTAACCCTCACTCGCCAACACCCGGCCGACCGGACATCACCGAAGTCAACGGAATGGCGAGTTCGTTCGTCGGTTGCCAGCAGTGTCACGGCAGCAAGGTCGCGCTGGTGGGGAAGGGCGGAAGTTCCATCACCGTTGACGATCTGAAGCCGGGGGCGAACGGCCAACCGACCAACCTCGCGATCCTCGATCAGATCATGAAGAGCGATGACGGGCGACCCCGATTTCAGGCCGGCACATGGCCAAACACTGGCATCGGTCGGTTGAATCTTGATGGTTCGAAAGGGTCGTGCTCAGCCTGCCACAGTCGGCATGACTTCTCGCCACGGCGTGCTCGCCAGCCGGAAAACTGCGGCAAGTGCCACCTCGGACCGGATCATCCGCAGAAAGAGATCTACGAAGAATCCAAGCACGGTGTCGCCTTCCGAGACCTGAAAGAACACATGAATCTCAATGCCGAAAACTGGGTGCTTGGTGAGGATTACTCGCAGGCTCCGACCTGTGCGACGTGTCACATGTCCGGCCATTCGAAGAACGGCGGAGTCGTCACGCATGACCCCGGCAAGCGAATTTCGTGGACGAACAGGCCGCCTGTCAGCAAGGTTCTAGACACGGACGTGAATGGGGAGCTCGTCACGGAACTCGACCCCGTCCTGCGTCGCGAGCTGATCACATTCTCGGCCGAAGAAAAGCGGACCAACATGAAGCAGGTCTGCCACCATTGCCACACTCCGGATTACGTGAACTCGTTCTACAAGCAGTACGACGATTTCATCGTGCTGTTCAACGAAAAGTTTGCGAAGCCGGGCGAGAGCATCATGAAAGCTCTGCGCAAAGACAATCTGATCACCGAGACGCAGTTCGACGAGGAAATTGAGTGGACCTGGTTCTACCTCTGGCATCACGAAGGCAGGCGAGCCCGACACGGTGCCGCGATGATGGCTCCGGACTACGCACACTGGCACGGCATGTTCGAAGTCGCCGAACGCTTCTACCAGGAACTGATTCCGCAGGCTCGCGAAATTGCAAAACACGCCGCCGAAGAAGGCAAGGAGGAAGGAGCGGCTGCCGTCAACAAGGTGATCGACGAAATCCTCGCTCGTCCGGAACACGAGTGGCAGCAGGCACCCCGGCTTGTTCCGAAGCCGGACTGACGACTTGAGTTCGTTCGGGGTGTCACTTCTCAAATTTAGCACGACTACAGCACGATCAAGAGACTTCACGATGCCTCAACAGCCACCAGACAAGCGTGACCGTCGAACGTTCTTCGCCGAACTGGGAGTCGCGGCCAGCGCCGTCACTCTGGCGTCATGCGGTGCCAAACCTGAACTGGAACAGATTGCCGGTGACCCGCTGGACGCTTCTCTGGACTGGAGCAAAGCGCCGTGCCGGTATTGCGGGACGGGCTGTGGCGTCGAAGTTGGAGTGAAAGAGGGCAAGGTCCATGCAGTTCGAGGTGATCAGCAAAGCCCGGTCAACAAAGGGTTGCTTTGCGTGAAGGGCTACCATCTGCCAGCAATGCTTTATGGCAAGGATCGGCTCAAGTATCCAATGAAACGGAAGCCGGACGGTCACGGCTTTGAGCAGATCACCTGGCAGGAAGCGATTGACCTGATCGCCGAGAAGTTTCAGACGACGCTGGATGAACATGGGCCCGACGCCGTGGCCATGTACGGCTCCGGGCAGTGGACCATCTTTGATGGATACGCCGCGCTGAAGTGGGTCAAAGCCGGCATGAAGAGCAACAATCTTGACCCCAACGCGCGGCTGTGCATGGCCAGTGCTGTCATGGGGTTCGTGACTTCGTTCCAGAGTGACGAGCCGATGGGCTGCTACGACGATTTCGAAGCAGGCGACGATTTCGTTTTATGGGGCAACAACATGGCCGAGATGCATCCGGTGCTGTTCAGCCGGATCCTCGAACATAAACGGCAGGACCCCGGCGTTCGCATCATCGACCTGGCCACTCGCTGGACGCCGACATCGCAGTACGCCGACATGTACGTGCAGTTCAAGCCGGGGACGGACCTCGCCATTGCCAACGGCATCCTCCACCTGCTCATCGAAAATGGTCACGTCGACGAAGCGTTTGTCGAAGAGAACGTTGTCTTCCGCCGCGGTATCGAGGATCTCGAAGAGATTGGCTACGGATGCTTTGATGATCAGGCGAAGCGGTACACGTTCAAGGACAAACCTGTCGACAGCTCGCTCGACGAAATGAGGGAGTTTCTGAAGGACTACACGCCCGAACGTGTCAGCGAAATCTCCGGCGTTCCGGCCACGACGATCCACAGACTGGCGGAGGTCTACGCCAACAGAAATCGAGGAACCGTCAGCCTGTGGTGCATGGGAGTGAACCAGCACACTCGCGGCACGTGGATGAACAACCTGATCAACAACCTGCATCTGCTGACCGGAAAGATCAGTCGGCCTGGTAACAACCCATTCAGTCTGACCGGGCAACCTTCGGCGTGTGGTACAGCTCGCGAAGTCGGAACGCTTTCCAATCGACTGCCTGCTGACATGGTCGTGATGAATCCGGAACATCGAAAGAAAGCCGAAGAGATCTGGAGTCTTCCGGAAGGCACGATTAACCCGAAACCCGGCTATCACGCCGTCGATATGTTTCGCGCTTTGTCGGACGGAGACATTCGCGCGATGTGGATTCAGGTGACGAACCCCTGGGTCAGCCTCCCCAATCTGACACGCTTCGAACGAACTCCGAACGACGGCCGATTCATCGTCGTCAGTGATATTTACCCGACGCCTACCACCGCGGTTGCAGACCTGATTCTTCCGTCGGCCGCCTGGGTGGAACGAGAAGGTATGTTTGGGAACTCGGAAAGACGGACGCACCACTGGGACAAACTGATCGAACCACCGGGCGAAGCGAAAGAAGACGCGTGGCAGATCATGCAGGTCGCAAAGCGGATGGGAATGGAGCATCTCTTTCCGTGGCCAGACGATGACTGGCACAAGCCGATGTTCGAAGAGTACCGCCGCTTTGGCCTGGGAACTGGCAAAGACCTGGCAAGCTATGAGCAGCTCAAAGAAACGCGTGGCATGCGATGGCCTGTCGTAGACGGCAAGGAAACAAAATACCGGTACGCCGCTGGCGACGATCCATACGTTAAGAAATCCGAAGGCGTTCATTTCTACAAAGCCAAAGGTTATGGCGAAAAAGCGGCGGTTTGGCTTCGACCGTATCACCCGCCCGCAGAAGTTCCTGACGACGAATATCCCTTCTGGCTGTCGACCGGCCGGGTTCTGGAGCACTGGCATACGGGCTCGATGACTCGACGAGTCAAGCAGCTCCACCAGGCTGTTCCCGAAGCGTACGTCGAGTTGAGCCGCGTCGATGCAGACTCGCTGGGCATCGTCAGCGGCGATCAGGTTCGTGTTTCAAGCCGCCGCGGTCAGCTTGAACTTAAAGCCAAAGTTGATGAACGAGGTCAGCCGCCTGTCGGTTCTGCATTCATTCCCTTCTTTGATGAATCCCGTCTGGCCAACGTCCTGACGCTCGACGCCATGGACTGCATCAGCAAGGAACCAGACTACAAGAAGTGCGCGGTACGAGTAGAGAAGGTGTGAACCATGTTCGCCAGAAACCTCAGCCGCAGAAGTCGATCGCAGATCGTCGTGGCCACCATGCTGACCGGGGCCGCGATTGCTGTCTTTGTTTACGTGAAAGTGTCTGACGCCGGATCAGCCAACGCAGCCTGGGCCGCAAGAAATCTGCGACGAGCCTATCACGGTGCTCCGCCGGTTGTCGCTCATCCGCCGCAGTCAGGAAAGTGCATTCGATGCCACACCGCGACCGGTGCAGCCCGTCCACCGTTGGGACTGGCGCCGGCGAATCCGCATCAGAACACTCGCGGCGTGAACGCGGAATCCAACTGCCGGCAGTGTCATGCGTTTCAGAAATCGGACGATGTCTTCGTCGAGAACGACTTCGAATCGGTGACGGTTGCGATGAGCGGATCACGAGCGTACTCGCACGCGCCGCCGACAATTCCCCATCGAATTTTCATGCGTGAAGCCTGCGCCGCCTGTCACACGGGAGAAGCAGCACGCCCCGGAATCCGCTGCACTCACCCGAATCGCTCCCGATGTCTGCAGTGCCACGCGGTGAAGTCCACCGCTGATGAGTTCACGGCCGCAGGCGACTTCCTCGCAAACAGGAATGTGAAACCGTGAGCAATACTCCATCAAACCCAATGCGTCTGTTGCTCGTTGAAGACGATGACGAGTTTCGTGAAACGTGCGCGCTCTGGATGACTCGGAAGGGCCACGATGTCGAGCAGGCGGCCAACGCGCACGACGGTCTGCACCTTTGTCTGCACAAACAGTTCGATGTGGCGGTGGTCGATCTCAACATGCCCGGCATGACGGGACTGGAAATGCTG
>ERZ890604.564-NODE-564-length-12661-cov-5.376011_pt1 | contig 12661 bp, 14 predicted proteins | sample MGYA00521097_ERZ890604 | MGnify/ENA primary metagenome ERZ890604 (study PRJEB32303, sample SAMEA104408625) | aquatic metagenome | biome: Brackish water; feature: Chemocline; material: water | place: Baltic Sea | collected 2014-10-26T21:54:00 | depth 120 m ... | reverse complement strand
AAATTTGATTGCTGAAACACATGTAAGTCGTCATCAAATATCTTTGAAAGATATAATGATAAATTAGTAGAACCACTTCTGGATGAACATAATAAACTAACCATTATCCATCACAACTAACACAGTCTGGGTCAGTTGCTCTTGTTGCTATATCACCACGAAGTACTGATTCTGTTCTCATGTAATATAATGTTTTAATTCCTTGTTTCCACGCTTCCATGGTTACTTGGTTAATCCACTTTGGTTCAACCACCGAAGGAAATGCTAAGTTTAATGAAACTCCTTGGTCAATATATTGTTGTCTTACACCAGCCTGTTTAACTAAATCCATTTGGTTGATTTCTTTAAAAGTTCTGTAAACATCTTTAACAGGATATGATTTTGTGCTATCATCAACGCCGATTTCCTCACATAATACCATTTTTCCATTTAAGTAACACCATTTATCTAATTCAGATAAATCTTGCACAGAACCGCCATCAGCTAAAATTTTATCCCAAGTATCTTTATTATTGATACCAGCTTTTCTTAGAACTTTTTCTAGTTCAGTATTTTTTCTAATAAACGTTCCCTTAGATGTTTGTTCTGTGAATACATTTGCAGCCCATGGTTCAATACCAGCAGAAACGTTTCCACTTAATTTTGAATTTGATACTGTTGGTGCAATTGCTCTTAAGTGAGTATTTCTCATATTAGTTTCTCTACACCACAATGGTTCACCATATTCTTCAGCTAAATCTCTCGATGCTCTTTCAGATTCAATCTTTAATTGAGAAAAAATCTTACGAGTTTCAAATTGGGCTTCCATGCCTTCAAATGGAATACCATTTTGTTGTAGATATGTGTGCCATCCTAAAACTCCCAATCCTAATGCTCTACCTTTTTCAGCAGATGCAACAGAATGTTCAAATCCTTTCATGTTCTTAGCCTTTTGGATAAATTCTGAAAGTACACCATCCAAGAACCAAATTGCAGTATATACCAAATCGGTATCTTTCCACTCATCATACTTTGATAAGTTTAATGAAGATAAACAACAAACGAATGAATGATTTTCATCGGTATGTAATGTAATCTCAGAACATATGTTTGTCATATGAACTTTTAAACCGTTTTTCTTATAAGCAGCAGGGTTTGCTTTATTAACATTTCCCTTATACATAATATAAGGTTCACCTGTTGCCTTTCTCTTTTGAAGTAATTTTCCCCACTTTCTACGAGAATCAAGGTCACCATCTTGAAGTTTTCTCATAAACTTATCACCTACTACTGCACATTGGTGTAGATTTAGTGATTGTCTATTTACATCTCCTTTGGGTTCTCTAATTTCTAACCACTCTTCGAAATCTTTGTGTTCTATATTAAGGTTAACTGATGCTGCTCCTCTTCGTACCGAACCTTGATTGGTTGCTAGTATTGTAGAATCATATATTTTAGCAAATGGTATTACACCATCTGATGTTCCATTACCAGTGATTTTTGCTCCGGCCGGTCTGATTTGATTGATACCAATACCAACGCCACCACCATGTTTTGCCAATAACATTAATTCTAAGTTTTTAGAACCAATATCATAGATTGAATCGGCTACATCTATACCAAAACAGCTGATAGGTAATCCTCTATCAGTACCAGTATTTGAAAGAACAGGTGTTGCAAGGTTTAACCAACCTTTCCAAATGTAATCAAAGAATTTTGATGCCAATTGTGGTTTACCCAATCTTTGTGCTACTTTTGTTGCAACTCTCCAATATGCATCCTTTGGTTTTTCACCAACAAGTAAATACCCCTTAGATATTGTTTTAACATATATCTCTGTATTTGCCCATGATGGAAAATCCACATCAAGTTCCCATCCTAATTCTTCACCGTTATTTTTAATTGCCATTTCTTTATATTAATTTTATTATAATAGGGTTACCTGTGAGGAATTTCCGTAGTTACCAAACAGTTCTTCATTTTTTTTTATATCCATTAATGAAATTCCACTATGAGAGTCAACTGTTCCGTTTTCGTATTTTGTGTTTAACAAACATAATGGTGATGTAAATAAAAAGTTAGTATCTTTTACTAATTTAAAATTAATTTCTGAATCATCATTTTCTATTTTACTTTCATATGAACGAAGTATGTATGCTAAAACTTCTTTAGGTAACTTTTTAGCTTCACTAAATTTTATTTTATACCAATTAGTATCTCCTTTCCACTTTGGGAAAAGAACTTCTCCTTTTTTAATATCAATTAAAGCAAACAACCCCACTCCATGCATAGAACTGGGTCGAATGTATGATTTAATACTCGTATTTAGATAATCAAAAGGTGTCATACTAAATTAGATTTTTCTTTTATTATAAATTCACCATCTATAAAATAAGTCCAATTGCACGTATGTCCTTTTTCAATTATTTTTGGATAATCTTTTCTATATTTTGAAGTTATTTCAAAATAATTAGAATGTGTTTCTTTAACATCTCTTATTATAAAATAACTGAAAATAGATAAAACACAATTTTCATTTGAAATCAATTTTGCATATTTTTCAAATGATGAGTAATTAGGGTCTTCGTAAGTATCCATAAAGATACCATCAAATTTAATTCCTTTTTTATTCAATTCAGGAATTACATCAACCCAATCTCCAAAATATAAATAAACATTATCCTTTCCTTCTGCCCATTTAAGAGCTTTTTGATAAATCTGTGGATTTGATTCTATACAATGATAGTTTCCTACTTTGTTATAGATTGAATCTGCACTATATCCTAAACCAAATCCAACATCTAATGTTTTACCATTATTTTGTGTAACTATATTAGAATAAACCTCCATTAATTCTTTTGATACTATATCCATTACTATTTTAGTATCATCATCTGAATAGTATATTCTACTATCAGTTATTATAACATCTTGTTCTTTCATTATTTTTATTTTTTAAAATAAATCTCCCCAATCTTCTCCTTCATTTGCCTTACTATAATCGGTAGGTCTAATTGCAAAGAAGTCGGTATGGGTAAGTCCACCCGTAAGATGGTAAAACCAATCTAGTTCGGATGCTGATTTTTTATCATAATAAAAGTAATCATCAGTTCCCTCTTTTGCTTCATATCCAAGTTCAAGAAGTTTCTCATTTACTCTTTTTACGATAAAGTTTTTTAAATCTTTCTTTTTAAGGTTTTCTAAATCACCTTGTTCAAATATCATATCAATGAAGTTGTGTTCTAATTGTATGATAAGTTTTGCTGCTTCGTAGATACCTTCTTTGGCATCTCCTAATAAGTCTGGGAATTCTTCACACATGTGTCTGAATAATTGGCATCCCATTTTAGAATGTAGAGATTCATCCCTTACACTCCATTTCATTTGTTGTCCAATCCCTTTTAATAAGTTTCTCATTTGGAATGAGTACAATACTGCAAAGGATGAGTATAAAGATACTCCTTCAGCGAATGCAGAGAAGATTGCTAAACTTCTACCAACTTCTTTTCTTGCAATAGGATTTGTTGCCAAATCTGTATGTTTCCATTCGTTGGATGTTGCAGCTAGGAGTTCAAACTTCTCAGCAATTGCAGGTTCGTGCAAAAACGCTGAGAAGTCATCTAACCCTAATGTTTCATTTAGATATGAATATGCAGTAGCATGAACTGTTTCTTGTGAACCGAACATCATTGCCATCTGTCTTATTTCGTGTTTAGGAAACCAATCGGTAACCATATTAGTCCAATAATCAGATACTGCACATTCTGTTTGAGCAAATCCCAAAAGAATATTACCAACTAAGTTTTTTTCAGATTCAGTAAGTACTTCATTCCAATCCTTAACATCTCCTTGCATAGAGATTTCGGTGTGTAACCAAAATGCCTGTGCTTGTTTAAGCCACCCTTCGGTATAGTAAATTGGATATTCAAATGGTTTGAAAGGAATTCGTTCTTCGAATAATTTGCTCATGGTTATCTAGATTACTTGTTCTCTTCTACTGATACTTTTCTGTAGTCCGTTACAAGTTTCTTGATTTCACCAATTGCTTTTCTTGCTCTTGATTTGGATGCTTTAGAAGCTCCGTTGTGTTCTGTTTCGAATTGAGTATATAACTCTTTAATGTTTTCGAAAATTTCTTGTGAATTTGCCATAAAATTTATTAATTGTTAAATTGATTTAACCTCCTCTTTATTAAGGGGGTGTTTATAATTATCATGAATATTAAAAAACGTTTCTGTTTTTCAATATTTTTTTATTATCACATACGTTGATTTTTTTTATTAAGTATGTGATAATTTTTTTGATATTCTTTCCTCTATTTTTCAAATATAAAGATGGGTTCTAACTTCTCCCCATTTCCAGATACAGATGATAAAATCAAATATATTGTATCTGTGTGTTTGAATCCAATTTCGGAAGAAATTCGTATCGTCTCGTTTTCTATTGTTTTATATTTTTTGGTATTAGCGATGTTTAACATCATCTTTCCACCATATTTCAAACCACAATAACAGTTTGAAATAGTATCTTTTAAAAAACCATTTATCCAACCACTTTCAGTTGGGTATTTTTTATAAGATTGAGTTTCCTCATCTGCATACTTTTCAGTATCGAAATAAGGAGGAGATGTAAAACACAAATCAATCGATTCTTTTTCTGGTTTGAAAACCTCTGAACCTAATTTATGTAATTCTACTTCCTTTCCAATCGAATTAATATCTTCATTTAACCTCTCTAATCCATCAAATGTTTTAGTTGAGGGTTCAGTACCAATATACTTCTTACAATCACTTGAGAGGAATCCTATTAACCTTCCTCCCCATCCACAACTCATATCCCATACAACTCCTTGATTTCCATAGGTATTATAGATATATTTTGCTGCCGATGGTCTGAAATTGCTTACCGATTGATTACCACCATATATTTTTAAATTCTGTCTTAATCGATTTAAAGTAAAAGAACCATTACCATGCTTGATTTGCCAATTCCAAGTTTTTCTAATAATTTCTTTTAACTTATCATCATTATTCCAATATTCAATTGGTGATAATTTACTAGAACCACACAGCACATCTACCCAATGAGGAAAATAAGTCCATGCAAGAGATAACCCATGCATTGTTTGGTCTATTTTTCCATCCTTAAATAAAGTTTGTTCATCAAATCTTTTTAAAGATTTAAATTGTTGCAATCTCCCATGAGTAGGAATATCATAATGAGGAAATCCGTTCTGACGATGATATTGAAAAATAATTTCTAATGCAGAATCCACATCTTCTATTTCAAACACATCTCGGGTTACCCTATGATATTCTAAATCTAACTCATTATGTTCAATGAACTTGCCATATGATTCGTAATTTATCATTATAGATTCTGTTTTATAGTATCAATAACATACTGTGTATTGTTATCAACATCCTCTTGCCAAAATCTTAATAAATTATAACCCATATCTGTTAACTCTTTGTTTACACGAATATCCTTCTTCATATTACTACGCTGAAGTGCATTCCCAACTCCTTCTTTTAAATTCTTCGGATGTCCATGCCAATAATCACCATCCCATTGTATTATTAAATTACTTTCTGGTAAGAATACATCAACTACATACCGTTTTTCTATAAGCTTTTGTTCTATGAAGTTCACATCAAGTTCTCTCAACAATTCACTTCCACGAATTTCCAACTTATTTAAACCAATCTTATGCAACTGATTATAATTTTTTAAAATATTTGAAGCAATCCATTCTTCACTAGTATTTCTACATTCCAATGAACAATATTTAACTTCACCTTTTTCAAATCTACTCTTACGTACTGAAAACTCTTCATTACAATTTGAACACGTACATTTAACATTAGTACTCGTTCTTGTTGTTTGATAACACGATTCACTACAATACTTAGCAGTTTCACGTGTAGTTTCAAATTTAGTTTTACAACAAACACACTCTTTAGTGGTTTCATTGTGTTTTATCATATTCGGTCTCTTGGTGTTGTAACACTTACGAGAGCAATATAATTTGTTCATAGTCTCACATTTACATACAATACAGTTATTCATTTTATCTCCTTCTTTATTATAAATAGAGAGTATAGATGAAAAACCCCCAAGTTTTCTACATATTATTATAGAAATCCAAGTAAAGGTAATATAAATGGTATTAAAATTCCCATATTTTCCACATATTTTTTATGTAGAAGTTTTTTAGTTTCCAACTGTCCACTTGCAGATTGTTTTGTTGCAATTACACCATCTGGTGAATTAGCATCATATACTTCAATGTATCCTGTATTCGTGTTCATTTTACATGGGAACGTAATTCCATCAGGTCCAAATCTGTTTTTCATAATATGAGCTCTGGCAGTATCATTCAATTTATCTTTTGATTTTCTACTCCAACTCATAATGAAATCTGCATTCATTACTTTAGCATAAGAATCTGCGATTTTATCTGCTTCAATAACTTCCGAATCAATTGCTGAACGGTTTGTTTGAGATGCTGTCCATATTGGAATCTCTAATGAACCACCCATACCACGAAGGTCGATGTAAACACCACCCTGTTCGGCATATGTTGAATCATGTTTATTTGAATCCGATAATAGTAAATCAGCATAATCTACAATGATTAAATCAGGTTTATTACCGGAAATCATCATTTTTTCAATATGTTGGTTTAACTTTCTTACAGAAACTCCCTTTGGTGGAAAATACTTAATAAGTAATTTACCTTGTAAAGATTCTATCTTATGTTTAACCTCTTCTTTTCTTTCTTTTAAATTTGTTGAAGGAATTTGGGTAAATACAGTATCATAACGTGCACCTACGTAGTGTTCTGATAACTCCATAGAGTAGTGAACCACACTCAACCCTCTTCTAACGGCAGCTGCACCCAATGCAGTAAGTATCCATGTTTTACCTACACCCGATGGTGCAACTACAACTCCTAATTCACCAGGTCCTAATCCACCATCCATTAAATCGTTTATAGGTTTCCAATTAGTTGGAACAGTTGAACGTTTTAATTCGTTTGCCCTTTGATCGAAATCTATTTTATAATCATGTCCTAAATCAGTTTCAGTACCAACTTTCATTGCGTTGTCTACCAATTCTTTAATTTTATCATATTGACCAGCTTGAAGTAAATCAACTGATTGTAATATAACTCCTTTAAGGTTTTGGTTTTTACAGAAATCTGTGAATTCGTTCTTAATGTATTCTAAATCAACATTACCAACTTGAGTGAAAACGTGTCTTAGTTGGTCTATTACTGTTTTCTTTAAAATTACATTATCTAATTTGGATAACTGAGATTTAAATACATCCAATGTTGGTGGTTGTCTATATACCCCATGATATTCTAATATTTCACTAACTATCCATTTACTTGCATCGTGTTCGAAAAACTTAGGTGTGGTTATTTCAGATATAGTATCTAAGAATTTACCATCAACAAGAAGAGCCGAGAGAACCTTTGATTGAAAGGATTGTCCGTATTTGGATAATGTATCTACTTGTTCTTGCATTTATGTATTTTAGTAATTTGATTACAAATATACGAAATATATTTGTAATAACCTAATGTTTTTTAAAATAATTTATGGGTGATATCCGGCTTTCTTCCCTACTGGGTAGGTCACTCAATCGGTTTTATTATTTGATGGCTTCAATCACCCAATAAATTAATCTGTAATGATGTTACCGAATGTGGTTTTTAACCAATCATTGATATCACCGAAGTTTCCTATAACCTTGTATTTAAGAAGAATTTTCATAAAATCCAATTTGTTTAGAGCAGGAACGGGTTCATTGAATCTATCTAAAGTATTCATTTTTATAGTACCACTAATATCAACATCATCGAGTTGCATTAGTTCTCTATTTAATAAAATTTGGTTTTTTGAACCAAGAATATCTTTATATATCTTTATCTTACCCTTTGTCTCTTCAAATTTGGTTTCACATAGTTGTAATAAATCATCTACTGATAATTTATTATCCTCAGTTAACTCTGGAAATCGTTTGATTACGGTTTTGATACCACACCCATATACTCCAGGAATATTATCTGATTTATCTCCATCCAATACTCTATATAATAAAAGATTCTTTGATTCAATACCAAATTCTTCTTTTACCATCTTTGTATTATACATTTTCTTTTTGGTAGGTGACCAAACGATAGTTGTATCATCAATCAGTTGAAGGAAATCCTTATCTGTTGACATAATTACCGCTTGTTCATCTTCCTTGAGAAGTGTGGTAGAGATATAAGCCATTATATCATCTGCTTCAACCCCATCGTAAATCATAGTTGTGATAGGTAGTCCATCTAACATTTCGTTTAACCAAACGTATTGTCTTTTCATAGATTCTTTTTCATCCTCATCGTTCATCATACCTTTATAAGCACGATTTACTCTAAGTTTGTTAGAATCTCTTTGAGCCTTATACCCACTAAACTTTTTCTTACGTGATGTTGAACCACCCTTACCATCGAACACTACAACAACACGAGATGGTTGAGTTTGTCTTATTGCGTAACCTATTGATTTTAATGCACCGGTAGCACCACCAACATGGTCTCCATCATCGTTCATAGTTGGTATTGATGACCAACATCTGATAAATGTGTTTAACCCATCTATGATAAGTACACGAGAGTTCTTGTGTCTATTTTCATTTGTGGCTCTATCGATTTCAACCGATTCTAAAATGTTTTTGTAGAGTTCTTTCATTTATATAACTTGTTTGCTTGGTGGAAAGTATTTTTCTATTGCTGCTATTCTATCATCTGCTTCTACTAACTTAATCAGAGCTTCCTCTGCGTTTTTGTAGAAATCTTCAGTAGAATGGTCTCCAATACCAACTGCCCTATTATCCAATAAATCTAGAGATAAAAGTGCTTTGGCTCTATCAGCCTCAGCACTTAATCTCAACATTGTAACTAATTTACTCATATTGATTTTTGTTTTAATCACCAACACCGGCACCATGTGTATCTATTTCCATATTATCGATATCGAGAGTATCACCTTTATACTGTAAGATAGTTTCTTCACAAATCTTTTTGTAAATTTGTTCACGTAACTCTTCTTTCTCTATCATCATTAATATGAAATCCTTGGATTGGAATTTAATTTCTTCTCCAGTTTCAGTATCAACATAAGTGTACCAAGCCCCAGCTTGTTTTACCATTTTATTATCTTTCATAACAGATAACCACGAACCGTAGTTATCAATCCCTCTGTCAAAGTAGATTTCAAAATCAGCTGCACGTAAAGGTGGTCCCATTCTGTTTTTTACTACTTGACAACGTACTTTCATTCCAACCGTCTTATCTTGAGCGTTCACTTTCATTTTGATTTGCCCCATATTCTTTAACCTTAATCTCACAGATGCATGGAAAGCTAAAGCTTTACCACCGCTTGTAGTCCAAGGGTCTCCGAACATAGCGTTCATCTTTTGTCTAAGTTGGTTAGTGAATACTAATGAGATTTTCTGTCTACCAATCATATTGGTAATCTTTCTCATTGCTTTGGAGATAATAATAGCCTTATCGGTAGCGTATCCATCTTTCTTATAATCAGAAGCCAACTCATTTGTTGTGGAGGCTGCTGCTACTGAATCTACTACGATAGTAACTAATTTATCCTTTGATGTTTCTCTTACCTTTTCAATGATAGTTTCTGTGAAATCAAAGATTTGTTCAACCGAATCTGCGGTTACATAAAGTAATTTAGAAATGTCTACACCGATTGCTTCTAAAAATTCTCTACTTACTGCAGTTTCTGTATCAATAAGAACAGCTACACCACCTTGCTTTTGTGTTTCCGCAAGGAGGTGGGCTGCTACTAATGATTTACCTGATTGTTCTAAACCTGTTATTTCAGTTATTCTACCAACTGGTAATCCACCATAAGGACGATTAGAAATTGCCACATCTAACATAGCACATCCAGTCGATATCCACCCACTTACATTCGTAGGAGCTTCATCTTCATTTAAGAAAAATGCTACTTTTTGGTCTTTGGATTGTTTGTTCAGTTCATCCGCTAAGATGTCTGCTAAACTCAGTTCTTTTTTCGTCTTCGCCATTAAGTTGGTTTTTATTTGTTAAACAAGTCATCAAATGCAGCTGCTACATCATCAGTTTTCTGAGGAGAGTTAATCTCTACTCTTGGTTTAACCGGAGCTTCTGCAGCTGGTCTTGCCGTTGTTGGTGATAATACTGCCGAAGAAGTTGATGTATCGCTTTCTGCGTTTGGATTTAACCATCCTTCTAATACTGATTTCAATTCATCGTAAGATAACTCGGAATATAATTCAGTAATTTCGGTTTGATTTTTCAATAATCCTTCAACCTTTGATTCATCTGCAGTAATAGGAGATGTACTTGGTTTAACTCTAATGGTAGTAGTTGGATAACTCGTACCAGCTTCTTCCGCTGATTTATATTCGATTGTTAAATCTCTACCATTTAGTGGGTCTGTGATATCACCATAATCAGGGTCAGCAATGTATCCAAGAATTTCTTGATATACAGTTTTACCGAATCCCCAAAAACGGATTCCTTCACCTTCTTCACCTCTAACAATAACAGGTACAAAAGTACGAAGTTTTGGCTCCATAGCTTTCGCTGCTTTCCAATCTTCTTTGTCACCCATTCTTTTTAGTTTATCCGCAAACTCTACAATAGGGTCTGGTCTACCAAATGATTGTGGTGATAAATAAGTTTTGTTGTTAATGTTGTAGTGAAAATACAATTCGATAAATGGATTATCTTTATCAAATTGATAAGGAGCGATTCTGACTGTATGTTTACCAGGAGTTGGTTTCCATAGGTTATCAGATTTCCTTTGCGTGTTTTGTAGTTTGTTCAGTCTACCTCTGATTGCGTTAATGTCTAAAGCCATCTTGTTTAAATTTAATTGTTAATTATTAATTGTTTAAGTTTAAAGTTTTGAGTGCTAAACTAGTAACACTCGGTGTATATATAAGTATAAGATTTACCGATTTTCTTATACTTTTTTTGTTAAAGTTATTAACATTTTGCCGATGGGTTGGGATATAACTCTCTCCCATCTACTATGTAAAGATACAACAATTATTTGGAATATCCTAATTATTTAAAAGAAAAGAATTCTTGTGATTTTAATTCTTCATCATTCATGGTTGGTGGAGTACCATCGAACCTATAATGGTATGTAAGTGCATCTGCACAAACTATATTAATATCAAGTATATCCAAAATTTCTTGTGTTGGATTTGGTCCTCCTAATCTTTCTTTACATAACTTTACATTATCTTCCATAAGTTCTACCCCATACGTTGTAGAAAGTGCTTGTTCTAAAGTACAATTACTTCTTTCCATTTTTCTTATTACTACTTCTGAAAGGAATTGTCCATCGCCACATGAGGGGTCTATAAATGTTTTAGTTGAGTTTTGGAATAATTCCGAATAACACTCTTCCAACTTATCTAATATTTCTTTTACTAATGGTGTAGGAGTAAATACTTCTTGAGTTTTCTTTACACGAAGATTATCTCTTTCAATTCCACTCATATAAGAGTAATTTCTACTATGTTCTATATAAACACTATTCATAGTAAGGTAATCTATTTACCATTTCAAGTGATACCGAATATGTATCATTTTTTACTTTTAACATCGTAGATATCTCAGATTGGATTTCCTTACTTTGCAACTATTTTTTCATTTTATTTGCAGATTGTTTAGAATCACACTCAATCATAAAAACTTTACGAGTCCATGTCATTTTACAATTCTTTAAAATAGCACAATTAAATTTTCCATTTGAAGGTGTTACATTTACAAATACTGAATATTTTGATTTTGTCCAATTCCTAGATTTTTTTACTTTTTCTTTTGGTATTTTTTTGATTATCAAATTATCACCTTGTAAAAGTTTATAAACTACATCTGTTCCATTTTTATCTTCTTCTGTTTCTCCACATTGAGTATTACCAGCTATAAATTTTATACGATTTCGTTCAGGATATAATAAATCCAATTCATCCAATGGGTTTTTCTTTTCAATAATTCTATTATTTGTATCCTTATCAAGTATTGTATAATGTATATTAGGAACACCTACATTAAAATAATCAGATACATTTTCACTCATATATGCTTGGTGTCTGTTTATTAACTCATTAAGTTTTTTTAATTTATCGTGATTGGAATTAAGGTCTATTGGCATAACACTTACTACAATTTTTGTATATTCAAAGGCCTTTCTTGTAAAATGAGAATATAATGGTTTTGCACCTTGCGTATAAGGAGGATTCATTATACATATAGTAAATTCTTTCATAGGTAATTCATCTTTTAGAAAATCGAGATGATATACTCGATATCCTTTTCTTTTTAAATAGTTTATATATTTTATACGATTATCAACACCAATTACACGAGATTTAGCATCTTCAATTGTGTAACCATATGTTTCTACAAGGAGCTTAACCAACTCAATCACGATACCCCCCATACCACATCCTGGTACCAGGAACATACTTTCCTTATTTAAGTATATACTTTCAGATATTTTTGAAAATATTTTTACCACTAATTGAGGTGGAGTAAATACCTCACCTCGTGAAAGATTTTGGTTAATTTGTCTAAATTTATTTATTCTCATATATTAATTAA
>ERZ890604.563-NODE-563-length-12681-cov-4.593696_pt1 | contig 12681 bp, 7 predicted proteins | sample MGYA00521097_ERZ890604 | MGnify/ENA primary metagenome ERZ890604 (study PRJEB32303, sample SAMEA104408625) | aquatic metagenome | biome: Brackish water; feature: Chemocline; material: water | place: Baltic Sea | collected 2014-10-26T21:54:00 | depth 120 m ... | reverse complement strand
ATACCTGTGGCTGATGTTGCGAATTTTTTAATGGCACCATGGTATAATTCAGCAGCGCCATTTTGAATGAAGTTAGCCATAATCTCAGTGCCACCCGCATTATAGACACGGAAGACATTAGTTTTGATGTTAAGGTTGCCTACACCTTTTTCATGAATATAACTATTAGACCCATCATGATAAATTTCTAAATCTACATTAGTACCAAACTTAGCTTTCACGTTATCATTATACAAGACATCGCCTGTCATAGTGCCGCCAGCTAATGGTAACTTTGTAGCAATACTGTTTGTAACGGTTGTACTGAAGTTAGCATCATCACCTAAGGCTGCAGCTAATTCATTTAAGGTATCTAATGTGCTTGGAGCTGCATCTACAATTAATGCTACTCTTGCATCTGCTCTAGCGTCTGTATAGTATAAATTTGTACTTCCCTCACTAACCGAATCAGTATCACCCTGTGTATATGTTAAAACACCAGTTGAGCTGTTATAAGTGAGCTGTGTACTATTTTCACTAATAGATGCTCTTGCTCTTACATCTGTGTAATATAAATTTGTATTTTCTATAATATCACTTGTGTTGATACCATCTACAAAAACACTAGTGTTGTCTGCTATGTTTCTTACTCTGCTCATACTGGCATATACCTTATATCTATACTTTGGTTAAGCAGCGGTGCTGCTGCAAATGTTAATGTTGATCCACTAATACTATAATCACTCGGTGGTAGTATTGACCCGTCTAGTATTACTAACAAGCTGTGAGCATTGTGCCCTGCTTGAATTGTGTAAGCTGTTGTCGTATTATTACCAGTATACTGGTTACTAGTATATGTTAAATTTAATTTTGCATTTGTTACGCTGTTATTAGGTGGTGTAGTGTTGTTGAGTGGCAAGCCCAAATAGCGCACATAAATTCTTGCGTTAAGAACTGGTACGCCTGTAAATGTTAATGTGGTACCACTAGTTGTATAATTTTCAATTGGTTCTTGTATAACATTTTCTACCATTACTAGCAGTGCTTGCGCAGTTCCTGGATCGTTGTTTAGAGTAAATGCGGTTGTTGAATTGTCGCCAGTAAATGTCTGACTAGCATAAGCAGCTGATGAAATTTTATCAGCTGTAATTGTACCATCTTGTAGTTTAACACCTGTGATACTTGCATCTGCTACTGTACCCACTGGTAGTGCAGTTCCGTATCCTCTAACTTCAACAATTTGTCCATTAGTAGGCGTACCGCCTAGTGTAAGTGTTGTACCTACAACTGTGTAATTGCTGGCAAGTTGTGGAACTCCATCTACAAAAACTTGTATAGCATTTTTACTGCCAGGATCACTGCTTAATGTAAATGCCGCTGTACTGCCATTTGCAGTAAATTGATCTGCAAACACGTTGGTTGGATCCAACATACTGTTTGTGATTAAACTGGTTTGGAATTCACTACTAGCACTCACATACTTGAGTATTTCTCCGTTTGCGACACCTGTAGTGTTTACATCATTGAGTCCTCCAATATTTTTGGCTGCAAATGCAGTATCAAAATCACTTTGACTGAAACTATCTCCGGGTATAAACTTACTGTTGGCATTGTCCCATATCAGTGCTTGATTATTAGTTGGTGCCGCTGTAGTAATATCTACATCAGTTAAGTCATCAATACTAGCTGCCGCAATACGAGCATCTGCTCTGGCATTTGTGTAATATAAGTTTGTGCCTTCAGATAAATTAGTTGTTGACTTAGCTGTGAATCTTGTATCAAACCTAGCATCAGTATAATATAAATTAGTTAAACCTTCACTTAAATCATCTGTGTCAGCTGCAGAAATGCGAGCATCTGCTCTGGCGTTAGTATAGTATAAATTAGTTGTACCTTCACTTAAATCATCTGTGTCTTTTGATGTGAAAGCAGTATCAAAATCACTTTGACTAAAACTATCTCCAGGAATAAATTTTCCATTTGCGTTGTCCCATACAAGTGCTTGATTGTTAGTTGGAGCTGTTGTAGTAATATCTACATCACTAAGATCGCCTACGCTACGATTACTTAAACTAGTTACTGTTCCAGCACTACCACTTACATTTCCAGTAACATTGCCTACTAAATCAGTAGCCAAGTCTTTATTCATTGTCCAACGGTCACTTGCGCTTACATATGTGAATGTAGCACTTGCTCCGTCTATGGTTATTCCTGCGCCGTTTGCTGCGCTAGCATTTGCAGCACCACTTGCTAGTGTTAAGTTTAAATCATCTACACTAACTGTTGTACTATTAATAGTAGTGGTTGTACCATCTATTTGTAAGTCGCCTGCGATAACAAAGTTACCTGCTGTATATACATTACCAGTTGCTTGTGCTACTGTAAAGTTAGTAACACCAACTGCTAGCTCAGTTCCGTCAAAAGTAAAGTTTGCGTCATCTTCTAATAAGCCAGCAGTGCCAGCAATAACAATGCGGTTGTCTGTTAAGTCACTTACAATAGCACTTGATAATGTTGAGTTGCCTGCGTCAAGTGTGCCACCAATTACAGTATCACCAGTTGCCCCAGCAATAGTTACTTCAGTGAGGGTGTCACCAAACTTAAAATCACCAGTTGCTCCAATTTGAAAACGTTGTGTGCCAGCAGTATAAAAGTCTAGTTGGTCATTATCTGTGCCAGCGCCTGTTTCAGCAACAATATATGTATCACCATCAACGTCTTTAACTCCACCAAGTGATCCCCAATTGGCTCCATCAAAACCTTCGAATGTAGCATCTGTTGTGTTATAGCGGATCATGCCTTGCGCATTTGGTGTTGGGCGTTGAGCAGTAGTGCCAACTGGAATAACCAAAGCACCAGATCCATCAATTATCATGTTGTCAGTTATTACTGTTAAATTACCAGTGCCGTTTGGATCAAGTATAATATCACCATTAAGATTACTAATACCAATTGTATTACCATTGAATGTAAAATTAGCAATATTAGCACTTGTTTGGTTTCCACCTTTGTTACCAACGTAACGTGCGCCTACAACATAAATTTTCTTACCACTAATACCGCCTGGCAAGTTATCGCCAATAAAGTTAAGCACACCTGATTGATAGTCAAAGAACCATTCATCGTTGTTACCACTACCAGCGGCAAAAAGTTGTGTACCAGTTGTTTGTGGGGCGGCGGCACCAGTGTTATCTAAATATACTTTAACTTGGTATGTAGATCCAAATTCAGATGAGATCCAGTCATCTTGATTTGTTTTCCATGTACGATTAGGAGTCGCAGTGGCATCTTGTGTTGTCTCAACAGTCGCAGTGCCAAATCCACTGTCATCATAAATTCCAACAACTGTTGTTGTGGCTGCTGGCTTGTTTGTTGGGATAGAAGCAGCGTCTTGCCAAATGATATCACCACGAATTAGTAAAGGACTGGCAATGCTTTCGTTAGTTGCTGCTTTGACACTGTTTACATCTGTTTTTGCTACACCATAGCCTAGCTTCTTCCAAAGCCAGTCTACTTTTTGCGATTCGTTAATAGCCATCTCTCGCCCTTATCATGTTATACTCAATGATGTTACGTTTTGATTAGCTGCTAGAGCAATACGTACCAATGCTACATTATTTGTCGCATTAGTTAAGTTTTCTGTACCCAATGTCATTGTATAAGATCCACTTAAAGCAGTGTTACTAGCAATAATATCCCCACCAGTGCTTGCGCACCCGTTACTGCCGTTACCACCATTTCCTGTATTAGCACCTGGAACACCAGCACCTCCATACTGTGTTCCACATTCTAACCATCCGTTAATTGTACTTGCGTTGTCTATAGTGGTTCCTGGTGCTGCGATCCAAACGCCGCTTACACCAGTACCACTTGTTATATTAATATTAAAATTGGCAACAACTGACCTACGGAACGCAATAGTAATATACTGTGTTCCAGTATCAGCACTTCTATTTGGTCCTACTGGAAGATAACCAGTACTGTAGTTGGTAACATTATGTTCTAATACACCTAGTCTTATTGTTGCTTCTTTTGTGCCTACTACACCAGGATCTGATGCCTCAGAGTAAACACTGTTTGTATAAAAATTTGTTGCTCCAGGTATTGTAGGATTATCTGTTGTAGCACTACTAAAGTCAAATATACGTACTGCGTCATCAGTGTACGTTGCTCCTAAACTACTAGCAACATCAATTGCTTGTTCACTAATATTAGATTGTCCTGCTGTATGTACTTGTACAATTTCTGATGGTGTTTGGTATGAACTTGAGCCATACAAATTGCTTGCTCTATGTCTAATATTTTCAACAGTTCTAACATTACTGCCAGTAATGTTTACCGTCAAGTCGCCAAGTGTATAAGGAGTTCCGTTACCAGTATCAGCATTTGGAATGCCGCCTGTTAAGAACGATGAAGTTCCATCAATTTGAGCATATGTATAATTTTGATTACCAATTGAACTTTGTGATGTACCTTCTGAATTAGTACCATTAGTAACATTGACAGGACTTGATGTATTTCTATATGCTTGTCCAATAAAGCTGTCTACAGTAACACCACTTAGTGTAAGTGAAGGACTACCACTATTATAGTAAGGTATGCCTGAAATATATCTGTATGTTCCTGCGTTGTTTTCTGATACTGTACCTGCTGTAATTGTAGGAGAATTTGTAATGTCATCTTTAACAAACTCAACTAAGTTAGTATCACCTGTTGTACTATGGCTAAGTTGGAAACTGTTAATACCTGTTACAATGTTTCCAGCAGGAATACTGAGTTTTGCTTTAAATCCTGAATATAGTCCAGGATGGTATATACTATTATTAAAGCTAGTAGCACTGCCACCTGCGTTTAATAAGTTATAATCTTCTTCGTCTGTGATTACAAGATGAACGTATGTACCAGCATCATCGCCATTTGTAAGTGTTCTTGATCCTGCTCCCGATCCGTTTATTTTGGATTCAAGTGTTCCATTATTTGCGTCATACGCATATGTGCTTATAACTGAAGTTTCTAGTTGTCCAGTTGTATTGTTTGTTAGTTCAACATCGTTACCAGCTACTAAAGTTGTACCAGCTGTCAAATCTGTGGCTCCACTTGCTAGTTTTGGACTAAATCCTTCATCGTTAGCAAACGCAATAGTTTTTGTATTCAGCCCATCTGGTGTAGCAATGTTAGGATCATATACTTTTAAGTTTAGTGTATTATTAACTGGTATTTCTGCTGGATCAGCAGTTGTATGTGTTGCTAGTGTTAATGTTAGCGCATCTCTACTTGTACCAGATGTTGTACCTGCTCCCCATGTATGCTGTAATCTTGCTCCAGAAACACCACCGTTTGCTGAATCATTTGCTATGTTATCAACAGCAGTTCCGTCTCCCCAATTCATAGTATAAGTTACGTCTGCCATAGTAGTATTAGTAGTAATATTACGCATGTGTAAATTGAAACCTTCAATAACATATAAATCATTACCTGTTAAAGCAGTTCCGCCTGATGGTGCTCTATACAATTCAAATGCCGCAACTGGGTTAGCTGTATATATAATAATATAGTTTGTTTGTGTAGCTGATGCTTCACTGCCAGCACTTCCGACAGTTGCGCTATTATGATATGCTCTTACTATTACAGTATAGGGACTTCCAGTATTACTTGTATATGTGTGACTTGGTGTGCTATCTGCTGTACCGTTTGTATTACTACTATCGCCCCAATCAATATCATAACGATTTGCGGTTCCGTCAACTACTAAATTAAGTGTTACTGTTGTACCAGCACCACCACTTGTTGGTGCGGCAGTAAATGATACACTACGTACAAATGTGTTGTTACGAACATTTTCTAATGATTCGTTTAATTCATCTAGTATGTCTACTACTTTATCCGCATCAGTAAATCCCAAGTATGCTCCATCAGTCCATGTACCGTCTGTTGGCGTACCAGCAGTTACTACTAGGCTATTCTCTGCGTATGTTTTTGTAAGTAAATCTTGATCAGCAGTTGGCGTATACGTTGCTGCGGCTGTAATTTGACCAGTGTCTCCAATTGCCATACGTGCCACACCAGCAGTATAAAAATTTAATTCGTCGTTGTCGTCGCCTGGTGTTGTCTCAGCACTAATGTATGTATCTTGGTCAACGTCTTTAACACCACCAAGTGATCCCCAAGCTGTACCATCGTAACCTTCAAATGTAGTATCGTCACTGTTGTAACGCATCATGCCTTGTGCTGGTGCTACTGGTCGGTCAGCAACTGTACCAACTGGAAGTATAAGAGCACCATTAATATCAACAGTAATAATGTCTGTAGAACTATCAAGTGTTCTCAAAAATGCTTTATTCCAGTTTTGTGTTAATGAACCTAAACTGTATGTGCCGTTTGTATCTGGTACAAAGTCACTATTAACATCAGCATTAAACACAACATTATCTGTGGCATCATCACCAATGGCAATACTACCACTTGACCCTGCTTTAAGTGTAGCAATGCCATCTACAGTAAGTGTTCCATCAATTTGAACATTTCCAGCAACATCTAAGTCAGTACCAACAAATAATTTTTTAGCAATACCAACACCACCGGCTACAATAAGAGCACCGTCTGTAGTAGTAGTTGAATCAGTTGTATCGTTTAAGTTTGCTATACCAGTAACACTGAGTGTACCGCCAATACTTGTATCACCAGTAGAACCCGCAATGGTTACTTCAGCAAGAGTATCACCAAATTTAAAATCACCAGTAGCACCAATTTGAAAACGTTGTGTTCCATCAGTAAAAAAATCTAATTCATTATTGTTAACACCAGGACCAGTTTCTGCGATAACATATGTGTTTCCGTCAACGTCACGGACGCCGCCAAGTGTACTCCACCCAACGCCGTTATAACCTTCAAAGGCTGATTGTTGACTATTGAAACGTATTTGACCAGTAGATAATACTGCTGGTCGTTGTGCGGTATTGCCAACTGGAATTGCTAGTGATCCAGTTGTGTTAACTGTTATGCTTCCACTGCTAGAACTAATTCTATCTCGTTGGTGATCAAAATTTATGGCCATGTAACTCTCACAATACTTTAATGTATTTATGTGGTAGTAATGGACATCTCATTAAACTGTTTTATAGCAAAATTAAAGCAGACGCCTGCTTCAGTTGCCATTGAATCTTTACAACGGCTGCGTATACTGTCTTTGATTTCGGGTATATTACCATCAAAATCATACATAGTACAGCTACCAGGAACACGTTTTCTAATCATTTGTCCACCACTTAGGTCGCCCATGTGATGTACATAAATGTGTGCGAATAAATTGTGGTCGTCAAGTGTTTGTATATGTTTGATATACTCATGTGTACTTTCTAACAAAGACAGTGGAGTGTCTTGCAGTAGTTCGTTTGTATCTGTTAATATCTTTTTAGCTCTTACGATTGATTCAATGCCATTAAGTAACCCTCTACTTATAGCTAATGATTCAAGAGCACTATACTTGTGGTACTGGTTCCATAAAAATGTACCATAAACTAACGGATTAATATTACCACTGAGTAATACTTTAACGAAACCACAACGTTCAGCAGAACGGTGGTGTTCCATAGTTAGTTCTTTTAAGTTACTCATTGAATATAGTTCCTATTTTGATAGATGCCGTGTGTTAGCTGTTAGTTATTTTAAACTTAAATTGTCCAGGATATGGACTATATAAAAATCTATCAGGTGCTCCAGCCAGATATCTAGATGTAGATGAACTACTATAATCACTATCAGCAATAGTCCAATTGGAGTAGTTCGCATCTTCTCTTAGTTTACCTGGTTGTGCTTGATTGTGTAAAAATGTTTTAAGTTGTGCTGGAGTTATGTGCGGGTTCACTTGAAGTGCCAGTGCTCCTACACCGCAAACTTGCGGACTTGCCATACTAGTGCCACTTATATTAGCTTGTTTATAACTGTTATCTACATTGTAGTCTTGACCGCCTATCACATTTGTGGTACTACATGAACTCATAATGTTTGTTCCTGGCGCATATATATCTACTCCTGGTCCATGATTACTAGTAGATGATCTTTGCTCTAAATCATCATTGCTGTTAGTTGCGCTATCAGCATTACCTACCATAAATGCGTCAGTACTAAATGGACTACTGCCTCTACAATAGTAGATGTATCCGCCAGGAGATCCATATGGATTTACTCTATAACTATTATCATAATCCGGTCCGCCACTCATATCAATTGTTAAATTTCTATTACCTGATGCAATACACACATGTATACCAGCATCTATTAGTTCTTGTACATCATTATCAACACTAGTAATACGTGTATTCAGTATACGAACAAGTTGTCCACTGGAATAAGAATTCCATAATGGTAGCCCAGTTCGCTTTTGCATGTCTGTCTCACTTGCAAAATTAGTAGCAACGCCAGCATTATTATTGGCGTATGTCCACTGTGTTCCTCTGTAGTCCCCATCGTATGGCACAAATGTATTAATACTACCATACCCCCAACTCATGTTTACAATTGTTGGACGCTTATATCCAGTAACTGGGTCAATAGGTTTGTTATTGTGCCAACCTTTAATTACATCAAAACAATCACTTATTGGAATACCAGTACCACTATCACCAGTACCTTCAAGTCCACTGACTTTTATTGAGTATATACGAGCATTTTTAGCCCAGCCATATGTTTTGCCTGCAACTGTTCCTGCTACGTGTGTGCCGTGTCCATGATTGTCTCTGTAGTGATTGGCATTTTGTGTTCCACTTACACCACTTTCAGTATACCAGTCTATTTGTTGTACTCTACTTACACCATCTGCATCTTGAAACTCTGGATGATCAACATGTAGTCCACTATCATGAATAACTACATCAACACCAGAACCGTCTAAATTATACTCATAGTCGCCGCTTACTGTGTTGCCTGTGTTGTAGTCGTTTGTGGTGGTTGCACATCTACGCATCCCCCAATTTAAGTAAACTCCACTATCACTGCCGGTTTTTGTAAAATCTCCAGTTTGAACTGCGTCAAATCCTATTTCAAGATCGTCTCTTTGATCAGGTGGAATTTCAACACCAGCTACTCTGGAATCTTGTGTAAGTATTGCTGCTTCTTCGTCAGTTAATGAGTAGTGTGTATTACGTTGTGAAACAAGTCTAGCATTAGTTACTTCAACAGTACGATTTGGAATATCGCCTGCTCCAGTTTCTTCAATCATTTCAGCATTAAATGCCGTATAGTCAACACCTACGTTTAGTGTTACAATATACTCTCTTTCACTCATAATATTTCCTTAATGTAAGTCAACCCACGCACTGTTTGCGTATCCTTGAATTTTATTGTTTGTGGTATTGTAAATCATATCACCATTAACAGGACTTGCGATAGCATCACGAGCAACTGTTGTAAAACTTGCCAATCTAAATGGAGTGTCTGTAACTAATACACGGTTTGTCGCATTTAGTTCAATATTAGCACCTGCTGCGATACTAGTAGTACCTGATCCACTTACAGTAAAACTGTTAACATCTAAATCAAATGTTCCGTCTTGTAATTTTTCATTTAGTGCAAGCGTTCCGCTAGCATCTGGTAATATAATATCCCTGTCTGCTGTTGCTGCTAGTGCTTGAAGTTTAATTTCAAAATCATCTGGCACAGTGCCTTCAAAAATAAGTTTTGTATCTTGTTTAATCCAAATATTACCTGTAGGATATAGCGCAATGTCTGCGCCACTGTGTAAATCTAAATCATCACCAACTGCGCTGTTAACTTTGCTAGTAAACACTTCTCGCCAAGTTTTTGTGGTAGAACCTAGGTTATATGTAATATCTACATCTGGAATAATGTTGCTGGTAATATCAGCATTTAAGCTAATACTATCAGTATCCGCATCCCCTAATATAACATCACCGTTGGCGGTAACGTTCCCTGATAGTGTGATATTACCAGTGACATCTAAGTCCTGTTTATATTTTGTGGTGCTCATATCTTATCTCCATGCTAATAGTATTTATAGTACCACAGACAGAAAAGGCCTTCTCTTAAAGAGAAGGCCTTAATAAGGGTGATAGGTTGGAATTAATGATTACCAACAACTCCTTAGCAACTCATTTCATAAGTTGGAGCGCCTAACATCGGAAAGTTACTTCCAAAATCCATATCTTCGTATCTCTACGCTCATACAGTCCCACTACAGGTGCTAGCCAAGTTTACAACGCTGCGGTTGCTTGTTCCTTGCACTATCTAACTCTAGGATATCGCCTAAGCTATACATATAATATAACACTTATAAACTATAATGTCAAGCCTTTTTTAAAAAAAGTCATAAAAATAGGCGCCGTAGCGCCTATTTTATTATTAAAGTTTACTTTAAACTTAACTAAAAGCTAGGTTAGTTGTGTTAACTGTAATTTTAGCTAGGTAGTCAGCTGCGTTACCGAGCGATGAAGCTTGGTTGCTTAGTTCAACATAACCATAACGTGTCATAAACGAAACAACTGGTTCGAATGTTGCTGGGTCTAGAACAACACCACTAGACATTAGTGGGATGTATGGGCAATAGAACGCTGCTGCGTCTGTTTCAGTTGAGCCTTTATAGCCAACTAGTACAGAATCATCAGCTGCATACTGGTTAACATAAACACGCATAGTACCGTTTAGTGTACCAACGAATTTAGTGTTTGTAGGTGCCTCAAAAGGACCTTCAGTTGTGCGAGCAAATGCCGATGTAGTTGCACTCTGTAGTACTGTTAGTACTGTTGGAGATACGATACACCAGTTACCTGCACCACGACGTGTACGTGCTGCAATTGTGTTTGCATTTTTGTTGATTAGAACTGCAAGTGCTGCATGCTCGTCACCAACAAAAGTTGCTGTGCCACTAACTGCTGCTTGGTTGAAGTTGTCACCACCATTACCAGCAAGACTTGAAAGGCTTGAGATAATTTCTTGGTCAATCTCAGCAGTAATCTCTTGAGCAAGTGCTTGCATGATTTCTGCTTCAACGTCTAGGCCGTGCATTGAATTGGCGTCTTGTGCCGCTTCAAATGTCCAACGTGCTGATAGCTTACGTGTTTTAGCTTCAACAGTTTGCTTGAGTACCTGGATACTCATTTTCTTACCACCAAGTGCTTCTAGTGCACTTGTTGAGTCTGCTCTGTTAGTTGCTGCGTTACCGGAATATCCAGTAGCAATAGCGAACGGGCTTAGTGCTTCGTCGCCTGCTGTTGCTGAATCATAAGTTTCAGCATAGCGTACTCTTAGTGTGTGAATTTGTCCAACTGGGCCTGTCATAGGCTGAACACCAACGATTTCGTTGGCGATAACAGTTGGCATAACACGTCTGATAACTGGAAGGATAACTTTGTTCAAAGTAGCCATGTTGCCGGCTTGTGTTGTGCCTGCTAGTGCTGATTCTGAAAGATATCTTTTTGTGTTTTCAAGTACTGATTCCATTACTTGTTTTTTGGTTCCAGATAGACCATCGGTTAGGGCTTCTTTAGTTGCGCCCCAATTTTCCATTAAATTGTCTGCCATTTTCGGTCTCCTTAACTTATACCGGCTAATTTTCGAAGGTTTACAATGTTAGCGTCAACGTTAGCTTCTGCTACATTTGCTTTTCCACCAGTGATCTCTTTTGAAGATTCACTTAATACCTTCTTAGTTTGGATTGGCTTGGTATCTTCTTTCAATACTGAAGGTAGATACTTATTAAATGCATTTTGTAGATCTGCTGTCTTAGTAGATTCTAGTAGTGCATTCATTACTTCTCTTTGTTGTTTTGAAAGTGGCGACATCATTTCATTCATGACTAGCTTACGCTCTACTTTGTCAGTTGCAACACGGGATGCCCGAGCTGATTCTTTAAGTAAAACTTCTTTCTCTACAACGGCTTTTTTTGCTTCATCAAGCTGGCCTTTAAGTGTATTCATTGATTTGCTTAGTTTAGCAACTTCAGTACCTTCATTAAGGTAGCTGCCCATAAACTCTGCTGCAAATGTTTCAAAAATCTTACGTCCAAATGTGTTTTCTTTAGCAACGTGGATGTCTTCTCTTAATGCTGTTAGTTCATTCTTGATAGTTGATTCAAGAATACTTTCAACTTTTTTTGCAGCAGTTTCAATAAACTTGCGTTTAGTTTGCTCGATAACTGCTTTGCCTTCTTTTATCATTTTGACTTTTGCTTCGACTAGCGAGCGTTTGTCTTCATGAAACTCGTTGAGCTCTTTTGTGAGTTGTTCAAGTACAAAGCCTTCTAAATTGACGATGTTCTTGTCTTGATTCTCACGGTCTTCGCGAAGTTCTTTAATTTCTTTGCGAAGTGTTTCCATTACAAAATTATCAAGAACACTTGCATGTTCTCTCATATGTTTGCGATATGATACACGGTCTTCTGCTACTTTTGATTTGTCTGCTTGGAACTCTTCGAGTTCTTTCGCAATAACTTCACCAATCATTGTGTCCATTGCTTCTACGATTTGTGCTTTGTCATTTTCATAACGCTGCGCAAATTCTTCACGTAGTTCAGATGCAACTTCTTCACGTAGTTCAGCTTGCTTGGTTACCCATGCTTCACTGATTGAAGATCTAACCTCTTCTGAGAGCGCCCCGGAGCTTAATAGTTCATCTATTGAGTGAGCCATATTAATCTCTCCTATACCTTAGGTTCTCTATAAATTGCGTTACTTCTTCTTGGAGATAACG
>ERZ890604.558-NODE-558-length-12743-cov-6.541772_pt1 | contig 12743 bp, 16 predicted proteins | sample MGYA00521097_ERZ890604 | MGnify/ENA primary metagenome ERZ890604 (study PRJEB32303, sample SAMEA104408625) | aquatic metagenome | biome: Brackish water; feature: Chemocline; material: water | place: Baltic Sea | collected 2014-10-26T21:54:00 | depth 120 m ... | reverse complement strand
TGTAATTACTGTACTTGTAATTGTAACTATGCTTGTACTTGTAACTGTAACTACTAAGACGAGAGATTAAAGAATGAAAGAGATTGAAGGAATAGATGCTAGCACATACGCTGGTAAAGCAGCTAAGGCTTGTAAGACTAAAGTAAGAGGTATTATGGGAGACGATCTCCTTACATTTACCCTATTAGACTTTGTTAGTTTAATGATGCTTAATAATAAGTTTCTAGATAAAGACATCATTATAACAGATGATAATAGGGAAGAGTGTTACATTAAGATCATAGAAATGGGTGATGATTCATTGATAGATGATCTCGAGCATTATATAAATTTAAGAGATTCTATTAAAGAAATAGAAAAAAATAAAACAGAATACCATAACGTCATACACCAAATTAAACAATTGACAGATTATGATAATCAAGTGGGTGTTAATAGTGTAGTAGAGGAATACCTCAGGAGATAATAATGATTATTTTATTAAATGGAATAACAGCAATTAGAAAGCACTACATCGGGTGTTCGATAGCGGACCACTTTAAGAACACTACCCCGGTGGAACTAGACGGATTGACATTTCACCTACATATGGATCCTATTGAAGTATACAAGGGGACAGACTTAGTATACAAACCAAATACAGATGAAGATGGTGGTGATAATGGAATAGCGGACTTAATCAATGGAGGTGTTGAAGGTATATCAAGTGAGAAAGGATCAGAGTTATTAGATGATGCTATGACCGGATATTCAGCAGGTGGTGTTAAAATCCACATGGCGCAATCATTCGATAACGTATATCATGATACTGGGGTTGGCAACGATGATTTAAATGAAAGCTTTGATTATGATATTGAGTGGGATAAGTTAATAGCAACTATAGCCCCAAATAAAGTCAATGTGATTGTTGGTACATTTGCACCTTACTATATTAATAAGCTAGAAGCGCTTTACCCAGATGGGTTTACTGTGGTTAATATCACCCGCAATCCTAGTATTTCATACTTATTCGATGATTCATATAAAGCAGGATATATCGCTAGCTTACCTATAAAAACTGTAGGAGAGTCACTATTTTCTGGCATTATAAATAACATTTTGGTAAAAAATGCGATTCCTAATGCGATTAATATTAAGTTTGAGGATGTTATAGCGGCAGGCGTTATATCTATTAATGATGTTGATATCAATATACAAGAGTTTGTTGATTACAATGGTATTATTACACAGTATGAGAAGGATAATTTAGACACACTTGTTGACGCTACTAAAGCTGGATCTCTTACAGAATTTGAAAATATAGTTACCGACTTAACTCAGATTTATCCGAATCTTCCTGGTAATGTATACACTGAACTTGGTTATGAATTAATTGATTATAAAACAGCAACGAGCGCCCTTTTCTAACAATAAGAAATATCAGGTAACACTCACAACATCATACGAAACCCCCTTTGGGGTTTCAGGTCATCTATTCGAGATGGTTGAATACTTCTACTATTTGTGGAATATCAATGGATCAACCAGTATCATTATATCTGATGGAACATCATACGACACCTTTATGGGTGCTATAAATGATAAGTATGACTTTGATGATGAGGTAATACAGTTAATATCTGATCACACGTACTTCGACTTCCAACCCAGAGTAATAATAGCTAACACTTTAATAGTGGTTAATGGGTCGCTGCGATTGAATGGTGCTACTTTACTTACACAAAAAACAATATTGTTCAGATGCTCTGATGATGACATAGTGCGTGATGACATATTAGTTTTACAGGATGATGATGTATATGACCCCTTACCAAACTCTCAACATTATAAAAAGAAAATCCTTTTCGACCATTATAGAGATCAACCTAAATGTAACAGTAATACAGCTATGTTTTACCTTACCTCTGTATGTAGGAACTATGACGTTCGTTCAATTATGGATAAGTACAATTATGAGTACATAGCATTATCTGATATTAATATTGAAGGGATTAAAACCCATATTGTTCCTGTTAGTAATATGTGGGAATTATTCAATACATTTATCTACACCCAAACAAGTAAGAAGTTCGATTGCTCCCCTAGGTTTATAGCAGAGTGTAAATACTATAATAAAGAAGTAATATACGAACATGGATATGAAGACGTTGGTTTAAACGTTAGGATAGCCGATATTAATAAAGGATTAGAATATGTTTCTTTACAGGCAGGCGATGCAATCACTAGTTGGATTTGATACCAAGACCCCTTGTAATAATAGAGCTAGGTTGGATACTGGTTCATTCTGCAACTACGATTGCGAATTTTGTTATTATAAAGAACATTTGGATATACGTGATCCCCTACAAAAGATTAAAGAAAGAGTTGACTATATAAAAAACTATGGTATAATGGAAGTAGACTTGTCTGGTGGAGAGTCGTCTATTGAACCCCATTGGTTTGATATACTTGATTATTGTAAAGGCTTAAACATATCATGCGTAAGTCATGGTGGTAAGTTTCATGATATGGTGTTCTTAAAGAAGTCTAAAGAAGCTGGATTGTCTGAAATATTATTTTCATTACATGGTGGTAATGAAGAGGTGCATGATAAGGTTACCCAAAGAAACGGATCGTTTAAACGAATCATCAAGGCTATTAGTAACTGTAACGAGATAGGTATTAAGGTTAGAATCAATTGCACAGTATATAATGGTAACAAAGATCATTTGCCTACCGAGTGGATTAATAGATTAAAGCCTTCCCAAGTGAACTTCATATTAATGAACTATAGTTTGGATAATAAAGATTTTGAGGAACAAGAGTTAGAACCTTTAACCGACGCTATTAAAGAATCTATTGATAACATAGTAGTGGATGATATCAATGTTAGGTATGTTCCCTTCTGTTATATGAAAGGATATGAGAAGTATGTGGTTGGATACTATCAACATATATTCGATTTAACTGATTGGAACATACAGTTGTTTCCTGAAACCCTAGATACCTCTAAAGAGTACACAAGTACCGAGAAGTTAAAGCATGCATATAGTCAAGCAGAGAACAACAGAAAACATGAGTATATTAAATTAGATGAGTGCAGAAGTTGTGTTAACTATATAATATGTGATGGTGTTAAGAACAAAATGAATGTATACCCCGAAGAAGGAACGAAGCTAGTATGGCCAAATCATTATCGATCTTAGTATTAACTCATAATAGACCTGATCTATTTGATAGATGTATTAAAGCCATTATACCCCAACTTGGTGATAATGTCAACGTTATTGTTAATAATGATTCTAATGATATCAATGAAATAGAGCACCCCCAAATAGTTTATCATTATAATAAGTTTGATAATATATCTATGATATACGAGTTCCTGCTTAATGAAGCTACAGGAGATTATGTTTACTTTGCTGAAGATGATGATTATATAGTTAACACGTTTAAATATATACCATTAAAACATGACTTGATTATGGGTAACTATATGCCAACATATAAACCCAATTATATGCTTGTGTGTATGTCCCTTAGGAAGGACTTGGTACTAACCCCTAAGGAGTTTGTTGATGGGTTAGACATGGAGCACTTACAATTATCTCAGTTTATATTTAAGAGAGATACTATAAAGAACTTTAAGTTTCCTATGGATAACAATATACATAATGATATCAACTTAGTGTTGCATTCAGCAAGCAATTCTACTTTAATAGCAAGTATAAATAAGATTATGTTTTATCAAACAATTGATGGGGGAGATAACATTTCATTTCCAGAAACTAACAGCAGCGTGAAGATAGATAAGTCAATGACTTTCTTAAATAATTATGAATTATTCAATACAAAAACACGATCAACAAGATCCTGACCATATTAATGTTCATTGGGATACATTAACCATATGTCAACTTAAGTGTTCATATTGTTATGCTAGAAATGAGTATGGTAAAGAATGGGGTAAAATATCATCAAAGGAAACAATTGATGGTATTATTGATGCCTTAGGAAGATCATCATTAAACTTCAACTTGGGGTTATTAGGAGGGGAACCTACCTTAGGTCCTCATTACTATTATGTGTTAGATAAGTTAGCGGCCTTAGATAACAACAACAACGTTTATGTAGTTACTAATGCTGAAAAGGATTTATCTACCCACCCACATTATGATAATCTAGCCTTTCTATTCTCATATCATCCTAAAGATTGTACAGACCGTAATAGATTCTTAAAGAATATCCGGTGGGCCCTAGATGCAGGGTACCAATGTAAAGTTAATATTATGCTACACCCTGATAAGAGGTTGTGGGATGATATTAAAGCCATGTATTACACATGTAAAGATATTGAAGGCCTTAAGGTCCACCCACATTTTATGTATGGCAATTCTATCCAAAAGCTATTCAATTACCGTAAGGAGTTTTGGACTTACTTTGATTTTCTTGGTGTGGAAATGGAAAAGGACTTAATATATGATGATGATAAGTTTAATGACTTCCAAGTATTTGATAAGAAACTAACTAACTTTAAGGGGTGGAGCTGTTTTAATAATAATTATGAGATTGATGTATACGGTAATGTTGTCCAGTTTTGTAGGGAAAAGTCTGATGATGTTAACCTCACTCGCGACCGTGACTTCTTTAAACGTATTGAAGAAACTAAAGCTATGATATGCCCACATTCTGCTTGTAATTGTGATGGCCTGCTTAAGCAACTAAAGATTAAAGGTAATGCAATCCCTATAGATGATATAAGTGTATAATAAATTATGCAAGTGATGAATGAACATAATAAGGGTAAATTAGTATTAATGTATGATATGTTATTAGCCTGTAATAATAGATGCGCTTATTGCTATTGTCTTGACGATTTGGATAATAAAAAACTTATTAATAACGAGGTGTTTGAAGATACAATTAAAGCTATTAACAACCTCCCTGATCATGAGTTAAACATTGACATTTTAGGAGGAGAGCCATTAATAGTATATGAAAAGCTATTTGAGTTTATTGAAAGAACAACTAGGAAAGGTATTAAGTTTAATATTATATCTAATCTTAATTTCAAACCATCTAGTAAAAGAATATGTAGACTTATAGAGTTTATGGCTGAACATGAAAACGTTGACGTAAATGCATCTTGGCATGGGGATAACAACCAAGAGCACTTTAAAGCTAATATACTTCAACTAAAAGATAGTGTGATTAGTACATTACTTCTATCTGATGAGACCACTCCAGCGGTTAAAGACCAAATTAAATTTTTAAATAGCCACGATATACCCTATGTGATAGAGCCAATATATAATAACGATGGCACCTCCCAATTATCAAATTTTGACACTTATGCTGAGTTATCTTTATCTGATCCTCTATTCGATACTGTTTATATGGATGGTGTATTACAAGATCAATCAAGGCGTCCAGAATTTTTAACTATTGCTCAAAACTATAAGACTATATGCGAGCTAAGTTCGTTAAGGATTAGTTATGATGGCAAAATAACTACTATATGTACCAATCCGTATAAGCTTGGGTATATAAAAAATGGGATAGAGATAGAGGAAATATTTTGCAATGGGTTTCATTGTATATGTTCAACATATAATTATAAAAGAGTTTTAGGCTGGCCAAATGAAAGTTGAGTGGGAAGTTACATTAGAATGTAATTATGATTGTTTCTATTGTACTAATTTAGATCCATCTATACTACCTAAAGATGATATAGAGGGATTTATTAAAATGATATCTGAAACATATGATGCAGAGTTATTTGTTTTTGGGGGAGAGCCTTTCGTACATCCTCAGATAGAATACATCATTGAAACACTTAATAAGTATAAAGTTGATTATGTTATACAAACAAACTTATCAAAGAAGTCGGTGCATGTAATGAATAGAATTGCAGAACCATTCAAGATTAATGTATCCGTTCATCCAACAGAGGTGTCTCGGGAGGTAATGCTAGAGTGTTTTAATAAGGTGCCGGACAACGTACAGATTAAAACTGTTGATGTAATGTATACTGGAAAGGAAGCAATAGACTACTACATAGATGTTAAAGACTTTGGCGATACATTTTTAACACCAATAGCAGACTTTGGTGATGGCATATCAGGTAAGACACTTGAAGAGTATAATACTATGAGGCATGCCCCAATATGGAATAAAGTTATTCGCTTTGAAGACATTAAAAAGATGGGTGAATGGAGAAGTGATCTGTGGGAGAATTATAGCCCTAAAGGAAAGCCTTGCTTATACAACGATGAATACTTTTTATATGGACCTAATTTAGAATTATACAATTGTTGTTATAGGGAGAAGCATGATGGAATATGTAAACATGATAAGTGCTTTTTAATGTGAGATATTTAATTGCAGGGGCCTTTTCGAGGACCATTCCAATATTCGAAGCTTTAACTAAGTATAAAGGGACGGCACGTATTTTAGTGTATGATGGCATTAATAAGTGTAAGTGGAATGGTGGTAGGATCAATAGGGATATAGTGTATAATGATGGTACTATAAACTACTATTACTCTAAGGGTGTGGGGATAGCTTTAACCTTCACTAATGATGTCATCGATTTAGATGATGAGGTGGGCAATCATTTACTCGAGAAGTTTCATAAAGAAGGTAATGCTATTATACTTGTTAATAGGGCATTAACAGAATACATTAGAAAGAACTATCCTAAGTATGAATTGATCTATTCTATAACGGGTATGGGCACCCTTAATATCCCACTACAAGACATTGATATCGAAGTGTATCACCACTTAGAGTCTGTATATGATTGGATTGTACCTAGGTTTGAACATGTATTTGATAAAAGAGCAGATGAATTGGATCGTACTAAGTGGGAGGTAATGGTTAATGATACGTGTATATGGAAGTGTAAACGATTTGATGAACACTTTAAAGCTATTGCTCACGAGAATACATTAGGTAATGGTTATTCTGCAGAGGTTGAAGAATGTTGGATAAAGGGGTTTGATCCTGATATTGATAGTAGACAAGATGCAATGGACATAGATATAGAACATATAGATAAGTTAAAGGCATTAGGTGTTCAGTCATTTAAAATAATTGGTAGAGAGTTAGACGACCATACATATGCTGGTGAATTGAAGAGATATTTAATATGATGCAAATTGCAAAACTAAAAATGAACCATACGTATGAGATAATTGATACTGGTGATTCTAATGTCCCAACAGATTATCATGTTACCTTTAGGTTAGGTGATAAGTGTAACTTAGAGTGTGAGTATTGTAGATGGTATGATGGTGACAACTATAGGTTTCCCTTAGAGTGTATTGAAAATATATTCGAATTCTTTAAAGAGAAGAACTTTAAAACAGTGTTGTTTTACTTCCATGGGGGAGAAGCGGGTATTCACCCCCTCCTTATTAAGTCATTAGAAAAGCTTAGGGAGAAGGAAAAGGAAACTGGGATTAGAACTATAATCGAATTACAAACAAACTTAAGCTACACATTAAGACGATTAGAGAATGTGTATAAGTTAATCGACAATATAAGCATTAGTTACCACTATATAGAACTTACTAAGAAGACCCTCCATACAGCATTTGTCAATAATCTTAATTGGATAATGGATAATAATAAACCTATCAACCGGTTTGATGTTATGTTGGATGATGTACCCTTCGATGAATTAGATGCCTTTTATGCTAGGGTTAAAGGTTGGTTGGAGTACCTAGGAATAGTTGATAGTGAAATGATACACAGCTTCTGTCATTACGAAAAGAACCCCGTGACTAAACGGAAGCATATAGAGTTTTACAATGCATATAATAAAACCGAACAACTGTATAAAGTTGATGGAAAGCAGTATAGTACTAATGATCTATTCGCTGAAGGATTGAATTGTAAAGGACAGCTGTGTGATGCAGGATCTAAATTCATGGTATTAAATGCTGACGGTAATGTGTTTACTTGTGGCATTGAAATGACATTTTACCGAATGGAATGTGGTCAACCTGTTAAACCTATAACGAATGTTGTGACTGATCATAATTACATGAAGATATTAAATATTAGATACAAAACTAAAATCAGATGTAAGTATGACTATTGTGGTGGTGATTTTTATATACCAAAGTATGGTGATGAACAGTGATTAAATCTACTAATCCGTTCTTTGATAATTATGTTATGGTGGAATATGAGTTTACCACCTTGTGTAATAAGGATTGTTCTTATTGCTATAACATGTTCGATACTGATGTTAGGACCTCACTCCCTTTAGATACAATTCTATCAGACTTAACTAGTATATTAACAATGGACAACTCCCGTATTATACTCAATTTAATTGGTGGGGAGGTAATGGTACACCCTGATTTTAAAGTGATTATAGATCACATTGCTAAGGTTAAGAAACCTGAAACCAGAATTATATTATTTACCCACGCTGATCATAGGGAGTCCTGGTATAAACAGAGGATAGATTATTTAAAGGTGTTTGGTGATAAGATCAAAATAGAATGCACTATACATTTAGAAGATTTAAACTTTGAGCAGTTCCGTAACAACATGCAATATACAAATGATAATTTCCCCTATATAACTTTATACTTAGTGGTTGATGATGCCTTAATTGATCAACTGGATTTTCTAAAGTCCCTATTAGATACGTGTGAGAAACTAAAACTATACGCATTATTATTTGATGGGGCCCGTGGGTTTGATCTAATAAAACAATTGGGTAAATTTAAGCTATTAGATGAGATAGCTCATAGAATGGATAATACCTTTACATTAAGTGATGGTGAGTTTCCTCAAAGCTCAAAGTTAATGGATGTATATAAATCTACTAATTTTAATTTTTATGGTAAGCAATGCACCCTTATGATATATGAGGTTGATAAAAATGGTGATTATAGAAAGTCTTGTGATGATGTCGTTATGGGTAACATACGTAGTGGTGACAAATCTATATTTGATTTAAAAACTATAACCTGCCCAAATACTAGATGTATGGAAAGTTTAAGTAACTTAGACGTAAACTAATGAAGCAACTGTACTTAAATTTTGTAATGACCCTCTCGTGTAAGTTGAATTGTACATACTGTACAGTTTCTAAAAGTGACCGTACAGATATATCTTATTTAAATGAGAAAACATTTAAGCTTAAGTTGTTCCAATGTATTAAGTTTTACAAAGCTAATAATTACGATTCGCTAGTGATATCTATTACTGGGGACGAACTTGAGAACCTCCCTGACTTCTTAGAGTACTTAGAAGTGATGCTAAACTATATGGAAAAGACAGTTAAGGGAATACCAAGAGAGAACATTAAGTTAAAGATGCATACTAATATTAATGCTACCAATGAGTTCTACTTAACACAATTTAAGTTATTAGAAGATGCTAAAAGCTTTTGTATGCCAGAATTTGAAACAGTGTATCAAGCAATGTATCATAGCATGCATAGAGAGACACGTCTAAGATTCATTCAAAAGAATATAAAGGATTATGATATAGACTATTTAGCGTGTGTGGGATTAAGGAACGAAGATGATAGGCCTAGGATCAATCATTTAAATAGTGACCTTGTATTTGATTTTAGCAGTATGCCTAAACGCGAGAAGTTTAAAGATAGAGAACTACTATCAATTAACGTTGTTAGAAATGACCTTATTGTTAGTGGCTGTGGTTATGACTTAGATCAGGATCTATTTAAATTAGAAGATGGCAATTTTTGTAGTGAATGTCCTAATGAATCATGTGTGTTATTAGAGGACCAGAATAAGATATGAAGAAAGATCTTTTAGAATATAGCTATAAACAAGGGTTAAGTCATATACCATCGGCATTGTCTATGCTGGATTATGTATGGACTTTGTTTAATGATAAACTAGTAACACCTGATGATCATATAGTAATAGGTAAACCATTTGGAGCTCAAGCTTATTACTTAGTATGGAAGGAACTGGGTTACCTTGATAATATAGAACTACTGTCTATGGGGCTTAAACATGATGAGATTCCGTTTGTAGACTATTCAGAAGAGACTATAGGTAATGCATTAGGTGTAGGTACTGGTATCGCTATGGCTTCGGATAAAATGGTATGGATAAATATAACTGACGCCACCTTACAAATGGGTAACACATTAGAGGCTATCCAGTTTATTGGTCAAAAGCAATTGAGTAACATAGCTTTAACCATAGACTACAACAACTCTCAAGTGGTGGGATCGACAAGCGATATCATATCAATTGATCCTATTATAGAGATGTTTAAAGGATATAATTGGCATGTAGAGTACGACTTGAATAACTTTGGGATGACTAATAGACCTAGAGTTTATATATTGAATACTATTAAAGGTAATGGTGTTCGAACAATGGAAGAGGATAATAAATTATGGCATTACAAGAAAATAGAATCAGAGATGGAATTACAATCATTGGTGGCGGAACTACAGGATACCTAGCTACATTATACATTGCTAAAAACTATCCTGACACACAAGTTGAATGGATATACCCAGAGGTAAACAACCCTATTGGTGTTGGAGAGGCTACTGTACCTGATGTTACTCATTTCTTAGAAGATTTGGGTATCGATATTAAAAAGATACTTAGAGATATTAATGGTAGTTTAAAGCTAGGTGTTAAGTTCACCGATTTTAATAAAGGCGAGTCATTCTACCATCCCTTCGGTAACACTGAAAGTGAATCAGCCGAATTAAAAAAGTGTATGGAGGATTGTACTGTACCCTCTGATATATTAGACTATTCTGAGATAGCTGGTCACTTTGATGTGCGTCAGCTTATGGAGTATTTAGATACTGTAATACCAAGTATACCCAACATTACTATTAAAAGAAAGTTTGTTAATAGCTTTGATGAGATTGATAACAAGACTATAATCGATTGCACTGGCTTTAGTAAGTCGTTGATGAAAGAGATTGTCCCTAATAACTTTGTAGATATTTCTGATAAAATACCTAATAATAGGGCTATCGTATATAGATCAGAGTATCAAGACAGATCAAAACAACAAGTACCATATACTCATGCCGTGGCTAAAGACTTTGGTTGGGTTTGGGAAACTCCACTTAAAGATACTATTGCCTTTGGTTATGTATATGACGGTAAGTATGATGTTAAAGCTGAATTTATTGAGCATTTAAAAACCCACTTTGATACCGTACAAGAGGATCTAATCAAGGAGATACCGATGATCACTGGCCGCAATAAGAAACACATTGTTGAACATAATGGAAAGACAATCATAACCTTAGGTTTATCTAGTTTCTTTATTGAGCCAATTGAAAGTACTGGATTATATTTAGTAGCTTATGGTATTAAGATGATTAATGAATATTTCAGGGGTAGAATAGATGCTGAGGAATATGATAGGGTTTATAACTATGAGTTTGATGTTATACTAGACTTCATCATTGCCCATTATAAATTTAGTGATAGGTCTAATGATTATTGGTCGGCCTATAAAAATATAGATGTGGAGTTATACAGAGAGAATAACATATTCCCAAAGAGGAGTTGGAGTTTTATACTATCTGGCTTTAAGCAGGCTGAGTTTACCCCTACCATCAATGCCGCTGGATATATGCGGTTGAGAAATGGTCAACCGTTTCACAAATGGATAACAGATGAGAGCAACTTTAAATAAATTCGTTAGAAGATCAGATGTCATTTTACTCCATTGTGATATGTGGGGGTTTGATTGTCCATCTATTAATGTAGGCATACAAGAACCTAACATGGTTAACATAGCGGCAGGCTTAGCCTCTCAAGGTAAGAAGGTTGTTGTATATGGTGTTGCAGGCTTTGTGTTATATAAAGCCTATGAACAAATGAAGTTAAGTGTAAAGGGCTGGGCAGAGAACTATGGTTCAATTGTATTTGTTAATGCTGGTAGAAATGGTTGTTACTCGGTGTGTGGTCGAGGACACTTAGTTAATGATGATCAAGACTTATGTAAAGCATTAGATATGGATTTGTTCACCCCTGCAACCCGTAAAGAGTTCTTACGTGATGTCAAAGATGGATTACAAAGTAATGGTACACGATTCATTAGATTAGGTAATGATGGTGAAATATGGTCGTAGCGGTAACAGGTGCCACTGGCTTTATAGGTAAGGCCTTATGCAAAGCTATATTAGATAAGGGGTGGACTCTTGTTAAAATAGGGAAGGGATATAAGAAGGTGGAGTGTGATAGATTATACCACTTAGCTTGCCCATCGTCAACAGATATTATTAATAAGGATCCAATTGGTGTAATGGATACTATTATTGATGGCACTAAGAAGGCTATGAACATATGCCCCAAGGCATTGTTTATTAATGCGTCTTCTATTGGGGCCAATGATACTATAGGGGATAATGCACAAGTATGCTATAATTCAGCTAAGAGGGTTATGGAGTTGTATCTTAAATATGCAGGGGTAGGAGGTATCAATTATAGGTTACCGTCGGTGTATGGTGAAGGTATGAGTAAGGATTCGTTTATCAGAAGATGTGTTGACGGCAATGCGTATAAACCAAAGAGGCCCGAACAATTGTATTATATTGCTCATATAAATAATATTATAAAATCGATGATTGACATGAAGCCTTTAGAAGTAGAGGAAATTACATTAGGAGACATATATGAACATTTTAATTCTGGGAGGCGCGGGCTTCATAGGCCAACACTTAACCCATAAGTTATTAGATGGAGATGAACACTTTGGTGAGCGTAACAACAGAGTAGTTG
>ERZ890604.557-NODE-557-length-12759-cov-13.018734_pt1 | contig 12759 bp, 14 predicted proteins | sample MGYA00521097_ERZ890604 | MGnify/ENA primary metagenome ERZ890604 (study PRJEB32303, sample SAMEA104408625) | aquatic metagenome | biome: Brackish water; feature: Chemocline; material: water | place: Baltic Sea | collected 2014-10-26T21:54:00 | depth 120 m ... | reverse complement strand
CAATAGACTCACCTAATTGAACAAGACCAGAAACCTTATCTAGGTAAAGAGTCAAGTCGCTGTCTGTAAGCTCTTCTTGTGTTTCTACAAAGTCTGATACATATAGGTTTCCTAAACTAAAAAGTTTCGTTAGTTTATTTCCTGTTACGTTAATCATTTAAGGTTCCTATTTACAAAGAAGTCATTAACAAAGAACCTTTGGTCATGCTCAAAGCCAAAAAGCTCTAGATACTCAGCAATCTCTGAGTCTTCAAAGTTGTTTTCAACAACCAATAGTTTGACTTTATATTTGCCTAAGTCTAGTCCTCGTAGTACGTCTATTTCTGTGCCTTCAGTATCAACTGATATAAAATCAATTTCTTTTGGCCAGTTTTCTTCATCTAAAATAGATGTTAGACGCTTCACCCGAACCATAAAAGTATCTGTGCTATTAATAATGTCTTTGTGTGTCTCTAGTAATCTTGCATCAGTGCTAAGACTACTTAAAGAGGATTTAATGTTGTTCACACCAATATCATAGGATGTGAAATAATCGTATCCGTTGTAATTAGAACAAGCACATTCTAATACTTGTTTTCTAACTACTTTGGCCTGTTCTACGTGTTCTGGGATAGGATCAATACATAGTGTATCCCACCCTCTTTCCTCAAACAAAAGGGTATTGGACCCTCTTTTTCCATCTGAGACTCCAACCTCTACACAGTTGCCATCTGTCTTGTTGGGGAAATATGTTTCAATGTACTTGTCTGTTTCACGTTGTCCATAATACATTAGGAAAAACCCTTTCTGTTGCTTCCCTAAACACAGCAATATCTTCGGGGTTTTTCACTTCTTGTGACCAATACCCCACTGCTGGTTGTCCACCCCTAATCACATCGGACATGGGGTATAATTGTTCTTTGACAAATAAAACCTTTTTGTCTTTCATGTATTCCAAAATATCATCTTCAAGACGATACATGTTGTGCCTGACCTCAAATTCCCACGCGTTGTAATCAGTGCTTCTATCTAATATAAAACGAAAGAAATCCGTTCTCCAGACACTGGGCAGCAGTGACTGTCGCACCGGAGCGTCATACCAAAGTCTATCGTTTCTGTCCAGTTGATAACAGTCGAGAGATGTGCGATCTCTAATTCCTGATTTCCAGTCGTTGGGTTTACCTGAGACAAATTTGATAATTTCGTCATATTTAAACTGTTCAATGATCTGAGCTAATAAATCAAGATCAACAGGCGAATACAAGAAGTGATCTTCCATACATCCAAAAAATATCTCGTCTTCAAAAGAATCAAAGAATTCTCGTATGTCGTTGCACCAATACTTAGTGTAGGGGATTTTTACACAAGAAAAGTTATTAGGCAGTCCCGTAACTTCCCTAGGGGACAACACTATGACTTCTACATCTGGAGAAAAATACTTATTAAACTGTTTTGCGAACAGAGGTAAAATATCTGAATATTTCCCAGCGGTAACAACCACCTTTAGTTTTTCTACTGCTGTATTAGTTAGCGACATTATTCGGGCCTTTTACGCCAAAGAAATATAGGTCCGACCCATTAACAACAAAACCATAGGAAGAGAATGTCTTATCCACATTTATTGCCTGTCTGATATGGGCCTCATTAAGATTCATATAGTAGTCTGGCCAAAGAGCCTGATCCCAGTGTTCTTCCCCCTCAGATGAGGCTCTAGTCCCATGCTCCGGTCTTCCGTCTGAAGCACAGGTAAAAATAAACAGTCCCCCATTTTTCGTGAGCCTAATCATGTTTCGAATGGTTTTATCCCAAAACATATCGTGTTCAAAACACTCTGTGCTAATAGTTACGTCTACTGGGTCGGAATCGTATTCGTGGCCGGGCATGACAACGTCAACGTTAGGACCTTCTGTTACGTCTATTCCCACGTATTCACAGTTGTGAAAATGGTCTCTATTTGTACCATTCACGTCTCGTGATCCAATATCAATTACAGACGAATTAAAGAAAAACAGCGGAAAGCTGCGTTTTACTTTCTCTACGAAATCTCTTTGTGCTTTATGTGCCATTTGTCTTTTTCCCTTTTTCTTTTCCTTTTTGTTTTTCGGCCTCTATCGCTTCTTCTAGAGCGGTTTTTAGTCGCTCCCCCAAACTAAATCTGAGACCGTCTGGTTTTAACTCTTCTTTTTTGTTGTCTGTCATGTTTTTCTGATTGTTGTGTGCTTTCTAGCTGCTCGATCTTGCTTGATGAGAGTAGACCCTCATAATAGTATATGGCTGAAATCAACTTTTATACCAAAAAATTCGGGTCTTTCTCGGAAAAAACTAAACTTTTTGTACAGTGAATAGCTGTCCACCAACTAGCTCACTGTATGCTTTGGGTACGAGACCTAACATCTTCTTAGCCTCGATCTCAAAGCCTAAATTAGAGAACAAGCCCGCCGCCCTATGAAAGTAGGTATGGTTTTTCCACACTTTAAGTTCGCCCCTATCTGTAAAGATCTTTGTCTCGTGGGGGTTTTTGGTGTAATGAAGAATAAGATCGTGAAAATTCTCTTTGTCTTCGGCAAATACCATCTCGTCTGGAAACAATTCTTCGGCCCCCTTCACATAATCAGAGATACAGAAGTTTCCTCCCCCTAAGATTGCGAAGATTCGTTCAATCACGTCGTGCCCCAAGAGTCTGGAGTGATCCTCTGATACGTTTGGGCAAACTTTTGCATTGTGGTAGACGTGCTTATTATACTCTATTGGAATAACCCCACAATAGTATTCACTTGGCCAACTCCAAGAGCTAAAGATCTTAATATTGAGATCGTTTTTGCCCGTTTTTAGTTTGTTGAGTCCGACGATGTAGTCATTTAGTGCGGGCTTTCTGTGATGATAGCTCCCAATAAAGGAAACATCGGAGTAGAATTCTGGCATGTCTTTGCCACCACCATAGACGAAGGGGCAAAATCCCAACATGTTTTCTTTTACTGGAACGTATTCTGTCCAGTATTCCATAGCTTCCATCAACATAGACGGAATATAGTGATTACAGACAAAAGAAATACGGTCAGCAATAGACCTTACGTTTTCAATTTCTTTATCTGTGGCGTTTTCAATCATGATATTAGAGCCGTTTTTGTTCATCCCTTCAACGGAGACCCCCATCGGTCCAAAATCAAACGCCCTCATAAACACCTTGGCTGAGCTTGTCTTAATACACTCAATCATAGCATTGTTTAGATTGTAGGTCTGAGTCCAAACAATTTCTGGGTCAAACTTATCAAACACATCATACGGTGATTGGGTTCTTATATCCAACATGGCCACATCGTGTCCAGCATACTGTAATGCTCGGGCCACCCCCATTCTGTGATAGTGATGAGCGTGGGGACCATCGGTTGTAATTAGCCAACGCATGCGACCTCCTCCAGTTTTGCGGCACTATATGCTCTAGTAATTCGTCCTGGGCTTTCTTTGCATTTGATGTGGCCAGAGTTCTTGATTGCGTATCGTAAGAACTCCCACAGCTCTAGCTTTGAGTTTTTGGGCACGCAGAACTTTCGTAAGATTTCCAACTCGTATCCAGTTAGGTAAAGCATATTTGACCACTTAGCTCGAAAGTCAAATCCCGTACCGCTTAGCTTATTATGTTTATTTAGATCAAAGTTGACCCCAACTTCATCCTCATTGTCATCCATGTAGTATGAGAGTGTAGACTGTGAAGCCTCTATAAACCCCAAAGACTCTATATCAAAGAGTACGTCGCCCGACACAAACAAAATGCGTGAGGCACTAGGTAGAACATTCATTGCTAAACGTAAGGTCTCAGTTTCTGAGGTGTCTTGCCACAGCTGATTTTCTACCATTTTTACGCCCTGATCAAACCAAGACTCCCTAAGATTACGATTAGCTTTGTGATAATCTTTTCCCACCCCTAACACAATCTCCGCCTTAGGTAAGGCTTTCTTAATTATTCTACATTGTCTATCAAACAGTTTTTCTGTACCAACGTCATGATCGAACTTTGCACCATATATCCCCATCTTATGATTAATGGTGGAAGACAGCACAACTACAGGAAGATCTACCGTAATCCCCGGCTGTTGTTTGACTGGAGCGGTAAACCTATTCATTTCGTCTCCTGGCTTTGTTTAACATATGTGTTCTAGCGGACTGATAGATTTCCGGCGTAATGTTCTCTGCCTTACTTTGATTCTCACCAGTAACTCGTACCAATGACAGAAATTCAGGGATGTGCCAAATCATAAAGCGTTCAGCCATTCTTAGCCACAAATCATAGTCCTCAGACACAGAGCCAGAATGTTGAGCGTTTCCCTCAGCGTCGGCCCTTGGCTTATGTAGCTCAGGATCGTATACTCTACCATTCTCTAATACCTCTTCTAATGCCTTTTTTGAAATTAGGGATTGACTATGTACAACACACTCTCTCTCCAATAGAGGAGCACTGAAGGGCTTCTTAAACTCGGGCACCGTCACACCAGTAACTGTATTTTCGATGTGATAATCCGCATATACTACAGCAACCCCAGGATTTTTAAAAGCCTCCAGCATTCTCTGGACCTTGTTAGGATAAGCTTCATCATCCGCATCTAAGATCAAAAAGTAGTCCGCTTTGTCCCATACGTGTTTCATGGCAATATTTCTTGCCTCTGAAGCACCAACGCAGGGAGATTGCTTAATGAAGAAATGACCGTTTCTCTCGTTGATCTCTTTAGATGTGTCAACTTTAAGACTTGTTCCAATCACCTCCACAGAGTTATCCGTAGAGCCATCATCAATAACGCAAACCTTAACCGGATGCAGTTGGTTTAAAGCACTCTTAATAGCTTTACCAACATACTTACTATAGTTGTGGTTAGCTATAATGACATATACGTTGTCCATCAAACCTCCTAATGTTATCTGTCGTGTCCTGCATGGTAGCGATTTCTTCGATGTTCTCGAAACTGAAATACAGACCAATCGTATCAAAGGTTGCTATAAGCATACTCATAAGGACATATTGATCACCAATTACTGCCACGATCTGTTCTAGATTGTCGTTGATTTTGTGTTCAAGTTGACTAATTAGGTCTAGGCTGTACTTTTTGGATAGGTCTACTGTCTCAGACCACGGAGCACTAACTCTGTCAAGTTCTCGATTTACGCGAGCTTCTAGGTCTTTAATCTGAATAAGCTCAAAAGATACCCCCAGTTCAGAGGCGAGGTCCACAACTTCTGCGATGTCTATCTCCTCAATAGAGATAATGATGCGTTGGGGTGGAGTTGTTCTCTTCATAAAATTGTGTAGTTTGAGTACGTCTTTCGGAGTGTTGATTCTAGCAATTAGATCGTATTTAATCTTGTTGTCGTTCTTAACACGAACGATACAGTCCTGAATAGAGTCCTCCATTTTTTGCCAGGAGTCAGGTCTTGCGTGATTACAAAACGTCTTGATCTCTATCCCTTGTGGAGTATTTTTAGTTTTCCCTAGGGCCTCGTACTTTTCAATTCTTCCCAGCATACATGAGGGCTTAGGAAGAGCACTATAAAACAAACATTCAGAACACGGAGTTATAATAACCTCTTCACCATCAATTTCGTCTCGTCTAATTTTCACGGGTTAACTCCAAAGTGTATCTGATACCATTAAGTTGTCGTTTTTTAATCTTGAAGCCTATCATCTGTACAAGCTGTGTAATCTCATCCAGCGGAAAGAAAGAGCCTGAGCCAGCTATGATTGAGTTCTTTTCTTCTTTACTGATCTCATAACGGATCACGGCCTTAGAAAACTCAACCAGATCGTAGCCACCCAAGATTACAATTCCTCCAAGTCGAAGCTTCCTATACCACTGCGTTAGCACGCCCTGTATTTTGGTGTAGTGGATAACATTAACAACTGAGGGGGCTAGAATCTCGGTGCATGAGGCATCGTCTACGTCGTTTAGGTCCAACTGTTCTGGCTGGTTGAGATACCCCCGAATTTCTCCGTTCCCTACATTAACTTTCATTTTTGGTTACTTTCATTGCCCATATGGCTGAGTGTGGACTAGTCTTTCCCCTGATCCAGCTAGTTAGTCTTGTTTCTCGTGGATGATAACACTCTATAGTACAATCAATTAATTCAAGCGTGGCACCTTTATACGTGTCGAGAACATAACAGATTGCTTCATCCATATAGAAGTTTTCTGATTCATCGTTGTTTAAATACTCTAGATTATCATGGGCAAATTTCGTGCATTTAGCCCGATGCTCTGGTTTATTAAGGTTGGGGGACGTATCATGGAAAGCGATAATCCCGCCGTTTGTCATTAAACTAGAGCTTAAGCAGAAGTCTTTTACGACCTGTCTAAATGAGTGGAACCCATCAATGAATACAAAGTCTACGCCTTTTAGGTCTTCTTTGTAATTTAGAAGATCGTTAGAACTACACTCTAGTTGCATTATACTGGACTTGGCTCTTTGGTAATTCAGTCTTGCCCAAGGAGAAAACTTAAGGTCTAAGGCAAAAATATCTCTACTGAGGTTCATAGCTTCTGCGTGTTTTTCTACTAGAAGTGCTGACCCCAAATTATGTGATCCAATCTCAAAGTATTTCTTGCTCTCTCCCACAAGAGTCAGCAATAGCTCTTGTTCCTCTGGCCATAAACCTATACCATTGTGGGGGTTATGACTAAACAGTCCAATTTTTGAGAACTCTCTTAGCGTCGTCTCAATATTTGCTGCCATTGATCTACAAACCTTTCCGTCGTAAGTTGCTCCACACGTTCGCGGGCTTTTCGTCCATACTCATCTCGTAAGTCTTTATCCTGTAATAGGTTTACTAGATACTCTCGTCCGTCTTGTGGGCGGTGTGGAGAAAAGATAAAGGCGTTCGAATCATCAAAATAATCTGGGTTACCTGAGCACGAAGTAAGCACTAGGGCTAGACCACAGCTCGCGGCCTCTAGGATACTCATGCTTAGGGGACTCGATATACTACTGGATAGAAAAATAGAGCTTGTCGCAATCTCTTCTATTAAATGGTTAATGTCCTTTGCGGGCTGAGAAATTCCTGGACTATCTCCTAAGAGTTTTACCGGTAATCCCTCAGTTAGGTGCTTAAACAGACTAAGGCCGTGCTCTCTACCCCTATTAGCAAAATCGTTCACCATATTAAAGATACAGTTTTGACGCTCTTTGCCTAGCGTCTCTGCTGTAGTAAACAGCTTGGTGTCGATACAGTGATCAATAACGTGGTGGTTTCCAGACTGTCCGGTCCATACCAGCTCATTATACTTTGTAATGAAGACATGGGTGTCATTAACAAAAGGCTGCGTGTCCCAATCTTGTTTCGTCCATCCTGGGGGACAGTTCGTGTGCCAGATATTGATGATAGGTAAGTTGTATTGCATCGATATCGCTTTAAGAGCGGGATAGAATGCTAAAGGGTTTTCACAAACGATATAGTCAAAGTCCCTATACTCTAGTACCCTCTGATCAGACAGAAAGTAGTTGTCGGGAAAAGGAGCTTTTCTTTCGTCCCACTGTCTAGAGTGTTCAATTGGTAGAGAATAAAACTCAAAGTTTGGTATCTTGGCCAAGTTAGTATCAAAACGCTCATGAGCAAATGCACCCAATACCCGGATAGTTCTGTTTGGGTCTACCTTATTAATAGTGGCGTGGGTGATCTTCATGGTTTCTCCCGTTCTAGAATCTTCTTCAGTTGCCGACCGACTTTTTCTAAGCTGTATTGACAGGCAATTTGTCTGTTGGTAGACACGCTGCCTTCCCACTCAGAACATCTTCTCATTGCTTTCATTAGTTCCCGCTGGTCAACGCACTCCCAAGTTTCGTGTCCGGTCATTAAGCCTGGAAAAGACTCAATATTGAATGCTTGACTCGGATAGGACTTAATTTTTAATGGGGAGTAGTCTTTAAATCCTCCGGTATCAGAGGTAATAACGGAGTTTTTCAGCCCCATAGCGTCTAGAACATTAAATCCCCAAGCCTCTCCATAGCTGGGACTAACTAGGCAATTACAAGTAGTATGCAGTCTAAACAGATCCTCTTGTGATAGCTCCTCTGTAATGATCACAGGATCACTATACTCTGCACTAACTCGTAGACCTTGCTTAATTTCATTAACCATACGTAGGGTCATCTGCTGCACTTCTGATTCAGACATACCGTACTTGTTGGTTTTGATTACTAGATTAACTGGCTCGTTTTTTGAGAACTCTGTGTAGAAAGCTTTCAGCACTGTAGGTAAAGCTTTACGTAGTCCAAAGTCACCAATAAAGTAGAATAGATAGTCACCAAAGGTTGCTTCTTTCATCTGCTCTAGTGGCTCGTATGTTTTGTATAGTTCGGTATCTAGTGGGACCGGACAAACCTTTATTGGGGCGGTAATACCGCTATCAATGGCAGCAATTGCTGCATACTGATTGGGCACCAACACCATATCCATTAGATTACAGTGACTAACCCAAGGAGAGCTTGAAAAATTTTGGCTCTCTGTGAAAAAATAGCCAACGTTAAAGAACCTAGAGTCCCAACTATAGTGATGAGGTAATCCAACGTGAAGTATAGTATCACATCCCTCTTCACTTCCCGCTTCCAGCTCCCTAACTCTCTCATGTACGTTTGGTTGTGACCTATTTAGTTTATAGCTGCGAGGCACAACTTCTGCTCCAGCTACGTCCAAAGCACGACACATGTTCTGTGCCGCTCTGGACCACGCCGAGTTCCCTTCTTCATAACTACTTAAGAGAAGTATCTTCATTTTTCTCCGATCAAAGACTAAAAATAACCTGTGTTGGTCGTACCGTGTCGTTGGTTTTCCCGTTGCTTTTCCAATCTGGTCCGCTTTGAATTTCAACCTTTAAGCTATCGTCCAGTGCAAGTCGATAAACATTACCATAATGAGTGACCATTGTGTATGCCTTACCGTCCCAATTAAAAACCCAATCCTTCTTATTCTTCCGTCTTACTACTGCCTGCATCAAACTTCTCCCTATCCTCGGTTTCGATTTCACAAAATTCCACTTCTTTGCCCTTTGACTTGTGTAGGACAACCACCCTCGCATCTGTGTAGTATTTATGCCATAGCACGTCTACACCAATCTTCATAGCTTCCATCGCTAGTTTACGATAGGGTTTCTGAACTTCTTTCGCGAACTTCATCAGCCTATCAAAAACGTCCTGCTCAATTTTTAACTGCATCTTATTTGCTCCAACTGATTCAGCCGATCCCTGAACCATAAATGTCTATCGTAAAAGAACTGTCTGGGATGTCGTCTCATTTTGCTGCCCTCCATAACACCATTTGTCAACTCCTCAATGAGGCTCAGCTCAAAGAATGTGGTTAGGCGTTCTGGTTGAACGGCGACCTTCTCAATAAGCCATCTTGCATACTCAGTATTTGACATATATGGGTGCTCATTAAATGGTTCAGGATTAGCTATGTTAGCACCTCTGTCCCATGTCTTTGTGGGCAATGAATCAATAACATTCATCCATTGAGCCGCCGTCTTATCCCATGAGTAGTTTTCAGCATACTTTCTTCTGGTTTCCGCCCCCTTCATAATTTGAAGTGAGTTAGGCAAACTAAAGTATTCATGGAATACAGCTTTTAATGCGGCGTTGTCGGGAACAGCTCTTTTACACCCCGTCTCAATCTCTTCCATTAGGGAGATGGGTGGGACTTTGTAGCCGCCCATCTTATCAACCGCAGAAGCCATAGCTGAGTAGTCTACTTCACAGATAGGCACACCACAAGCAGCAGCCTGCCAAGTAAAGATTCCCTGCCCCTCAGAGTTTGAGTGTAATACAGCTAAGTCTGTAGCATTAAGCATACGAGCCATATCATTATCAGAGATTCTACCTCCTACATTTGATGTTTCTGCAGACCAACGATGACAGTTGCCACAGAAGGCTGTTCCGCCACAGAAGTGGTTCGGAAAGACATTTCCACACTCACACGCATAAGTAATCAGTACCTTGTTACAAACCTCGTTGTCCATAATAGAACGACTAAGATCCCAGCCTTGATTATCTGGATAGGATGTATGTAACCACAACACCGTATCGTCTCTGCCTGACTCTTGCAGGTATTCTGCAAAGGTATTAATCAGGTCAGGAAACAGCTTTCGTCTTTGGTTCCTAGATACCATTGTGATAACCTTGGTATCTCCGTGCAAACCAAATGACTCTTTGGCCTTAACTTTGTTTCCGGGAGCAAACTCTTCTGATCCACAGGCGGGGGCTTCACCATGTGTGAATAGCCGACCCTCGTTTTTCAGAACGTCTCTACTCCAGTCAGTATAACAGAGCAATCCATCACACGCCTTATAGGTTGATAACCAAGACTGCTTTTGATTTACCGCGTCTACTGTTGGCATCCAGATCAGGTTAAACATTCCACCCTCTACTGTGTTGTAGTAGGAAGGCATATTAACAAGATGGTCTGAATACCAGGCATCAAAGAAGGTTAAAACATAGTCTGGTCGCCACTCATTGAAAATAGAGTTACATACCCCTTTCCCAAAAGCATTGAAGGGGTCAGCGTCATACTGTTGTCTTCCTTGCTGATCTTGTGGGTGTGGAACAGTAGGATATACTTTCCAAGGGGGAGAATTTAGTCTTGGGTCTCCCACTTCTGCATAGCAAGCTAGCTCTGATACCTCGTATTTATTGCTTTGGTATAGTTGCTTAAGTAGATTCTTGGCATAGATTGAATAGCCGGTGGACAGCTCTGAAAACTCAGAGATTACCATTACTCTTTTTCTCATATTATTTGCAATACCTCATCTACAATGAGCCCCTTTCGTCGGCCTCGTTTTCCCTTAATCATAATTGTGCTACCCTCATATAGTAGGCCACCAAACTCATCATAGGCTGTATCAAACAAAGTAACGTCCATCTTACCGCTGTGATCAAATACCGACAGAAAACACATTAATTTGCCTTCGCTGGCACCTTTTGTAATTTCGTGCGTTTTTGCACGCTCTACCTCAACAACCATTTGATAGAGCTTTAAATCTTTCCCCTCATTGTAGTCGTTAACACTGCAATTTCCAGATGCATAGACAGTATCAATATTATCATAGCTAATAGTACAGCCAAATAGTGCGACTTCATTTTGGGTCGTGTCCCTTAGGTTATCCTGTAATTCTTCTGGCGGTTTATCCATTAGTTTAATTATGGAGTCTAGTTTGTCTTGACGTTTAGTTGTTGCTTTAGAAACCTTAACGTGTCTTAGTAGGTCTGCAAAATTATCAAAGTTATTATGGACTTCAATTGCGTACTTTTTCTCGCCAACAGACAACAAAGATAGATTATTAAGATCGTCTATTTGCCTACGTACTGGCACTTTGTACTTAGCAAAAACTCCAGCTAGGATACAATTAGCAGCCACCGTTTTTCCTACGGAGAGCAGATTGAATAAGCACTTATACCAGGTGTCTGGTCCTGGGGCAATGTCAACAATCTGTTGGGCCTTCTTCTCTCCGATACCTTTAATATTAGAGATACCAAAATAAATCTGCCCACAGTCTTCAGTGAAGTCAACGTAGCAATTCTCTAATCGAGGGGGTTTACAAACAATGTCGAAGGTTGCCGCCTCTTTCACCAGTTTTTTAATCTGTATCTTAGATTGGGTTTTATGGCGTGCCATTCGTAGTGAGGCAACATAAAACGTTTTCATGTGGTTTGCTTTTGCGTAGGCGTCACAGTAACTAATCTCAGAGTATGCCACGGCGTGAGAATTACAGGCTACTATTCCGGAGTCCGTTACCAAAGTATGATTTGGTGCGGACATCGTAACATCGTATACGTCTACCATTTTAGCCTTGGTTATCGATTTTATCGACATGGTCTTAGAAGGGTAGCCTTTTTCGCCCCTTTTTGTCCTACCTAACTTATAGTCCGCTTTTTTATGGCATGAGACGCACAATTTTTCCAGGTTGGAGATTTTATTGTTTTGTCTGTTTTTGTCTTTGTGATGACACTCAAGTCTACAATTTTTAGCTCCGCAATGATTGCATTTATCTTTTAGGCTGTCTTTGTTTTGGACAAACTTTGTAAATTCACCATTTGTATACCAACGGTTTTCTGATCCGTGAGTGTCTTGCCCACTTTTACCGGTTTTGTTTTTTCTTTCTTTGTTTGAAGAATCGGACCAATTATATTTTGTGGTGGTTTTTTCATATTCTCCACAGATATAAAGATTTGGCCAGGTATTTTTTATCTCTAAGAGGGTCATTTCTCCTAGGTCTGTGGGGAATTTGTGGTTGTCTGTAACACAAACCGAGGCTCCATTGTCTAGCTCAATAGTCCAGGTCTGTCTTTTCCCAGAATAGGAGATGTCTTCAATTATATTTGGTCTGATTCTTCCATCTTCACACAAAGACAGCGTTTTTCCATAGTGCCCTAAAAGCTTCCACTTTTTGTACAAAGAAAGATGTCCAGAGGATTTAGCATATTCTATATCGTTCCGTATTTTGTACATTTCTCCTATTGTTGGGTGGTACGGATTTTTCCCAGAGCTCGCTCTTTTTATTTTAGTGTCGGCAGAAAAACACTTATTAAATGAGTAGCGTGCCGACTTTTTAATAACGTCAAAGATCTTTTGTGCGTCTTCTTTAACGATGTTGTTATTAACGCATCCTTCTACAAAGTCTTTTTCTAAAGCCATAATTAGGTCGGCCTTTTTCTTACCGATACCCTTCATCAGTTTCATGGCTTGAGCACCGGTAAAACCAGCCAACTCTTTAGCAATCTTAATAGTCTGTTCCTGGTAGAGGATAATTT
>ERZ890604.556-NODE-556-length-12776-cov-6.699788_pt1 | contig 12776 bp, 23 predicted proteins | sample MGYA00521097_ERZ890604 | MGnify/ENA primary metagenome ERZ890604 (study PRJEB32303, sample SAMEA104408625) | aquatic metagenome | biome: Brackish water; feature: Chemocline; material: water | place: Baltic Sea | collected 2014-10-26T21:54:00 | depth 120 m ... | reverse complement strand
GCTACTGGCGGAACTAGCGCATGAAGTTGAAGAACTTGATGCCAAGAATAGTGGCAGAAAGCGGCCAATAAAGGGGCAAGAGAAATGGCGGCAGGCGATGCAGAACCGGCAGGCCGGCAGGCTGGCACCAGACCTTAAGCCACCAGTCCGCGCCGATCTATCCACCGATACAGTAGATGCCAGGGCTTCCCGATCCAGCCTGCTATGGGCCATCGTGCTGATGGCGGCCATGTTTGCTATCGGGTGGATCGCCTGCGGTGTTATTGGGGGTGCCTGATGGATTTCTCCCAAAAAAAGTTTTGAATGTATCGATTAAACCCCTTGACAACACCCCTTGTCCCCTATAGGCTATACCCATGAGCAATAAATACCCCGAAAGTGCCGCACAATGCCACGGTCGCGTACGGCGATTCTTGAAAGCGTCCGGCATAAGCCAGTCCGAGTTTGCCCGCACGACTGGCTACCCACGCCCGCATCTTTGCAACTGGCTCAATAAAGGGACTGTTAAATATATCACCAGCACCACAATCGACCTGTTTGATAGAACCGTGCAGGAGGCCACTAGAGGCGTTCTGCTGGAATTGTCGGTAAATCTATCAGACGACGACACGGACGCACTGGCGGGCGACACAGGGCTTGGCATTGATGGCCTGGCCGCATTCGCAGATGGCGCATGGCTCGATCCAGAGGACGCGACCCTGCTGGCAGAAAAATTATTTGCAATTCCAGTGGTAGACGGTTGACAGTGACCGGATAGTGTCTAAAGTGTAGCATATAAGTGACAAGTAAAGGGCAGGGCAATGAGAAAAAGACTAGACGGCAATTACGAATTGGATGATAACGAGCATGACCTGCAGTGGGATGCTCGCGCCGATGACTTCTTTGCTCTTGAGGAACAACTCGACGCGGCGGTGAAAGATGCCTACGCCCGATTCTTTGGGCTTAAAAATGTTGGGGCGGACGAAACGTTTTTGGCCGATCCGACGGCTATCGAGTGCCAGCACATTTACCTGCCGCGCGGCGACCTCACGCTCGACGACTGCCCCTCAAACAAAATCGTGACATTACAGGAATGGCCATCGACAATCACCGAGGTCGATACCGGCCCGCCGATGCTAGCTGGCAACAAGCAAATCTGCTATGGATGCAGGATCATATGAAACTCGGAAAAGGCGTACATAACGGGATACTTGACACCGACTACCGCGAACTCCCCCACGTTAGCAAGTCTGATCTGGATAAGTGGGTCAAGGGCGATGATGACAAGAAGGGTCGTCACCTGCTGGTCGGGACCGCCCTGCATACGGCGGTGCTAGAGGGTGGCGATAAGTACCGCGAACTCTACCACGTTGCCGATGTAAACTTCAAGCTGAATACAAACGTGGGCAAGCAAACCCACATTGATCTCGTAGTGGATAATCCGGGCAAGTTGATACTCAGGCCCCAGGAGCATGAGCTTGTCATAGACATGGCTCGCGCCTTGAAAGCCCATCCAGAGGCTGCGGCGATACTTGAGGCCGACCGACCGGTGGAGCAGACGATCATAGGCACCCTGCCCGACTTTACCGTCACCAGCAAATGCCGGATCGACAAGGTGTGCGCGGGCTTCCTAATGGATGTTAAGACCAGCGGCTATATGTGCGAAAGCGACTTTATCAATGCCATGATCGACTACGGCTACCACGCGCAAGCCGCGTACTATACTGACCTGTACGAGGCCGTGACCGGCGATCGCAAGAGGTTTAGATTCTTGTGCGTATCCAAAGGTGGCGACAACAGCGTCTGGATCATTGATATCAGCAACCAACTACTAGCGGCTGGTCGTGCGTACTACCGGTCGATCCTTACGCTTTACGAGCGATACGAAACTACGGGAGATAAATCGTGACAATACCGAGCGATAACATGAAATTATGGGCGGCGGTCGAGCAGACCGACCCGCAATACACAAAGAAGGTGGCCACTCGCGGCGGCTTCACCGCCATTGGCGCGCAGTACCAGATAAAGATGGCGACCGAGCAGTGGGGGCCGTATGGTTACGCTTGGGGTGTAAATAATTGCATTTACAGCATGATCTGCGATAAGGATGGCCACCCTATAGAGATGGCGCTGGACGCGGTGTTTTATTACCCGCCCAACCCCCATGTGGCGATGCCAACACCCAAGCCTGGCGACCCCATCCCTGCGAGTCATAAGGGTGTATTTTCCATCTCTACCGACATGGCGTACAAGCCCGGCAACGACACGCGAAAGAAGCTGCTCACCGACCTGACGACCAAGGCACTGAGCAAACTAGGCTTCAACGCCGATGTATTTATGGGCAAGTTTGACGACAACAAGTACCTTGAGGCAATAGGGGCCAAACCCAAAGCGTCCGATACTGACAAACCAATACTGAGCGATGATATTTAACAAGGAGATTTAGCAATGGCAGAGTACGACAACAATCTAAGCGGGCTAATGTTCAAGAAGCCTAGGAAAACTGACAAGCACCCCATATTATCGGGGTTTGTGGAGATCAATGGCGAGCAGTATGACGTTGGCGTCTGGAACATGGATAGGGTCGATAAGATCGGACAGCCCATGTATTCGATCAAGCTAAAAAAGGGCGAGCCTAAGCCCGCGACGCAAGTGTGGCCCGATGACGTTGCTGATAATGTTGTCCACGCAGACGACTGCCCGATCTAGCCTTCGCTGTAGATTCGTTCGCGCGGGAGCGTCACCCGCGCGGACGTTTTTCTAACCAATAACCACCAGAAAGGTAAACAATGCCACCCGTAACACCGCCCACACCACCATCGAGAGTAAAAAAAACATCATTCAGCCACTTTAACGCCATGCCCGGCACTCTTCTTTTCAGCGTTGCCGAGTCAGGGACAGGCGGCGAGCCTATAGCCAGTGTTGCATTCAGCGAGAATCCGACGACCAAGAACCTCCACCTGGCAATCGACCGCGACAACCTCGTAGACATCATCGACGCCGCCACGCAAGCACTGGCCAAGATGGACGAACTATCGCCACCAACCCCAGCACCATGATTACAATGACCACAAAAATCACACCAGAGGATATATACGGGGCATATCCGTACAAGAAAGAGCCACGGACGGCATTGCGGGCCATTGCTGGCGCTGTAGAGCGGCTGCGTAAGACGCACGGAGATTGGGCGGGTGAATACCTGCTTGAGCTTACGCGGGCTTACGCGGCCTCTCCTGCTGGGCAGAAACCAGACAAGCGAGGCGGCCCCGACTTTCGTAAGTACCCCGCGACATGGTTCAACGGCGACTGTTACCACGACGATCAGGAATCATGGGAGAAGCCCAACGGCGACAACGCGGCCAGGGCGAGAACGGATGCCTTGAAGAACGCGGTAGATAAGCAGGTGTTGAAACAGCGGGCGTATTCGGATGAGTTGCGGGCGCAGGCGATGACGACACAAGAGCGGAAGGCGGCGTTTGCTGCTGGCAGGGAAACAATCAGACAAGCACGCAAGGGTAAGCAATGACCGACCTCACCACCCAAACCCCTGACCAGTTGAACCGTCGCGTGGCGGAGTTGCTGGGATGGACCATCACCGGATGTTTCCCAACATCCAAGCCGATTTACACTGCTACCGATGGTGGCGAAAGTGATTTTGAAGTCCCTGATTTCTGCGCCGATCTAAACGCGGTGTGGGGGTTGTTGCCAGAGGGCGTTGAAATCTCGATACGCGGTAGCGGTAATAGCGGGGACCACCCCGCCCGCGCCATCACCGAGGCGTACATCACTTACATGGAGAGCAAGCAATGGATGACGCACAACGACTACAAAGCCACCATCATCGACCGCCACCAGTCTGCCGAGGTGTCGCGGCTGCGGAAGGCGATGACCAGGCTATTTGACTCACGCGCCGCCAGCCCAGCAGGGTTAGCCCGCGCCTTGGCAAATGCCCACGCCGCCCTTGCCGACACAGAGGGGAGCGAGTGATGACCGACATCCTCACAATCCCCGAACTCGCCAGCGTATTCGGCGTCAGCGAGCGCACGATGTATCGATGGTTCAAAGCCGATGATCCGCCCCACTCGTGCTGGCGCATGAAGCGGCGAAGGCGTGGACACAAGCGGTGGTCTAGCGTCCTGTGCGTGGCGTGGTGGCTGTCGGTACACCCTTGCTACTACATCACGCGATGCCTGACCGGCGCACAGCAGCAGCATATACACCGACTGATAAGCGAACAAAGAAGGAGAGAATGGACCGACGGCGACCCAGCGGAAGTCAAAGAATATAAACGCATCGGATACACAGCCAGGAAGGTGTATGTATGAGCGAATCAATAACCATCACGCTGCCCCTACCTCACAAGCACCTGTCGCCAAACGCCAGGGTGCATTGGCGGGCGAAGGCTAAGGCTACGAAGGCGTACCGCGAACAATCCTTTCTTGATACGCTGAGCGCGATAAGCAGCCAAGAAACTGTCAAGCATGACGCCGAATGGTTGTACGCAACTTCGCAAGCCACGTTTTACCATGCACAAACCCGCCGACGCGATAAGGATAATTTGCTTTCATCACTCAAGGCCGCGATGGATGGCATTACTGACTCTCGGCTGATCGATGACGACGTAGGAATTACCCACCTTCCGGTCGTGTGCGAGATCGATCGCGAAAACCCCCGTGTTGAAATAACCATTACAAAGATTGGAGCGTGACATGAAAAGGATCGACTTGCCAGAACTCAAGGAGCATATACAGTCGCACCTGGAGCAGGCTGAATACATCCTAAGCGGTGATGGCGATGGATACTACGGGGCAGATGGAGCGAGATACATTAAGAAGCTTTGCGAGCGGTTTCAGGAGTTTATCACAGAGGTCGAGCAACGCGACGCTGACACGAAGGACTCAGAAATAAAAACACTATTCGACACCCCACACGCGCGGCGCACCGACCCGCCGACCTCGCACGCCGCGGCGGCGAACCTCGCTGGTTCTGGTCGCGGGAAGAACCACAAGCAGCGCATCCTTGACCTGTTTGGTAGCGGGCTGGACGTAACGAACGTACAGATGGCGGAGATCAGCTTGAAATATACGGGCAGGATTAGCGACCTACGCAAAGAGGGCCACGTGATAAAGGTTGTGGACCAAAACTTTGAATCCGGCGTCGCATGGTACCGATATGAAGGGAAAACCGATGGACACTGAAACTTTACAATGGATGATACTTTCACTGGTGACATTCCAGGCGTGGTGGAACGCCAGAAACATAAGCACAGTCATGGACGCATGGGGCGATCTTGAGGACGCGGACGATATGGCGACCGTCCCCGCAGAGCAGGAGGGGAGCCGTGAGTGAACAACAGGAATACCGCATCGCCGAACTCGAAGCTAAGAATAAGTCTATTACCCTTGAAAACAAAAGGCTAAGCACCGCATGGGGAGAGTTTGCCGATGTCCTAGGACTTGAGTACTCCTTCAAGAATAGAGTTATTGAAGCAGCAAAAGCAATCATGGCTGAACGCGACCATGAAATCAACCGCAGAAGAATATCGGACCGTGCTTTAGAGCAGACCGCAGACATGCGAGACGGGCTGGCGGCACAGATGGAAGAAGCAAGAAGGCTGCTACTCCATGCGGACCCACCGAGTGCCGGTCACGCGCCCATTAAAGGAAATGAGTGGTGCGTGGCCACCGGCGCATTCCTAAATACGAGCGACCCATCCACCGCCCTTGCCGACATCAAGCGAGAGGCGGCGGCGGAGGGACTGGATGCATATGCCAAATGGTGCAGAGGTAGTATTCACGAAGGCGATCCACCAGAAGCAAATGAGAGGTCAGAAGAAGACGCGGAGGGCGCAGAGTTTTTCGCTACTCTAATACGCTCCGCCTGTGTATGGGCCGTGAGTAAATACCCAAACTAAGGATCCGTCACCATGACATGGGACGAAATAATCATCCAGCTAAAAGAATGGCAGGCAGACCCGGCCCAGCTGGCCGACGAATCGGAAGGGATGGACGCACCCACGGACAAGGCGTTCAGGTCGGCTATTGACTTCGCCCGGTTCTGTGGGCGGCTTGGCGTCAAGGACTCGCTTCGCGTCGTGTCATGCGGCGACGGCGGGCTGGGTTTCGAGTGGCAGTACAAGCATCAGCCTCGTCGTGAGTTTTGCGAGTTTGACGAAGACGGTGGTATGACCAGCGATCAATTTATCAACTATATAAAAACGGAGCCATCACCATGAAAGCCCTGTCAGATATGACCGACATACCCGAAAAAATCAATGTTCTAGGCGGATTTATTACAGAGTTTGACGGAATCACCTACATCATCTGCCGTGCCGAAGGTACCGAAAAGCATCTGATATTCACAACACGAGAGCCTCCCCTTGTGGAGGAATTAGTTAAGGAGATGACAAATGGAAGTAAATAAAATCTACTGCGAAAACTGCATTGATACTATGTCAAAAATGCCAGATGGTTTTGTTGATGTAACTGTTACATCTCCACCATATGACGGATTACGAACCTATAATGGATATTCATTTCCATTTAAGGATATTGCAAAAGAATTATTTAGGGTAACTAAAGAGGGCGGTGTTGTGGTGTGGGTAGTTGGTGATGCGACAGTAAAAGGGAGTGAGACAGGGACATCTTTTAAACAAGCACTTTACTTTAAAGAGATTGGATTTAATCTGCATGATACTATGATATGGAAGAAAACCAACCCAACACCTGTTGACCCACGCATACATAGATACACGGCATCTTTTGAGTATATGTTTATATTTTCAAAAAATAAAATTAATAAAAATGGAGTTCTTTGTCGTATCGAGTGTAAAACGGCAGGTAATATTCGAGGGTATACAGAACATTCAAGTCAATTAAAAAAAGACGGCACTAAGCGAACCGACAGAGCGGACAAGCGGCTTGGCAAAGCCACAAAAAAAACCAAAATACTTGATAATGTTTGGATAAACCCATTGCCGAACAATAAAACAGGTCACCCTGCTGTTTTTCCAGAACAATTAGCAAACGACCATATAATATCTTGGAGCAATGAAGGAGATTTAGTTTATGACCCATTTATGGGTAGTGGAACAACTGCAAAGATGGCTATCCTAAACGGGCGTAATTATATCGGTAGCGAAATGTCAAAAGAATATTGTGAAATTGCAGAGAAGCGGATAAATGAAATATCCGTTGAGGATATGCAGAAGATTGTGGACGCAAACGAGAAATTAGTTAAGGAGTTGGAAGATGCCAAAGATTGAAATTAACAGAGTATGGGCTATGCCAAACAGTGCTACATTTTCAATAAAACCTATCGAGAGTTTCATTACGAAAATAGTTTCAGAGTACAGGGTAAAAAAAATGCTAACTGGTGGTGCAAGAATAATTGACCCCTTTTGCAATGGTAGAGTGGATATCGCAGATGTGAATAATGATTTAGACCCTGACAAAGAAGCAGATTGTCACATGGACTCTCTTGATTTTCTGAAAACATTTGGAGATAGATCTGTGGATGGCGTGTTATTTGATCCACCCTATAGCCCAAGACAAGTAAGTGAGGTGTATCGGAGTATGGGGAAAACAGTAAATATGCAGACAACACAAGCCAGTTTTTGGTCGAATATGAAAAATGAGGTTGGCCGGATAGTGAAACCTAATGGATTTTGCTTTGTTTGTGGTTGGAATTCAGGTGGGATTGGCAAGAAATATGGATTTTCTATCGCTGAAATTTTAATCGTCCCTCATGGTGGATGGCATAATGATACGATAGTTACACTGGAATACAAGAATGAAAATCTATAAAATCACAGAACCTAACGAATCTAATGGAATTTAAAAAGGACGTACCCAGAGACATGTAACCAGCACCGGTAGCTCAATTGGTAGAGCGGTTGGCGATCTCGTCTTCGGATTCAGGTTCGACCCCTGACCGGTGCATTATCCAGTAATAGCTCTGACAGCCTTCTTTGACGAGGGGGTCTTGACTTGCACGTGGACGGCTGGCGTTCCAGGGTTTTCCTCGATCTCCGAGATAGCCTTGGCCCGCTTATGTGCAACAATCGTGCGGTTTACAGCGATGATGGTCGGGATAACGATCATCGCAAGGCTGGCGAGCAGTGAGCTAATGCCGCCAGTAGCGGGGCCGCCGACAGCACCGATCACCCCGATGGTATCAATAGATTGCTGCACAGCTTCTGGATTACCGCTGGCTATCCGGTCGAGGGCTTCGCATCCAAAGGACGAGGCGATAACAATTAGTAGCAATAGGTGGGACTTTCTCATGACTGCTCCTTTAACCATCTCTTGGGAATAGTAGATCGATCTCGTGATCGAGTTTGCTTCGCATGTCCGATAATGCCGGTGTTGATAGACGCCTGCATCCTATCCAGCCTGTCCTTTACGTCAACCTCGAACTTGTCAAACCTATCCTCAAACCATCTGGGGACGGTATTGATGGGTATGGCCAGCCGCGTCTCTATGCTCGAAAGGCGTTCGCCATTACTAATCATCTTGGTGCAGACCCATCCGGTGATCGTGACGTTGATTCCCATTGCGGCAGCGAGTACCACCTGGGCAATGCCAAGGAGTCCTCGATCCCTCGAAGGGTGGCATGACTGTCCCGTTTGTCCTGGTGATGCCATTATCGCATTCCTCGTATTTGCCATATGCGAACGTCCGCGTAAACTTCCGTACCCCATGACAGGGCGTTACCTAATCCATCGGTAGATCTGGTAAGGGCTACTCGATATTGTAATTCAAGAAGCGCGTAACTGGAAAGCGTGAACCGCCCGGATGCGGTCGAACTGACGAATCCGCTGGTAGTGGCGTAACCGTTATTACTCAATAGCACCATAGCGCCGAGCGAAGTGTTATACAGCCTCGACTGATTACCCGTCATGTTGCTATGAAAGGCGCTGGTTATCTCGCCCCAGTATTTACCCGGAGGTAGCGATATGACGTTGGAGAGCAGGCTACTGCCCGGTATCTCGTTGGTCTTTACCGTCTGTATGGTGCGCGTGAGCCATGAGCCGGAGGTAGCGGTACCTCCTGCGGTTCCACTCGCCCGCTCATCGCGGATGTGCAAAAGCCGTGAGGTGAATGTGTCCCTATCGGGACTCGGTATGCCTAAAGTACCCTTATTCATAGTTGTATCCTAATCATACTGGCCGCCAAAGGCGAACACATTAAACGATTCGGCGTTGTGGGTGGAAAAGCTCATCGTGTCTATTCGTGTCCCAGCCGCATATTCCCTGAATAAAAGACCGCCCGGCAGGTCTATCTCGCCTCGCCAAGCGGCCTGGGTCACGCTGGGAGTAATGGCCGGAACCTCTATCTCCCTAAAGAGGTCTGGTGTCGCTGCCGAGTCGCCAAGGTAAACCCGTATCATGCCCGCTGTCGTGGCCCCTGCGGCTGTGAATACCAGCTTGTTTACTCTGGCTCCCGTACTGGGATTTGAGACAATGGCAAGTGCAGACACAGCGCCAGTGCCATCCCGGTTGGTGTTGGCCGTGCTGATAGATGTCGTGCCCAGTATCACATCATTCGCATATTGAGGCTTAGGGCTGCTATTGTAATCAACCTCGATGACAATGCCGTCGATATTTATCGTTCTCGTTATTGCGGTCAGTGAACGGTACAGGCAAATACCAAAAAGGGCGCTGTTATTGACAATGGCTGGCGTGAACCCAACAAGGGAGTCCCTATTCCACTCTACCTCAGTCTCGGCAGAAGTCTGTCCCATAGAGGGCAGCCTTAGCGCCAAGTCGGATGATGAAAAGTCCGGGTAAGAAGGCGTGAGGTAGGAATTAAGAGTTGCTGCCAAGCATTCCGGGCAGTATGCCGTCATCTTTAGACGGATCGCCGCTATATATGCGTTTTGCGGTAGGGATATATCGAACCCTCTATAGATCAATCCATACGACGTGTCGCCAGCCGTAAGGGCGGCCACCGCCGTAGTCCCATCTACAGATAGAGAGTTGTCGATATCCGTCCACATCACATTGCCGGATGTAAACGGAACCGCAGTATTTAACTGCCCCACGAAAGAAGGGGTCGCTATAATCGTACCGTCAACAGCCATTTAGAAGTCCCCGCCCCATGCAAAGATGTTGAACGCCTCGGCAATATGGGTACTGGCCTGCAAGTCATTGTCTCCATCGGGAAGGATCAGGCCACCCTCAAACTCAATCTCAGTCTGCCACACGGCAACCGTCGCACTGGCGGTAATGGCATCCACCAGCACCTCCCTGAACATACGGACGTTCGAGTTGTCGTCAATGTACAGCCGGATGACGCCAGCCGTGGTCGATCCGGTGGCGCATATGCGAAGCCGGTCGATACGAGAGCCGTTGGTAGCACCGAGGAATACGTCGACAATGGTGCCAGTGCCATCCCGGTTGGTGTTGGCCGTGCTTACCTGGGCAAAGCTCAGGCGTGGGGTTGAAGCGAAAGCGGGGTCAGTTGCCATGAGTTTATCCTCTATCTGTAGTTTGCATGTTCGTAGGCGCGAGTGGCAACGCCGACCCGGCCAGTAATGTTGTCAGCGCCCACGGCTGGTAATTCTACGCCAGATTGTACCGCAACGACATCGCCAGCAACAATGCCGGTGTTCTGTAAGGCAGCAGTGCCCAGCCCGAGGGCTGTGCGGCTCGCTGCGGGGCTTGTGACGGTCATGGTGCCAGCGACGGCCACGAAGAAGTAATCGTCCTGTCCGGGCGTTGTAGGCGTGGGAACGGTACCGGTGCTGCTGGTGATAAGCCCCTGCACCTGCGTCAATGTCGGGATGTCCGTACCCGCAACAGCAGATGCCCCGCTGCTAAGCACCTTACTCTCCAAGTCCCATACGTCGATATTGGTACTCAGGCGGGTGATCGCGCCAGTGACGGCCCCCGCGTCGTAGGTGCTAAGGCCCAGTGGTGAAAGAGCCTGCTGTACCAGCATGGTCAGCCGGTCGAGCGCCTGCTCGTGGGTCTCAGCCGGGAATATGTAGTTCGCCACATAGTCCACCACCTGCGTCGAGGACACAAAGCGGGTGACTCTCACGGTCAGACCGCTGGCGGGGGCGGTTACGAAGGTGATGGTGCCGCCGTTGAGGTCGCCTGCCCCGCTGACGGTATAGTCGGTGGTGAGCGTCTTGAGCGTCGGGACATTGCTAGACAGGGTTTCCACGCGCAGGTCGCCATCGGCAAGAAAATAGCTATCGAAGGTAAAGGCGGTGGTGGTGCCGTTGGCACTGTAGGACTTCGGGTTGGTTTCGGTTGAGCTTATGGTCATGGTTATATACCTCTGATGTTTATCTTACCCTCTTGTGCTTCTTCCGTCTTTTTTGCCGTCTTTTTTCCTGATTCAGTCTCCCCTTGTATACTTTCTCGATAATCCTCACTGGAAATGGCGGTATGCCAGCGAACAACGCGCCGCCGCTGGTAGTTAAAGACAGCAGGCCCTTCCACAAGTCCTCTGATTCGCCATCCTCTGTGAATAAATACCGGCTGATATCTCCCCCCGCCTCCCATGTAGACTCGGCTAGCGAAGACATCGGGCTAATGCTTGGTGTGAACAGTGACCCCTTGAATTGCTCTGGCCACCTAGCCTTAAATGCCTGATTGAACAGGAATGCGACAGAGCTACCAAACGGAACATTGCCAAAGGACGCCTCAGTAGCCCCCTTGATTATGGCTGCGGCAAACTCATCTTCCTTGTCATCATCTACGCGACCTCCCGTTATCGCAATCAATCCACCAACAAACGCGGTACGCCACATCCATTTAATCATAGAAACACCGAGAGACTGTAATACAATAGTGTGGGCAATCTTTCTGATAGAGTCTCTCGGATTGTCGCCAGCCTCTAATGCTGCGCGGATCGCTATATCGTAGTTCTTTGCCCTCTGTGATCGGAATACGTTAAGCGGCCTGATAAGCGTGTTTTGCTTTGCGGCTATAGCGAGTCCTGATAGGTGGAGCGAATCAAAGGTGGGCTGCGTCCTGTCTATTGTGCGCTCTGCAAGATCGACCGCTCTTGCCTTGGTTTCCTCTGTTGTCTCGCCCTCTTTTGCTGTTGCCTCTGCCTGCGCGTGAGCTGCTTTCCATATAACCCTCACCGCCCCTTGGTCAGACCACTTGATTAGCTGGAACATCCACTCGTCTTTGGCCTTGAATCCCGCAATACCAGGAACGCCATTAAAACCCTCGCTGGCAATACCGCCGCCATTGCTCTTGCCTCGGTAGGCCAGCCGGGCGGACTCGCTATTGATTGAGTCGTTTAGCGAGAAGTCGGCGAGAGCAGACAGTGAAGAAAGTAAATAGACCTCATCAATCTCTGTGGCCGCCGCCAGGATAGAGATGGGCTGGTAGCTTGCGACCTGCGGGTTAAGGGCAATCAGCTTTGACATATTCGATATGGTTTTTTGAAGCCTTCCAGTGATCGCATCGACCGAACCTGACCCCACAACATCCTGAGCCATCACATCGTAAACGGAGTTGAATCTATGAAACACATCCTCGCCACGGTCGCTATTAAGTAGGCGCGCCCTTATCTCGTTGGAGTTAAGCACTGAATGAGCTTGCTTAATTGCCGGAGCAATGTGGGCGATAGCGTTTGTTTCGTGGGAGTGTCGCGTAAAGGAGGCAAAGATATCACCTATCTTTATAGGCACACTGCCGCCTACCCGTTGATGGACAATCGAAGTGGACTCAACGGCCTTGTCATAAAGACGCACCGCGTCAATTATTTTGAAGTCCTCTTTCTGATCTTCCTCTAGCCGCCTGTCTCGGTGGAAATATGTCTCGTCTGTCG
>ERZ890604.554-NODE-554-length-12791-cov-5.054020_pt1 | contig 12791 bp, 21 predicted proteins | sample MGYA00521097_ERZ890604 | MGnify/ENA primary metagenome ERZ890604 (study PRJEB32303, sample SAMEA104408625) | aquatic metagenome | biome: Brackish water; feature: Chemocline; material: water | place: Baltic Sea | collected 2014-10-26T21:54:00 | depth 120 m ... | reverse complement strand
GTATGTGCTAAAGATAAAAGACAGGCAAGTAAGTTTATTAAACAGGCAGATGAAAGAGACTTTGTAGTGTGGAAGATTAAGAATATTGGAGAGTCGGTCTACAAGAAACCACGAATATTATTAGAATCATTTAATGCAGGATGACCAAACAAACTAAACAACCAGAGAGGGGGATGAAAGAGTATAAACGAAAACTTGAAGAATGGGAGAAGGTCAAACTTCCTAAAACTTGGAGATATAATGTAAAAGAGTTGCGAATGGAGAGACATGTTCCTTCTTATGATGAGAATGAAGAGTATTGTGGTCATGTGTGGGCGGCTCTAGTTCCCCATGATATACAAGAGTTTGTCTCCCAAACCCGTCAACAAACACTAGAGGAGGTGTTTTGTAGCTGTAGAGGAAGAAGTTTTGAGCAGACAAAGACAGGGTATTTTGGTAAGTGCCGAACTTGTAAAAAAGTGATAGATGACCAATTACTCAATCAACTAAAGAACAAATGAAAAAAATAAAGAAGAAGAAACCAACCTGTTACCAACACGAACCCTACTTACACTACAGCGGAGGTAGTGATACCAACCCAGTAAAAACCTGTAAACATTGTAAAGTAATACTAAAATGAAACAAACAGAGAAGAAGGTAATTATAGGAATACTAATTGGTTTCATATTGGGAACTCTACTGTGGAAAACACCTAATTACTACAGCTCTTACTATGACATCAGTTCTTTGAACGAAAGACAACCTGTTAAGTGTGGAGGGTGGAATAATTTTACTGAAAGAGGTGGTCATTGGACTTGCCCGACAGTCTCTTGGGAAGAACTAGAGAGTCGTTGTGAGTATGAAAACAGGTGGGAGTTAAAAAACAAAAATCTGGTTAATTTATTCTTTTATCAATTATCCTGTAGCGATGAAAACTAAACAACCAGAAGGGATAGTGGAGAGGTGGAGAAAAGCTGGAGAAAAATATATAAGGGGAAACTCTGATGGCTATCTAGGAGGCGACAGATATGTGTTAAAGATGAAGGATTGGCTATATTTTGGAGAATGTTTTTTAACCAAAGCCCTCCAATCCCAAGCAGACAAGACACGGGAGGATACCTTGAGGGAGGTGGAGGAACTATTACCCTATGGTGCTGGGTTTACAGATAGATTTTACAAACTAAAGAAGATATGAAACAAATAGAGAAGAAGAAACGAAAGGTGGAAAAGGACAGTATCTATGTAAGAGCTCTTGATAACATTGATGAGAGGAGATTTGTTTCAACCCTAAGTAAACTATGGAAAGACTACACCAAAGACAAAAAAGAGTTATATAGGACAGATGATGGACAACCTATTTTTTCGGCAGATAGATTTATTTTCTGGTTATTTAAAAAATATAAAATATGAAACAAATAGAGAAGAAGGTAAGTTATACAGAATTTGTTAAAAGTGGTGGCGAGGTATTTCCTAAAGATATGTATCCAGTTAAAAAGACTTCTGTTAAGAAGATAAAATACAACCTATGAAACAAATAGAGAAGAAGGTAATAGTTCTAAATAAATACCAGATGAAGTATAAAAAGGATTTTGAGTCGGGAGGATTTAAGGTAGTTAAAAATAAACCTATGAAACAAATAGAGAAGATAAAAAAGGAGTTTGAGAAGAAATTTGTAGGGATAACTCAGGGAACAAAGAGAGTGTGGTGGGTAGATTCTCCCGATAGGGTACTTGATTGGATAATAAAAACTTTACAAGCCCAAAAGGAAGATATTGCAGACGATTTACTAATTAGCAACCACCTTGGGTTTTGTGACCAAACCGTTTTGGTAGGGACATGGTATGAAAAGGAAGATATTAAAGAGATGATTAAAAAGGTACGACAAGATACACGAGAGGAAGCGTACATAAGAGGTTATAGTAAGGGTATGACACAAGGATATGTAGATGGTAAATTAACTAAGAACAAATGAAACAAATAATAAAATACCTACTAATAGTTACTATGGTGATAACGCTTGGGTATTTAACAGCCGAATACAAACATTTTGAGAGAGGTTGCTACAAACCATTAGGAAATTATGATGGCAAGTTTTGTTGGATGTTTGGACACGTAAGGTGGATAGTTGGCGATTATGGAATGAACATTAAAATTAGTAAAAACGTAAAGTTAAATTAACAAACTAAAGAAGAAATGAACTTTTGGAAACAACTATACTACATACTAATTAAATTCCCATACGAACAATGGCTGGAAAAAGAACGAAACTAAACGCCAAGGCTAACCGCAAGTTAAAGGAGTTGTTTCTAAACGAGCAACCCCTCTCTTGTGAGGCAAGACTAGACAAGAACTGCTGGGTAAGTGCGGTAACATTCGCTCACCGGCACAAGAGAAATTGGTACTATGGTAAACCAGATGAACTACTGTGGGCTAGAGATCAAGTAATACTGGCATGCCCTCAATGTCATGAAACCCTAGAGTATAATAAGGAGTTAACAGAGGAAACATTTAAAAAACTAAGATGAGACTAACCGGCAGACCAATCACCAAGAAGAACAACAGATCCTTTGTAAGAGGTAATCGGGGTGGATTCACCATCGCCTCTCCACGCTACAGACAGTATGAAGAGGACTGCCTATGGCAACTCAAACAGTATAAAGAGAAACACACCGGCCCAATGAGTATCAAGATAGTCTTCGAGATGAAAGGAAAGCTAGACTCAGACTTAGACAACATGGTTACTAGCATATTAGACGTACTACAGAAGGCAGAAGTAATAGATGACGACAAAAATGTAATGGCATTAGACGCTCAGAAGTACAGAGGATTTAAAGACTGGGTAACACACATAGAGATAAAAAAACAACAGAGATGATTAAGTGGCTAGAGGATATGTGATAAAATGTCGTCATGCTCCAGAGTGTCAGAAATACTTATCCGAGTGAATATACAGCGTGGGCAAACGCAAAACAAAGATGTGATAACAAGAACAATCCATATTATAAATATTATGGTGCCAGAGGTATTAAGATGTGTAAAGTATGGAGTGAGAACTTTTTAGCATTCTTAAGTGATATGGGGGTAAAGAAAACCACTGGATTAACACTGGAGAGACTAGACAATGATGGAGATTACGAACTAGAGAACTGCAAATGGGTGACTAGAATAGAACAAGCTAGAAACCGCCGATCAAGTTTTGTCACATTTCCAAGGATATGTAGAGGATGTAACACTCCAAAAGAAAAGGATGAATATTACCAACGTATTTTATATAAATGCATAGAGTGCCTAGATATATCAGAATTTAAACAACGAGAATCAATGGTAAAATACATGGATAAAAATAGATTCATGTGTAACGGAAAATATTTATAAAACAATGAGTACTGCTTACACGAATTTGTATGAGATTAACAGACAACAACAACTGATAATCAAGTATATGAAGTATTGGTGTGCAACCGAGACGATCCCAGTACCCCAAAAAACAGTTATAGAAGAGATGATAAGGAAAGGTAAGAAGAAGTCTGCAGTTGTCCATTCATTAAACGGTTTGTTAAGATTAGGGTATATAAGGAGAGCAGAAGGAACCTCAAACAAAACAAGTTATGTCCTCTTGCGTACTATATGAAAAATAAAAACGGTAGACCAACTAAATATGATCCAAAGTATGTAAAGATGATATATGAGTACATGAACCAGGCCACAGCTCAGAACATGGCCTTACCTTCAGTTGAGGGATTCGCATTAAAGATTGATGTAACAAAGAAAACTATATACAACTGGAGCAAGAAGAATAAAGAGTTTTTACACGCTTTAAGGATTTTGAAGATGAGACAGAAGGAAGAATTAGTATCTATAGGTATATTCCGTGGTAAGGAAATCAACGCAAATATAGTCGCCTTAATGTTAAAGGTAAATCACAAGATGGTAGAGACAACAAAACAAGATATTACTTCCGGTGGAAGCTCTATTAGCCCTGTATTGGTAAAATTCATAGAAACAAAGGATGGAGATACAAATTCCGATTGAGTTTAAACGACTGTTTGATCCTGACTACCGTGAGGCAGCAATATACGGTGGTAGAGGATCATTAAAGTCACATACAGTAGCTAGAACACTTTTAATTAGAGCAAGGAAAGATAAGCTAAGGGTAGCATGTTTTAGGGAATATCAAAACTCAATATCAGAATCATCTCACCAATTATTAGTTGATCTAATTAGCCAGTACAAACTAAACGACTTCCAGGTAACAGACAAGGCAATCATAAACAAACTAAACGGATCAGATTTCTTATTCAAAGGATTACACAGAAACGAGCAGAGTATTAAGTCCATTGAAGGTATAGATATAGCATGGGTTGAAGAAGCTCAGACAGTATCAAAGAAAAGCATTGACGTATTAACTCCTACCATTCGTAAGCCGGGCAGTCAGATCATATACACATATAACAGACTAGAAGAAGAAGACCCTATACACAAACGGTTAGTCATTGAGGGTAGACCCAACAGTTTGATAATAAACGTGAACTATCCTGTTGCTCAGAAGTACGGTTGGTTTCCAGAGGTCTTAAGAGTAGAAATGGAAGATGATAAAGAAAGACGGCCGGCCTTATACAAACATAAGTGGTTAGGTGAACCAAATACACTAGCAGGTAAGATATACACTGATTGGGACACAGATATAGATGAGATACCCAAAGAAGCTAAGTTAGTTAGATACGGTTTGGATTTTGGATATAGCATAGACCCTACAGTTATCTTAGCCATATACAGATACAACGGAATGTATATATTAGATGAGGTTGTCTATCAGAAAGGGTTAAGTAATAGGACCATAGCCGACATACTATTGAGTAAGGAAAGGTGTTTGGTTGTAGCTGATAGTGCAGAGCCTAAGAGTATTGATGAAATAAGAAGTTACGGAATAACAATCGTCGGAGCAAAGAAAGGAGCAGGTAGTGTCAATCAGGGTATACAGTGGGTGCAAGAACTAAAAATAGGACTAACTAGAAGAAGTGTAAAGACCAGAGCAGGATACTTGAATTATAAGTGGGCTACAGATAGAGACGAGAAGGTATTGAACGTACCAGATGATTCAGTTCATGAGTGGAGTAATCCAATGGATGCAGCACGCTATGGCCTAGACAGCTTCAGACCACTTGAACCAGTTATGATATCCGATGATGTAGGCGGTGTGTTACCTTATTTAGAAGGGCTAGGATAACTATTGCCTTTAACTAACTATATTGTTTAATCTATATCTATGGCCGAACAACTTGATAACCTTGAGCTACAAATGCTCATCAATAACAAAGAAACAGGGTTTAACTATCGTGAGAGACGAGAGGAACACTGGAAAGAGAACTACGAACTGTATCGTGATGAGGTACAGGTTAACCGTTTAACACAACGTCAGTCAGTTAACGTGCCGTTGATGAAGACCCAGCTTAGAACCTTACTTAAGGACGTAGATGATATGCCGGTGATTGTGTTTGAGAACCTAGACAACGACAAAGAGGCAGAGATATTTCAAAACGAATACTGGAAACTAACCCTTGAACAGAACAACGCAGAGATACAAGACATCATAGACAAGAAGCAAGACTTCTTCTTTGGTAGAACCTTTGACTCATGGCAGATAGTAGACGGTAGGATTAAGTTTGAGATAGAAGACCCAGAGGACATGTTGGTTGATAGATTCATGAACCCTCACGACCTAGACTCCTCACGCTTCTTAATTCACACTCATATATTCAAACCCCTAAGCCAACTAAGAAACAACCCAGACTATGACCAAGAGGAAGTTAAGAAGCTAATTACATTCTTTGAGTCTGATTTGGGGATAGTTAAGGCACAAGACAACGAGAACTCACTACAACAGAAGAATCAAAAGATGGCTGATCTAGGAGTACAGGACATAGAAGATCCACTACTAGGTGAGACTTATGTTGAGTTAACCATTCATTATGTATTCAGAGCCGGTGAGAAAGTAAACGGTAAAGAAGTAGACGAGCAGATCTTTGTATATGTAACCGCCGAGGACAACGTAATTCTAATGAAGAAGAGACAAGAGGAGATCATAGGCACAACCAAAGACAACTACTGGAGAGACCACTACAGATACAACTCATGGGGTGATGACGTAGATAAACAAGACTTCTGGACTGATGGTATCGCTGACATAATCAGAGTACCTAACAAGATCGTTAACTCATGGCTATCTCAATTAGTAGAGAACCGTACTCTAAGAAACATGGGTATGCACTACTACGATGCAGGACTTAAAGCTGATGGATTCAACCCAGGTACATATCAACCAAGACCTTTCGGCTGGTATGCCTTACCAACAGGAGGACAGAAACTAAGCGAAGTATTCCAGAAGGTAGATATCCCTGACTTATCAGAGTCAATAGACGAGATGGAGTATGTAACAGCTATGACCGAGAAGGCCACTGGTGCTACATCAACCCAACAAGGTATTCAAACAGAGGGTCAAGTAACATTAGGAGAAGTACAGTTAGCCCAAGGTGAAGCCAAAGCAAGAACTCAAGGTATTAGTAAGTTCTATACTCATGTATGGAAGAAGAGAGCAGAGAAGTTCTTAAAGCTAATAGAGGCTGCCCCAGGTAAACTAGACTCAGTTAAGGTATACAAGAAGGGTAGAAACACAGACGATATATTCAACAGAGAGATAGAAGCTAAAGACTGGATGACCGAAGCAGGCTACAGAGTTAAGATATGGAGTCAAGACGAGAAGAAGTCCAATGATGCCGACACTCTTAACAAACTACAGACTCCTTTAATGCTTATGCCTAACAACATCAAGCTATTAGAGGTAGTTCAACGTAAGTCACTAGAGTTAGCTGACCTATCACCTGATGAGATAACAGAGATCATGGACTTCCAGAAGCAACCACCAGTAGGACCAGCACCAATTGGGCCAGATCAACAATCTCCACAACAGGCTCCACAACCAGCACCTCAAGCTCCTCAAGTAGCCCCTCAATCCGCACCAGCTCCAGCCGCACCAGCTCCCAAGAAACCTAAGAAGAAAGACGGTAGTGTTGATAAGTTGAAGAAAATACGCAAGGTACTAAAGAAAAAATGAGCAAAGCAACCAAGGCTCTATTGAAAGAGGTTGACAACCTTATAGCTAAGGGCAACCCATCCAAGAAAGCAATGGCAATACTTGAGGATATTGTTGAGGACTTAGAAGACAAGAAGAAAGCCAAGAAAGAAGGAGAGAGGAAAGAGTATAACGAAAAGTTATTAGCTAAGTTTGATTCACTAGAGAAAGCCTTAGCCGGATCTAAGCTAGATACTAAAGCAGTCATGGACGGTGTAACTAAGGCAATAGGATCTATTAAGGTATCAGTACCCAAAGTTAACGTAGAAGCACCCAAGGTAGACGTTAACGTACCCAAACAACCCAAGGTAGAGCCTCCAGTAGTAGTTGTTCCTGATACAGTAACAGTTAGAAAGCCATCATGGTTGCCTTCACTTAAACCAATAACGGATAAGCTAAAAGAGATTAAAGACGCTATACCTAGTATTAAGTTCCCTTCCTATGCTGATGAGGCCATACCAGTCAAGCTATCAGATGGTAAAGAGTTTTACAGAGCTATGGGTGGATCGGGTGGGTCTTTGTCTATCCCTACATTCAAGAACGCAGCAGGTGAGGTGGTACAGGCATTGGTTGATTCTTCTGGTAAATTAAACACATCTCTAGTACAGAACGTAGTTGCAGATACTAACAACTCAAGCACCACTAATTTAACTGCTGGAGCTACATTTACAGGAACATCCTCATCAACACTAGGAGTAGTAGGTTTACAATGGAGTTTAAAAACGTCCGAGAACTGCACAGTTTATATAGACCAAAGTGATGACGAAACCAACTGGGACCTTTGTGATACTTTTAATTATTATACTTCTGTAGGTGGACGAGGAGAAACAGTCCAAGCCCTTAAGTCTTATTGGAGAATTAGGGTTAAAAACATTGGGGCATCAACAACTACATACTTTAGATTAGCAGGAGTATTGTGTCCTATTGCCTCACCACTACCAAGAGCATTGACTCCCACTGGAAGATTAAAGGTATCAAACGAAAATATCAACGTGGAAATACCAAAGGGAGATGTAGTCGGTCATAGTGCTGTAAATAAGTTCGGAGCAAATAGTGATATAGCAGCAGGAGCAACAGAGGAAATATGGGATGGTAACAGAGTTTATATATTCCCAACAACAGCCTCAATAACCCATATTCGTTCTGCTGTTGATAGTGCAATTACCAGAGGTGTTGTTTGCGAGATTCAAGGACTTGATAATACTTATACTTTGGTAGTGCAAAATGTAACTACTGACGTAACCAACTCAACAACTGAAGTAATTTTACCAACCGCGTTGCGTAGAGTATTTAGAGTTAAGGTATTAGATGATACAGCTATGGACCAAGATTTATGGGTTGGACCAGACCCTGCTTCGGCAGCTAACGCCAGTGCGATAGTCCAAGCAGGAAACAATCAGACTTTAATGGCTATATATTGTGTACCAGCAGGCAAGACCGCTTATATGACACAATGGAAAGCTACTGTTAACCCAGCTACTGGAAAAGACCCAACATCTATGCCTATAAGAATGTGGGCTAGAGATAATGCTAATAATTATGCAAAACAACTTAAGGACATACAAGGTTTAATAGTTGGAACATTGAGAGTACCTTACGAACCTTATTATAAGTTTACTGAAAAGACCGATATATACTTTACAGCTTCACCAGTTGGTAAAGCAGCTGACGTGTCACTTGGATTTGACTTAATATTAGTAGATGATGAGTAAGGTATAATACGCTTATGTCCATAACAAGCCAATTAGAAGAGAAGTTCGGATTACAGATAGACAAACTCAATACGGTAGAGAAAGAGACTTACTTTAAGATGCTTAAAGAGGTTCAAAAGGCACAGATAGACCAAACCAAGCTAAGAGAATACATCATAGAGATGAAGCATGCAGTTGAGAGAGAGCTTATAAACGAGCCAGAGTTCATCCGTATATTCATTTGGAAGTTTGAGAACCGTAAACAGATATTACTAAAGGCTAGACTACAGGTATACATGCTACTAGAAGGCTTCCTAGTGTCCCCAGAGAAGGCTAAGCAAGCCCTAGATGATATGGTAGAGGGTATGATGCCAGTTAAGAGTTGACAGTTATCTAATTAGTGAGTTAAAATACATCAATGGACGAAAGATCAGAAGAACGACTATCCAAACTACTTAAGAAAAGCCCCGCTGAGATAACAAAGGAAGATGGTGCTTTTATGAGAGCTAGAATTAGCTACTTGAGTGAGACAGACAAGACGAACTTTGAAGTTATCCTTAACCAAACTCCTAAAAAAGGAACGGTAAAAAAGAAAAATGCCAAAAAGTAAGACACACGTTAAACCAACCAAAGAAGAACTACTAGAGACCGAGAAAGCCCTACTTGAAGAAGTGGAAGTATTAAAGGATGAACCAGTAGAAGAAGTAGTTGAGCCTGTAATTGAAGAAGAATCAGAGATTGAAGCAGAACCAGAAGAAGAAGTTGTAGAAGAAGAGGAAGAAGAACCTAAGCAAGACCTTAAGAAGAAACTATCCGCCTCAGCTAGAGAGAACCAGAAGATATACGCTAAGAATAGAGTAATCAACCAAGCCTTAACAGATGCAGAGGACATCCCAGAACCAACAACCGAAGAGATGACCAAGGAGTTTACAGACTGGGACTTAATGAGCGATACAGAAAAGACATTTGCTAAAGAGACAGTTATAAGCAGAAGATGGAGAGGTGTTATATCAGAAGCAAAGAACCAAGCAACCAAGATAGAGAAGTGGAACGACTCAGTAGATGAGTTTACAGACGATCCACAGACCTTAATAGAGAACCCAGCATTAGAAGGTAGATCAGACGAGTTCAAGAAGTTTGCACAAGAAGAAACAAACAACAGTGTACCATTTAAGATCCTTGTATCAGCCTTTTTACATGAGAACTCAAGCGGTAAGACATCCAACAAAGGCAGTATGTTTGACCAAGGTAGCGGTGGACCAAACACTAAGCCAGTAGTTAAGAGCGACAAGCTAACAATAGAAGAGGGTAGAGCCTTAAGAGAAACAAACTATGACGAATGGGCAAGAAAACTCAAAGCAGGTAAGATCGACCAAGGTATATAAAACATCCCCTTGACACCAATCAAGACTGACCAATAATATTAAGTTATTGATATCTCCAAACCCCGTAAGGGACGGCAACGAAATCTAAATATTATAATTTAGTAGATAAATATGTCAGCATACGGAACAAAACTCGCAGAGGCTTTTTCCAATAAGGTGATGCAAATCTTGTACGACAAGAATTTGCTAGACGTAATTGTCAATAGAGATTATGAAGGCGAAATCAACGGTGTTGGTTCCAAGATCAATATCCTTGACTTTGACGGCCTTTCAGAAAAGACTTATGCAAACACTGCCTTAACAGCAGATGCTCTGACAGAGAACAACGCTCAATTGGTCATTGACCAATACAAGTCGTTCTACTGGAAAGAGAAAACATTAGCAAGATGGCTTTCTTACATCAAGAATCCACACGCAACCATTACTAACCAAGTAGCTAACGAAAGATCCAAAAACATGGATACCTTCGCTTTAGGTCTATATGGAGACGTAGGATCAGGAAACAGAGTCGCAACCGACTACACCACAGGTACTGTTACAGTCGCTGTAACCACAGGTGTTGTAACAGGTAGTGCAACCACTTTCACATCCAGCATGGTCGGCAAAGGCTTCAAAGCCGATGGTCATTCAGCTTGGTACAGGATTAAAACCTTCACCAGCACGACTTCGATCACGATTGAAGACGACAAAGATGACGTTACTTCAGCCTACACAGGTGGAGCAATCGCAGGTGGAGCAACTTACACCATAGAAGGTGCAACAGTGCTAACCATTACTGCCGCAAACATCCTAGCCAGCGTTGGAGCTATGAAAGAAAAGTTAGACCTAGCGGAGAAAAACGGTTTCTCATCAGTGCCAGACACTGATAGATTCTTGATCGCTCCTCCAGAGTTCTTCACAGTCCTTACCCAAGGTACAGGAGTAGCCCTTCATGTAGATGAAGTATTCCAGACCTTAGTTAAAAAAGGATTCATGGGAGAACTCCAAGGGTTCAAACTATTCAAGTCTAACCGCTTGAGTGGTGACAACACTGATGGGTACCAGGTACTCGCAGGACACCCAATGTGGCTAACTTTCGCAGAGAAAGTTTTAGACGCAAGAATGGAAGAAGATCTCATCGGAGACTTCGGAACAGCTTATAAAGACCTGTTCGTATACGGTGCAAAAGTAAAAGATGCACGTAGGAACATGGCCGCTCTAGGCTTCTGGAAGTTTTAAATAACTTCTAATCCTCTAGCCCTCTTAATTGGGGGCTAGTACATTAGGAATTAACAAACTAATAAACAATGGCTAAATTTGTACTAAAAGAACAGTTACCACTTAAGACTCAAGCGGAACTAACAAGAATAGAAGCTATCAGTAGCGGTCTAAGAACAACCGGAGAAGCAGCCCTCTTAACGGCTCTAGCTCCTTACAGAACAAACAAAGTTATCTTCTGGGACACCATTCTATTAGATTCCCCACAAAACGACATCAAACATTTCGGATCACGCATTACTTCTACTGACGATATCTTAGAAGCACAAGGAGAGACATTACCTACAGACTTAGAAGGCTTCAAAGTTGGAGCTATATTTTATCTATTAGGTGTATATGGTAGAAGTCCTTACGTTAATATCGGTACTACCTCATCTGCTAAATGGAAACTAATGTTTGCTACTGTAGACTCTCCATCGGCCAGCCCATCACTATCCCCTTCAGCATCAGCTTCTAGCTCTAGCTCAGCCTCTATCTCTCCATCTGCATCAGAAAGTAAATCAGCTTCACCTTCAAGCTCTGGAAGTGCCTCAGCCTCTAAGTCTGCCAGCCCTTCAGGTAGTGCAAGCCCTTCTAGCTCTGTATCAGCCTCCTTATCCCCATCTGCTAGTGCAAGCCCTTCAGGATCAGCCTCACCTTCTAGTTCTAGCTCTGCTTCACTCTCACCTTCAGCTAGTGCCTCACCATCAGGTAGTGTTAGCCCAACAGGATCGGCTTCTCAATCCCCATCAGGATCAAGCTCAGCATCCGCTTCTAGCTCACTATCCCCATCAGGATCAGCTAGCCCATCTGGAAGTGCCTCAGCCTCTAGCTCGGCTTCATACAGTCCTTCAGCTTCAGTAAGCCCATCAGCTAGCCCAAGCCCATCATCATCAATTAGCTTCCCATAATGAATATCTTTTACAAATCAGTTAAATCAGGAGTAGTACAAGGTGGAACGACCGCAGCCCAGATGCCTAACATCCCTTGCTCACGAGTTAACATTAAAGCCTTAACTAACAACTCAACTAATGTATATATCGGTGGCTCAGGTGTAACAGTCCCAGGTACATCAACTAATGAGACTGGTGGATTTACCCTAGATGCAGGTCAAGATACAGGTTGGATGGACATTTCTAACTTAAACCTCCTTTGGATGATAACTGATGCTAATGCCGATGATGTCTCTTATATAGCCTTAGTTTAACCCCTCCCCCGACATATCCCCCAGCTATCCCCCGATAGCCTTTTTTTGTGTTTTTAGCCTCAAAGTAGGGTAGGGGAGTGCTATCTATTGACTTTAATGACTTTGGTGTGTAATATGTGTGTATGGTACGCAAGAATATCTTTCTAAGCGATAAACAAATTCAA
>ERZ890604.553-NODE-553-length-12793-cov-4.321087_pt1 | contig 12793 bp, 7 predicted proteins | sample MGYA00521097_ERZ890604 | MGnify/ENA primary metagenome ERZ890604 (study PRJEB32303, sample SAMEA104408625) | aquatic metagenome | biome: Brackish water; feature: Chemocline; material: water | place: Baltic Sea | collected 2014-10-26T21:54:00 | depth 120 m ... | reverse complement strand
GTCAGCGGATTCTCGCGGCTGACGATCGATCGAGCCAGGCCGAGTCGATTCATCGGAGCACCGTCGGGCATCGCAGGCAGCACGGCCGGTATGCCGCGAACGACCTTGTCTCCCGGCTTGTCGTACTCGCCGCGCTTCAGAATAAACGCGTCGCGTGGTGCTACTTCCCGCATGATCATCGTACCGGGCAGTTTCATCCGGAAGTCGGCGGCTCTTTTCCGGGCGGCAGCCAGGGCGGTGTCGGCTTCGCGAAGTTCGTTCGGAACGTTCGCCCGAAAATACTTATGCAGAGTCTGTTGCTGCTTCGGTTTTCGTTGGTCCGCCGCGACTGCCAGGGCGTCTAGAATCTCCTGCGGAGTGGTCGACCCGTCGAGCCCCAGCGTTTCGGGAGCCATCGGCGAAACCGAAATCCGGAACCGTCCGATGTTGTGTTGAGACAGCGCTTCGTGATGCAGCGTAATGGTGATGGTCGCGTCGGCCGGCACGTCGATCGGCACGTCAAACGCGAAGAGTGCTTTGCGAGGTTCCTTTTTTGTCGGCCCGTCGACAGCCCAGCCGTTCGATTTGTTTCCGTCATTGACCATTGCGATGGTCCAGCCTTTTTGCGAGTAATCCGCGACGGGCTGGCGAAGCTTGATCGACTGCGGTTTCTTCAGACTGGGCGCGGTGAGCTGCGCCTCAAGTTTCGTCAGCACAAAGTTGCCGTTGGGGTATCGCCCCAGACTCTGCACCGGCAGCTGTTTGTCAGGAAAGCATTCCAGCAGCAGGCCGCCGAGACTGCCTTCCGCTACCGTCGCGTTGACCGAGTAAACGTCGTTCGCCGCGTTGGGTCCGGACGCCAGCCAGCTTCCGTCATCCTGCCGCTGAAACTTGGCGCCGCCGCTTGATGTGATTTCCTCCGGCTTCAGCGAGGTCCAGGGTTCCGCCTTCGATTCCAGTTGTTTGCGAAACTCCGGTTCCCAGGCGGCGAGTAGTTCCGGCAGCCGGTCGGTCAGTGCTTTGACTCGATCGTCGGTGTCGCGAACCTGATCATCCAACCGAGCCAGTTCGGCATCCTGCTCGGGAGTCGACACCGAAATCGTCGGCTCCGTGTTGTTCCCTGCGTTTCCGTTGGGCGCGAGAACGCCGGACTCATCGTTCGAGTTGAAGAACGCGAACATCTGGTAGAACTCACGCTGCGAAATCGGGTCATACTTGTGGTCGTGGCAGCGGCAACAGTTGAACGTCAGGCCGAGCCAGGTGAGCCCCGTTGTTTCGACTCGATCGATGACTGTTTCAACGAACCATTCTTCGACGATGCGACCGCCTTCGCCGTTGAGTCGATGATTCCGGTTGAAGCCCGTCGCAATGATCTGATTCCGAGTGGCGTCCGGCAGCAGGTCGCCGGCAATCTGCTCGACCGTAAACTGGTCGAACGGCAGATTGCGGTTGTAGGCGTTGATGGTCCAGTCCCGCCAGGCCCACATTTCCCGGCTGGCATCAACCTGGTACCCGTTGCTGTCGGCGTACCGAGCGTAGTCGAGCCAAGTCAGCGCCATCCGCTCGCCATAGTGAGGCGACGTCAACAGCCGATCAACGACCTTTCCGTAAGCGTCCGGCGATGTGTCTGCCAGAAAAGCGTCGACTTCCGCAGGCGTCGGAGGCAGGCCGGTCAGATCGAGCGAGACTCGACGAATCAACGTTTCGCGACTTGCCGGCGGCGATGGTTGCAGTCCGGCAGTCATCAGACGCGATTCAATGAAACGGTCGATCGGATTCTTTGACTTCGCGAATCCGGTAGTGCTCGAATCGCCGCTCACTTCCGGCACGGTCGGGCGAATGACCGTTTGAAACGCCCAGTGACCTTCGTACTCGGCGCCTTGCGCGATCCAGCGTGTGAGCATTTCGATCTGCTCGGGCGAGATCGACTTACCGGAATCTGGCGGCGGCATTACGACCGATTCGTCTTTCGAGGTCACACGACGAACCAGTTCGCTGGCGTCGAGATTCCCCGGCACGATTGGCGTGCTTCCGGACTCGGACTTTGAAACGGCGGAGTCACGCTGATCAAACCGCAGCCCAGCCTGACGCTGCTGGTCGTCCGGACCGTGGCAGTGGAAGCAAGCGTCCGAAAGAATCGGCCTGACGTCACGGTTAAATGAAATCTTTTGATCCTGTGCTGGCAGAGGCGACACAAACAGTCCCAGCACCAGCAGGCTTGAACAGCAACGGGGCACACAATTAAGCATCGACATCTCTAACTCGGAATGAAGCTTCGTTTGTGCCCGCCAAACAAAATACAGCCCAGCGAACGTTCAAGCATTCGTTTTACTGAATCTGCACTCTGGAAGAAACAGCCCGAGGATAATCTGCCGGATCGCTATTCGTCGTTGGCCGGGCTGCGCCGACCCTGCTTCTTTGCAGACTGCTGCTTCTTGTCATTCAGACGCCGCTGAACAGAGCCCTTCGTTCGGCGCGTCGGCCTTCTCGTTCGAGGAGCAACGGCGACCTCAAGCAGAAGTTCTCGCAACTTCTCCAGACAGTCAGCAACGTTGCGGCCCTGGTCGCGGTATCGCTGGCTGTTCATGACCAGGTCGCCGTCTTTGGTCATTCGTCGATGAAACTTCGCTCGAAATCTGGCGAACACATCCGGAGGCAACGTCGGCGATTTCACAATGTCCCAACGCAAGGTGACTTTCGAATTCACCTTGTTGACATTCTGCCCGCCGGGACCGCCACTGCGCGCAAACGTGAAGTCGAACTCGGTGTACGGAATTGAAATTCGATCGTTAACTCGCAACATCGGACTTACTTCAAAAACACAAACTCTTTGACGTTGAACAGGACATGGCAAAGATCTTTCCAGACTCTTACGTCCGTCTCCCAGTTGGCAGTCGCCTCGTAGGTCTCTGCCTGGATCTTCAGAAACTCGATGCCGTCCTGAATTTCCTGGTCGGACGCGGGTCTTGCAAAGCCGGCTTCATAGAGCGAGTTGATCCGCGCTTCAGCAGACTCCGGACGCTCGGCCAGGGTTCGCTTCGCCCAGAGTTCGGCCTGCTGAACGACGAAAGGATCGTTCATCAGAATGAGTGCCTGCGCCGGAACGTTGGACTGAGTGCGTCGACCGATCGTGGTAAACGGAATCGGCGTATCGAATGCCAGCATCATCGGCGGCAGAAAGTTTCGATTGACCGACGTGTAGATGCTGCGTCGGCCGTTACCGTCCAGCGGGCCTGCCCCCGGCCGGCCTCGCCCCTGCATGAACGCCGTCAGGTAAACCGGCACGGGGCCACCGTGCAACGTCCGATCCAGTCGGCCCGAAACGGTCAGCATGGCATCGCGAATTGCTTCTCCTTCAAGCCGCCGGATCGGCATGCGATGCCACCACAGATTCTGCGGATCGGAATCGACATACGCAGGGTCTACTTTGCTATCCATCTGGTAGGTCCGAGTCAGCATTAACGATCGGATCAACTTCTTCACCGACCAGCCGCCTTGAACAAACTGAATCGCCAGGTGATCGAGCAACTCCGGGTGCGTGGGCTGTTGACCGAGCACTCCGAAGTTGTCAGTCGATGCGACGATCCCTCGACCAAACAGGTGATGCCAGATCCGGTTGGCCATTACTCGAGCGGGAAACGGATTGGATGGATCGAGCAATCGCTCCGCCAGTTCAAGACGCCCGCTGCCTGACGTCAACGGTTTCTGATCGTCGCCCGAAATCGCCGTCAGCATTCGCCGAGGAACGACATCACCGAGGTTCTTATGACTGCCTCGGATGAAGACATGCTCGTCCTCGCTGAAGCCGTCGACCACTGCCAGAACGTAGCGTGGAGCAGGAATGCCCGCGTCGATCGTTGCCGCTTCGGTCTTCAGTTCTTTCAGCGTTTCGTCGTCCTTACCGAATGAGACGAGGTCATTAGCCATCGCCCATGCCAGGGCATCGTTCGTTTCAGGAAGCGAACCGGCGATAGCGTCGCGGATCTCTGGAATCACAATCTGGCCAGCAAAGGACTGGCACGCCGCATCGAAAGACGAGTGCTTCGACTCGGTCAGTACGATCGTGGCTGGCGAAACGGGCTCGGCCGTTCGCTGACCTGAATCAGCAAGCCGAACATCGTCCAGCACGACCCACCCATCGCCCTCGTCGAAGATTTCGATGTGAACCCGATGTCCGACAAAGTTGCCAACGTCACCGCCTTGCCTCGCCCAGTGCATGCGAGGATTGTTGACGTCAAATTTGCAGCCACCGAAAAGCAACCCGTTGTACTCATCCATCACGTAGCCATCGATGATCAGCCTGACGGTGATATTCTCGCCCGCGATCCGGTACAGCAGATTTGGCTTCGTGAGGGTAAACGTCGGCGACCTCAGAACGCCTCGTGGTTTCTTACCGAGCCTCGCGCTGGAATAGCGACCGCCGGGTGCAGCGGCGATCCCGGCCAGAGACGGCAGATCCGAACCCCCGCCGTCGACATCGAAAGCCCAGCCAGTTGCTGCCCAGTCCCGCAATGTCCCGCTGGATTCTCCGGCCAAGGAATCAACTCGCACCGAGTCGATCGACGTTGTCTGGTCCATGAAGTTCTGCCATTGCTCGACGTCACGTGCGACTCTTTCAGAAGCAGCGCCGGACGACCGGGCTAAAGCATCCTTCGAAACATCCGCATTCGAACGAGCCTCGCCGGTTTGCGATCCTGCCAGCTCTTTCCACGCCCAGGCGGGATGAACCGGCGACGCCACATCTTCCGCAGCCAGGGCGTTTACCCAGCGGCTCAGCAGTGCAGCATCCAGTTTCTGTTCTCGAGCCACGACATCCACAGGACGTTTCGTTACCGAAATGTTCTGCGCATCAGTGAATACAAACTGATCGACGTTGATATGCCCCCAGCCGCCCTTCTGCTGGTCGACAATCTGCAACACCGCCCGCTTACCTGCGAACTCCGAAACGTTCCATTCGTGAGGATCGAGTTGCTCGCGATTCTTTCCGACCGCCGTACGGACAACCTTCTTATCGACAAGCAGATTGACGCAAGTCCTGCCTTTGAAGTTGCCTCCACCGATCAGAAATCGAATGACGTTTCGGTCGATCGCGAATTCGGACGACGTCAACATTCCCGTCAGGTTGTCATTGGCGGCGTAGGAATTCACCAGTTTCTTTCCAGCGAAGCCGGTAACTGGCTGCTGGTTCGGGAATGCTGCGACTGTCGGCCCTTTGGCGAATGCGTCGCCTTCGGGTTTCCAGTCTCCAAAATCATCCCCTTCAAATTCGGCGAAGACGATGTCCGGCCGTGGCCGAGATGCCAGATCGTCGTTGTCACCGGGCTGAGGGTTTCCAAAGAGCACTTCGGCCGCTCCGCGCAACATCGATGTGATTCGCTGGGCCTGCGCGGCCTGGTCAGTCTGCAGCGAGGTTCGAACGATGCCGTCAGCCTTCTGCCGGATCGCCCGCAGCTGGCTGACAGCAGCTTCAATCCTGCCATCCGGATCCTGGTAAGCATGCTGGCGATGTGAACTCTGCATGAAGCCCGCGAGTGCGTAGTAGTCGGCCGCTGAAATCGCGTCGAACTTGTGGTCGTGACATCTTGCACACGCGACCGTCAGTCCCAGAAAAGTCTTCGAGAAAACGTCGAGCTGGTTATCGATGATAGAGGCCTCTTCGCCCTTCACGTCGACTGGCGAGTGTTTCAGTTCGCCGAGCCACCAGAAGCCAGTCCCCAGAATCGATTCGTTTGTCTGGTCTGCCGGGTTTCGTCGCGGATTCTTCAACAGGTCGCCTGCGATGTGCTCGGTCACGAACTGGTCGTACGGAACGTCGTCGTTCAACGCTCGGATGACGTAGTCGCGGTAGTGGTGAGCGTATTTCAGTTTGTAGTCAAACTCGTGCCCGAGCGACTCGGCATACCGGACCAGGTCGAGCCAATGCCGCCCCCAGCGTTCGCCAAAGTGCGGCGACTTGAGAAGCCCGTCAACGACTTTCTCGAACGCAGCCGGAGTCGACGCCTTGTCATCGAGAAACTGCTTTACTTCTTCTGGCGACGGCGGCAGCCCGATGACGTCGAAGTACGCTCGCCGAATGAGCGTTCGGCGATCGGCATCATCCGCCGGTTTGAGACCATGCTGGTCGAGCTTCGCCATAATGAAATGGTCAGTCACGGATGCCGGCCAATTGATTTGCGAAACGACTGGTTCAGGGACAGTCTTGATCGGCTGCCAGGCCCAGTGAGCTTGCCGCCGCGCATCGAGCGGAAATTCTTCGTCAGTGACGTCGGTAGTCAAACCGTCTTCTGACCAGGGAAGCCCCAGCTCGACCCACTTCTTCAGAATGTCGATCTCGCCCGCTGGCAGTTTGCCCTTTGGCGGCATCTCAAGCGATTCGTAGTTGATCGCCTCGATGAGCAGGCTCTCGGTCGGCTTGCCCGGAATGGCTGACGCACCGGAGTCGCCACCTTTCAACACCAGCGGCCGAGCGTCAAGTCGCAGCCCGCCTTCCAGCCGTCTGGCATCTTTGGAGTGGCACTCGAAGCAACGCGCCTTCAACAGCGGTTGAACTTTTTTCTGAAAGAAGTCAACCGCTTCAGCATTGAACGTCGGTGTTTTTCGCTCGGCCGCCGGATTTTCGTCGGCAGCAACGGCAATCTGCCAGTTCGAAAACAGGCACGCTGCAACTGTCAGAAGGGTTCCAACACTTCGGTTCCGGTGAAGAGGGCATCGTCGCGACATCTGGGCAGGCTCCGGATCCATGTTTCCATGTTAAACAGCAATGAGGGATCTGCCTGAATCTTATGCGAGGTGCCACTCAATCAGAAACAGATGCGACCTTCGGCGTCCGAGCGGTCGATGCGAAAGAACTCGGAGACTTCACAGCGGACGGCGGGCCTGTCGCAAGTTCGTCACGCTGGCAATTTCGAACAGGGTTGGAACATGGCTGAACTGACAGACGAATTGATCAACCAGGTCTTCGAAGGATGCCGTTCAAACATCGGCGATCTGACGCATTCGTTCGGCGCCAACCTGAGCGGCGAATTCAAACTCGAACCGGGTGAAGAGACTAAAGGCTCCGAAGAAATCGTCGCAAAAGTCTCCGAGCAGCCGGGCATCGCCATCACGCTGAAGTACGACGGCTTCGGTATCCTGTGCCTCATCCCTGCTGACCTGCCGCTGCCAGACTGGTACAAAAGCCCAAACGACTCGCAGGCTTCTCAGCTCCAGACGCTGCCCGTCGAGTGGTCCGTCGGCATGGTGCCGATGGAACTGGAGGCAGTCGAAGAAAAGACCATCACCTGCGAGAACCTGCGTGCTCACCTCGAAGCCAGCCAGCCGACGGAAGCGGCCAGGATGCTCGAGCTGTCTGTCACCCCGGTCGGAGGGGAAACTTCCGCAACGATCTATCTGGTCATGCCGGTCACGAACCCGATCACCGAGCAGGCGGCTGACGAGAGTGCCGGTGCAGGCGACGCATTCGCCAGCGACGCTGAGTCTCCCGCCGCCGAGCCTCCCGCTGCCACGCGGGAACCTGAGCCGATGATCGATCCGGCACTTGCCAGACGGGTTGCAAGAATCAACAAAGTCCCGGTCAATCTGATCGTGCGGCTCGCTGAGCGGAAACTGGAACTGGAGCAGTTGCTGCGCATCGCTCCCGGCTCGTTGCTGATGTTCGACAAACCGTACGATTCGCCACTCGACGTCTACATTGATAACCGACTCTACTGTCGGGGCGAAGCCGTCAAGATTGGCGAAACGTTTGGTATCAAAATCAGCGAGTGCAATTCGCAGATCGTTCGCGAGAAGAAGGTTCACCAGGTATAAGGTGGTTCGACCGTTCGACCCTTTCCCTGCTGCTTCCAATCGACACGCCCTGCCATGAGCCCACCGGCTGATCCTACGCCCCATCCAACTCGCCGTAACATTGTCTGGCTGACTCTGCAGTACATGATGCGGGTCGCCTTCATGCTCTGGCTGAGGTTCCAGGCTCGCGGTCTTGAGAATCTCCCCAGGACCGGCGGCGGCCTCGTTCTGGTCAACCATCAAAGCTATCTGGATCCGCCACTCGTAGGGCTGGCATTGCAACGCCCCGTCAGCTACCTCGCCAGAGACTCGCTGTTCCGAGTGCCCGTCATCGGATGGGTGCTGCGGAACACGTACGTGATGGCCATCAACCGCGACGCCGCCAGCACGGCATCGATCCGCACCGCCCTGCAGCGGATGAACAATGGATTCCTGGTCGGTCTGTTTCCAGAAGGGACCCGGAGCCTCGACGGCAAGGTCGGCGAATTCAAACCCGGATTCATCTCGCTGATTCGCCGAGCCAAAGTGCCGGTCTACCCGGTCGGCATCGCCGGAGCCCACGAAGCCATGCCGCGAGGTGGCATCCGCTTCTGGCCTCAGAAAGTTCGAGTCGTTTACGGAAAGCCACTGTGCCCGGAAGAGGTTGCGCGACTCAGCACCAAAGGCCACGAAGACGAACTGGTCGCCTTCGTGCGAGCGGCGGTCGAAGCCTGCCAGTCAGAAGCCCAGGCCTGGCGCGACGGATAATGCGTCTATGGACAGCAGGGACTCACGGGATAAGTCAGCCGGATGGCTACCACGGATTACTGGGCGGATGCTCGGCTACGGCGGTGGCAACCGGAGTCCTGCTTCAGGTCATCTGAGATATCATGAAGCCGTGGAAGCATGAGCCGTCTCCGAAACCCGTACGTACGGTTCTGTGAGAGGATTGAGGCCCGGTTAGCTGCCTGCCGGGAATCACTCTACTCGACTGTTTGCCCAGCGAAGCTGGCAAGTCCTGTCGGTGCATGGAGTCAGTGAATTATTCACTCCCCCAAGGCTGGCGACGTGCTCTCAGCCAGCCAGTGTCGCAGCGGCGGTGCGGAGGAGCTGCTCGGTTTCTTCGAAATCGATGCACCCGTCCGTGATGGAAACGCCGTACTCGAGGTTTGATGGATCTGTCAGCTTCTGGTTGCCGGCTTTGAGATTGCTCTCCAGCATCAGACCCATGATCGAGGCATTGCCGGCCGCTTTCTGACTGATGACGTTGTTCCAGGCGACGCTCTGCTTCGTGTAATCTTTATTGGAATTTGCGTGGCTGCAGTCGACGATCATATTTGGAGTCAGGCCTGCAGATTCCAGCCGCTCAGCGGCGGAGTTGATCGACTCAGAATCGAAGTTCGAGCCCGACCGGCCACCCCGCAGCATCAGATGTCCCCACGGATTTCCCTTCGTGTTGACGATGCAGGTCCGGCCGCCCTCGTCGATACCCAGGAAGCTGTGCTCAGCTTTGGCAGAGAGCAACGCGTCGAGAGCACTCTGCAGGCTGCCGTCGGTTCCGTTCTTGAATCCGACCGGCATTGAAAGCCCGCTGGCCATCTGCCGGTGAGTCGGCGATTCCGTCGTGCGGGCACCGATCGCCCCCAACGTAATGAGGTCGGCAATGTATTGAGGCGTGACCGGTTCAAGCAGCTCGGTCGCGGCGGAGAGACCGAGTTCGTTGATTTCGAGCAGCAGCTTGCGGGCGCGGCGAAGTCCGGTGTTGATGTCGAACGTGTCGTTCATGTGGGGGTCGTTGATGAGTCCCTTCCAGCCGACCGTCGTGCGCGGCTTTTCGAAGTACACCCGCATGATCACGAAGATCTGATCCTGAACTTCGTCCGCCAGTGTCTTCAGCTTCCGGGCGTATTCCAGCCCGAGATCCGTGTTGTGAATCGAACACGGACCGACAATCGCCACCGGACGTGAATCCTCACCGGAGATGATCTTCTGGAGTGTTTCCCGGCAATCGACCACCGTTCGGGCCGCCGCTTCGGTGATCGGAAACTCGTCCTTCAGTTCCTTCGGCGAGATCAGCGGATCAGTGCCGCGAATTCGGAGGTCCTGCGTTCGTAGATCCTGGGAAGGCTGCATGGTTCACCAAAAAGAAAAAGCACCCTCGATGTATGAGGGTGCCAATGGTACTGCCCAGTAAACTTCTCTTACTTCAACGTTCGAGGGAAGCCGGCCACTCGCGTCGAAAAAAGCGGCCACTCCTTGTGTTTGACACAGAATGCAGCCTACTGGCAATTATACTGTCAGACCAATTATGTGACTTTGCTGAGGCGTGCTCGACGTTCTGCACGTCGGCGAGCGCGGCGATCGGTATCGCTCGGCTTTTCGTAGTATTCGCGACGACGCATTTCCTTCTTGATTCCAGCGTGCTCAACGAGCTTCCGAAATCGCTTCACTGCGTCCTGGATCTTCTCCCCGTCTCGAAGTCGCAACTTGACCACCAAACGCCCCTTTTTCTTTACTAACTGAGCTTACTCATGATTGATCGCCTCTCCCGTTGTTCACTGAGAGGTTGTTGAAAACCGGCGTAAATACGTCCGGGACAGTTTCTGCAAGGCCGGGCAGGATACGGATTCTCCGACTCTCACGCAACCGGACCGGCCGGTCTCAGGCCTTGGATTTTCCTACAGATTCCTGCCCGTGGGCCACTTAATTGTGCTCGTACGTTCTCAAGTCCGCATCAGCAACGTCAAATAAGAAAGAGGGGCGACCGACGATGGCCTGCCCCTCTTGAATTCAGTTTTAATCGCGATTTCTAGCCGGAATTCAACCCGGTCGAAAATCAGCGAGCGTCCCACCACCAGCGATTGGCTGGCAGGTTGTCTTTTGTTCGAGCCTTGTCGGCTGTCCCGTCCAGACGAACGCCTTCACGGTAGATGCTGGCGTCGGCGATCACGCTGCCAAGGTCAGCTCGGACACCACCGGCCACCTGAACAACGATGTCGCGACCTCGAAAGACCCGATGGTTGACGACTGAGTCGACTTCCAGCGGAGCGTCGTGGCGAGTGGTGATGTACGAGCCCTCGTTCGAGAAGACTCCCAAATCCCAGCCGATGTTTCGAGCCGCTCCCTCGTGCTGCAGAATCGCGGCGACAAGCGAAAGATCAAAGACATTCTTCAGATCGGCAAAAACGGTGTCCTGCTTCGCCAGTTCCTCGTACTTTGTCGTAAATGTCTGAGCAAACACCAGATTCGAGCCCTCAGACTGCCCGGTCTGAACCTGCTTGCCCTGAGCGTTCAGGAACTGATTCTCGGACTGGCAAAGCACTGACGAGCCGACAAACTCAAATCCATTGCGGTCTGGAGTGTGCAGAACGGCGTCGTACTTCATCGTCAACCACCATCGCAAAGCGTCCAGCTTCGAAGCCTTCTGCTCTTCAGCGGTCATCAGATCGAAGATGCTCGGAATCGTTGAGCTGCCTGCGAAGTCGTACTTGCCGATTCCGATCAGCTTCATCCGATAGTCAGCTTCGACAATCGTGCGAGCGACTCGCGATTCCGGGTTGATTCCCGAGTAAACGATGTCCTGGCGACCGAGCTGCTGCTGAAGTTGGTCGACCCAGTTTCGCACGCCGGCACCCGGCCGCAGTGGTCGTGAGCTGGTTTGCTCAACAAAGCCTTTTAGATTCTTCAGGCCTTCTTCCCGCGGGTTGATCGAGCAGGAGAAGAACTTCTGTTTTGTGGCCGAGAATGCTCGCAGTACCGTAACAAGGTCGTCCAATTGCATGACTGGCTTGCCGCTTTCAACACCGACCGGCAGGCCGTTGCCGTTGTACTTCCAGCCTTCGGCCGGGCCGGCGATCACGATTTCCTGATCTTCCGGGTAAACAAAGACGTGCTTGATCGACGTCAAACCGCCGAGCAGCTTCATCGAAATGGTTGGCTGCTTGCCCTGCTGAAGTCGTCGAGCGACGGCTTCTTCCAGACGAGGTAGCGAGATGACTCGCAATCCGCTGACCTCAGCGATTTCGTTGTTGAGCAGAGCTTCTCGAACCTGAATGCCCAGGTCTTTCAATCGGCCCGACTGCTCTTCAGCACTCAGAGTACGCAACACGCCGCTGGGCTCAACTCGAACCCCCTGCTCGAATTCAGAAATCGTTCCGCCCGTGCCGTCGACTTCTTCCCACATGCCCTCGGTTTCCTGCATGATCAGGGCGATCAGCTGTGTGAAGTCGGCCTGGCTACCGCCAGCCAGTGCCTTCTCGTCAAAGTGCTTATCGCGAGCGATCTGTCGCTCGTTGTAATCTGGCATCGAGCGAATCGAACCCAGAGCGGCTCCGAAGTCACCGATCTTGAGCTGAGCGTCAGCGACGAGCCCCAACAGTTGAGATCGCTCTTCAGCGTCCGCCGACGTTTTGGCAATTTCGACAGCTCGAGTGAACTCGCCGAATTCGATGTGAGCCAGGATCTGATCTTCGAGAGAAGTGATCGGTCCGGCAGGTTCAGCAACGACGTTTGTCGTGTCGGCGGCCGCGACTTCAAACGTTTCCGCGATCTCGGAGACTGGAGCGTTGGCCAATTCCACGGATGCTTCAACGACTGCTGCTTCCGCAGCTTCGAACTGCTGTTGTACTACCGCTTGGGCCTGAGCCTGCTGCTCTTTAGCGACAGCCGTTTGGGCTGTCTTCTGGTAGAAGAATCCGCCAGCCGCGGCGAGCGCGAGACAAGCCACAACGGCAATGATGGTCGCGTCTGTCGATCCGCGTCGAGTCGCGGAATTTCGAGGCTGGTGCGATCGGACCTGCATAACTCGTCTCCTGGGTGGGTAAACCTGCCGGCAGCGTATGTGCTCGGTAGAAATCCTGACCTGCGTCCTGGGATTGATAATCTGGGTTCAATAATTTTGGCGAGAGAAAACCGGCTCAGCACGATTCCGAAACCTTCGGCGCGCGGAACGACTTCCTTCCCGTCCCCTACAGTGTGCATCAGGATCATCCTGAGACAAACCATCGTCAAGAACTTTCGAGTGAACTTCAGAATGCCCACTGTCACTGAT
>ERZ890604.551-NODE-551-length-12804-cov-5.149659_pt1 | contig 12804 bp, 20 predicted proteins | sample MGYA00521097_ERZ890604 | MGnify/ENA primary metagenome ERZ890604 (study PRJEB32303, sample SAMEA104408625) | aquatic metagenome | biome: Brackish water; feature: Chemocline; material: water | place: Baltic Sea | collected 2014-10-26T21:54:00 | depth 120 m ... | reverse complement strand
GCGACTGCCGCAGGCAGTTTAGCTGGACTTGCATCCCCGGTTCCTGGCGGTGCCGTTTTAGGGGCGATGCTAGCAGGCGGTGGTAGTAGTGCCGCAATCGAGGCTTTAAGACAAGGCATCGGCAATCTTACCGGAGCCAAGCAAGGGCTTAACACTGGCGACATACAGATGTCGGGTGGAATAGGTGCAGTGACACCTTTCCTTTTAGGAGGTGGAGCCACGAAAAAAGCTATCGGCAAGCTAGCCGACGAAGCACCTCAAGTCGGTCGTATGTTTAAGAAAGCAACCGAGGGCGCTCAACTCGAAGACATCGGCAAAAATGAAATTGATATACTGAAGGACTACATTGCTGAATCGCAGAGAGGCTTTCTTGGCAAGAGCAAGGACAAGGTAATCGAGGCGTTGTCCGGGATTCCAGCAGGAGACATCCGAACGGCAGGTAAAGACATTGCGAGAGTTAAGGAACTTGAGCTACTGGGCAAGACTAGAGCGTTCGCCGAGGAAACTTCCAAGGTTGTCTCTGATACGTTCGATGAAAATTTGCATAAAGCTTCGCAACAGATAGGCGACGCGCTGACTGAGTCGGGGGAAATTATTAACACCGACGCGGTACTAGCTCCTTGGACCAAAGAGCTAGAGAGGCTAGAAGGACTAGACATAAACATAGATGACGACATCAAAGTGTTTAAGGCTGCTCTCAACGACCTGCCGATTATAGACAAGGCAGGAGACCCGATACAAATCATCTCGCCGTCTAGTGCGATGTACACCGCACAAAAAATGCTCGACTTGGCTTCGGATATAAAGAGCGGGAAGTTAGTCATTAACGAAACAAAAAACGTCTCCGCTTCTAACATTGCAAGAATGGCCAAAATGTCGGGTGAGATACTGACTTCAAAAATTGACAAGGCTATCGGACCGGAACATAGGCAGCTATGGAAAGAGATAAAAGATTTTGAAAGATTTGTTCGTCCTAAGTTTAAGGACGCGACGACAACGCAGCGGACTTTGCTTTCTTCAAGCAATAAGCAAAAGCGGCAAATCTTTGAAGAGATCGGGCGTTTCGACAAAAGATTCGGAACCGACCTATCGCAGAGGGTAAAAGACACCAAGGCGTTCAAGCTATGGAACGAGCCCTCGTTTAGTGCTCGCAGCGGAGGCGGATCTACGTCAACGTCGAGGACGGGTTCAGCGATGGTAGCAGGTGGAGAAGTTGGCAGGTCTGGTGCTGAGATGCTTAGCGTAGGGCCCACAGGACAAAGAGCAGCTAGGGTGCTCGGAGCAGTCTTTGCCGACAAGGCGATGTCACCGGCAGCTATAAGAGCTTACTTCGAGGCGAAAAACGCCATACCTAAAAAATTAAAGAGCTTGCACCCCGGAAACATGATTGAAGCCGCAGCTAATAAATGGAACTTGCCTTTAGGTAGGGGAACTACCCCAGCAACGGCTTGGGAACTAATATACCAAAGAGATCAAGGGGAGCGATAAAATGGACACTACAAACGAAAACGGCAAAATGGAAAAGGAAGCTGATAAGCATCCTAACGAATACGAATACTCCGATGCGGACCTTAACGAAATGGGTGAGTGTCTTATCAAGGCCCAAAAGATTCAGTCCGATAAAAAGCTTTACTCTATGGTCAAGGACTACCTCGACGGTAAGGTGAACGACATCAATTCTTTGGACGACCTTAGACGCAAGCAAAAAGAAGTCGAGATGCGTGACAACGAAATGGAAGACGCCTACAACAAGGAAAATTAATGGAAGTCAGAAGCGTCAGAGTAGACGAGATCCGTCTTATCAAAGAAGACATACCTAATCCTTGGACTAGGTACGTTGGAAGGTCTGACTCTTTTTTAGCCGCTGACGACGAAGAGTGGTGGCAAATAATGCGTATCGTCAAGGAGGGCTCTATCTGGACGACGACCTACGCAAACAAGGGAAGCTTCACGGCCAAGTGGTCTGACAGAGCAACGTATTTCCCGGCAGTGACGGTAAGCTACGCCGCATTTAATACCGACCTTAGCGGCGGAGATTTTTGCTCGGACACGATAAACGGCGGCGATGGCGGCCTAGCCTTACAGTATACATGGAGCGGAAACAACGCGGCTGACGGTAGCCTACAAATAGAAACTTCAGTCGATGGCGTATGCTGGTGTAATTACCCGACCGACCCCTTCGTCGTGCCTTTGACAGACGGGTGCAAGCCAATCGAGATACAAGCTACTACGTTCCCGTTTTACCGAATATGCTACACAGCCAACTCTAACACGACCGGATCTCTCGACATCGCATACCATGTCGGTGGCGCCGGTAATAAAATATGGTGGCAGAAATAATGGCAGATTGCGAAGCTACAGTCATCGGCAGCGCCACGACGATAACCGGAGAAGTTACCGGCTCGTTTCGTCCGGCAGGTTTAACCATTGGTGGACGCCTATCTTTCGTAACACTATCCGACTCAAGTTGGACGGCTTTGCCTGCCGCTGCTTTAGCTAACCGTAACGCTATATCAATCCAAAACACTTCAGGGGTAGAGATAAAGTTAGACTACGTTAATACTGAGCCCACATTTAAAGGGCTTACCGTAGGCTCAGGAAATGAGCGGTTCTACTCTATATCGGACAGTATTACCATCTATGCGAAAGCTGCTAGCGGGACTCCTGAAATACTTATTGAGGAGCTTGCATAATGGCAGCTATTGGATCATCGCTACTGCCCGCCGTCGCTACGGAAACCCTTGAGGATTTTAATAACGACGACCTAACGATGGCTACGGCAAACACTGAGTATAGCTACACTTTCCCGGTAGGTACGCTAAATTTCCAATTTCAGGCCAGAACGAACGGATTGATAAAATTCAAAAGAACTTCGGCAGGAAAATACTGGACGCTTTTTCCTGGCCAACCGTACTATATCGAGAACATAAAATCGTCAGCTTCGGCAATAACTATCTATTTTGAGTCGGCCTATGACAATCAAGTAGTAGAATTGTTATACTGGTCCTAAAGTCTCGTGAATAAGTTCCGAGAGATAGGTCTGTGTTTTTCGACACGATTCTATAATTATTTGAAAGGACAATGCCATGGGCGTTACTAACAGACTAGTATTTGATCCAACGGAAGCAGCAAGCCACAGTAATGTAGGCGCATATGTACGCGCGGGTACTGACGGCGATCTTATCGGCTCGGAGACACTCAACTCGCTTGAGTGGTTAAGGACATCTGGACCTATCATCGACAGCGCAGGTAACGAAGTCGGTGTTACTTCTAACGCCTTAAATGTCAACATTTCGTCAGGCTCTCTCGTCTTAGATTGGACGTTCGACTACGCAGAAGACGCCGCGCACTCTTCAGGAGATATCGGTGCTTTCGTCTTAGGTGTACGTCAGGACACGCTTGCAGCTTCTACAAGTGCTGACGGCGATTACGCGGCTTTCAAAGTCGATGCAGTCGGTAGCATGTATGTTGCTGATAGCAACGCAGCGGCTCTATTAACTACAATAGATGCCGATACGGGCAGCATTGCGAGTGACACCGCAGCGATGGTTGTTGACCTCGCGGCGATCGAAGCAGAGCTACTTTCTCAGGGCACTGCAATTGATTCTATCTTGGTAGATACTGGCACTATAGCAAGTGACACGACTTCTATTGATTCTATTCTTACTGGCCTAAGCAAAGCAGAAGACGCTGCACACGTCTCAGGTGATCAAGGTATCATGGGACTTGCCGTTGCTAATCACACTGAAGGCGCTGTACACAGTGCTAATGGTGACTATGCTCCGCTACAAGTAGACTCTTTAGGGCGCTTGCGTGTTGTAGGTCAGCTAGACCTTGACGATGACTTGGCTGATACAGCGATCTTAGCTTCTGCTACCGCAGTCTCTACTACTGCTATCAACGTGGTCTCTTCAGTGCTAGCTAACAGAAAGCACGTATTCTTTGCTAATCTTGGCAACAAAGCTCTCTATATCGGACAGGCTTCGATAACGGCAGGGATTGGCTTTCCTCTATTCCCAGGTGAGAAAATGGAAGCTAGAATAGGACCTTCAGTAGTGGCTCAGGTCATCGGTGATACAGGAGCTTCCGCAGAAGACATGCGCGTATTACAGTTAAGCTAACCTTAGCGGGGAGCTTCGGCTCCCCTTTTTAGGAGAAAGATATTGACTAGTAAAAAAGAAGATCAGCCTAAAGAGATCGTCTATCCTCAGCTAACCTTCACAGAATCAGAGCTAAGAGATGTTGTAGACTACATGAATTTCATGCAGACTCAGACAGGCGGTAACGTCCCGCTCGGCAAAATGGGCGAATACAACAAGCTAAGTAAAGGCATGGTAGACCACCTAAGAAAAGTAGAGTCTCATATCATGGAGATCAAAAAGGTCACTCAAGCAAGGGCTAAATAATGGGCTTCGGGCAATATGACGGCGACGATGTAAACGTCAAGGGCGATGACGGCTCTGATGACGGTAAAAAGATCAGCCAAATACAGGACGGCGCGATCAGTCGTCTAGCTGTAGACGCGAATGTAACTTCTGCGGCAGGTGGTATCCCTGCTTGGAAGGGTACAGAGCTAAACTACGAAGACATGAACACTTCGACCAACGGAATTAACCGCAACACTACCGTCAATACTTCTACTTGGCGAAAAGTCTACGGCTACTCAGGCTCGGGCAGATTATCCAACTTTTCAATGGCTATTGAAGATGCACAGCATTGGCAGGTTAGGATAGTCATAGACGGCCATGAGCTTTTCGGTGCTAACGGTATACTGACCGAGGACATGGGCGATAAAGACATCTATCATTTAGTAACATATACCTCGGACGACCTACACGTTGAGGCGATAGATATTGGCGTGACTCTTAGCAATGATAACTCTTTTCATTGGGGGGGTCCGCTAAGCTATCCCGCCACCTTTGGCTCGTCGGTCAATATTTATGTGAAGCGGCAAAGCGGTGCAGGTTCTAAGAAATGGCGCGGTGGTTTAGTCGTGATAAGTAAGGACTAGTATGAAAGTAGATTGGACTACATTCAAGGCATTTATAACAGACCGCAGCTTATCGGCGCAGTATGTAGAGCTACCCAGTCACTACTGGGTCAAAGCCTTCGACGGATCTTTTGCGCTTGAGTGCAAGATAGACAAGACGCCAAGTGACACGACAGACCTAGACGACTGGAACGATAACTACAAAGCAAGTGGAAACAAGTCACTTATTCAAAGTCAAATGGCTTTTGCGTCTAAGGTTTTACCAGACGGCAAAAAGCTCTATAAGCGTATGGTAGGCATGAGCCAAGCATTATCAACAGGCTCTAATAACGTGATTCATACAGTGACTTTTGGCCACGTCAAAATGGTAGGCGTAGAGATCATAGGATCTGAGCTTGGCGACTACTGTGACTTTATGGTGCTAGACGACACTAGCGGCACCTACTCTACTATCCCTAACTATCAACTCAACCAATTCGGTTGGTCTGTACAGGTGTCTCCTGATTTTCATAGCGAAAAGTCTAACTACGATGCCGATCTCTACGTAGGTATGCAAATAAAGCTAGTCTATAACAGTGCTTCGGCTAAGACGGTCGGCTTTAACTTTGATCTAAACGAGGTGAAGGTATGAACGTCAGATTTATAACCAACATACTTATTTTCGTTAGTATCCTGATAATAGGCGGCTATGATATTTGGGCTTGGATTGCCGGAGGAACTGAGGGTACTATAAGCCATATCATAATGTCGTCTTCGTTCAACCATCCGATGATTGCGGTCATAGGTGGCGTACTGGTCGGGCATTTTTGGTGGCGAATTAAATGTCCTAACTGTGATGGCGATGCTGGAAAAAACCTTTCAAAAGAAAGTAAAGACGTTTCTGGAAAGCCTGCCTAATACGTGGTGCTATAAGTCCAACGATATAGGCACGAGGGGAATACCCGACTACGTCGTATGTACCGCCGGTATTTTTGTCGCTTTAGAGCTTAAAGCTAAACTGGACAAAAGAAGCAGAAGCCGTAAACTCCAAGAGTACAATTTAAACAAGATTAACAAAGTAGGTGGCTACGGATTTTTCTGTGCCCCTGAGAACTGGGACGATGTAAAAGAAGTTTTACTCAACCTATCGCAGAAAAGGGAGACGCATGAAGGTTAAAGTCAGGGATCTAAGAAATCCAAATTTTGGTAAAGCCATGATGAAGCTCGATAAGTGCGACAAATGGCCCAGTATCGCTGCGGTGAAACGCTTCGCTGAATTGTCCGAGACGATCGGTAAGGTCTATACCGATAACACCAAAGAGCTAGGGGAGCATACGCTATCTTTCGCCAAAGTAGACGACGAAGGCAATCCCGTCTTAGACGACAAGGGCGGCTACGTTATCGAAGACGAGAAAAAAGGCGAGTATGCAAAAATGGTGGGCGCCTTTTACGACGGCACCGTTGATGTTAATATAGAAGGTATTAGGGAAAAAGACTTGCAGACAGTAGGGATAACCCCCGAAGACTGGTCTACCATTAAGTGGCTAGTTAGGTGAGTATACCCCTTCCAATTTATCCGCAAGTGACCTAAAGGAATAGTCTACCCCCGTTGTGAGCGTCAGCCGCTTCGAGGGGTAGCTGCCTTCCATCTCACGCTTTACATCATGGGCCAGATGGCTCTCATGGTCAGGGCCTTCCAAAACAATTTCGTCGTGGATAGTAAGCACTGGCTTTGTTTCGGTGTCTTTGAGAAGTTTAGCCGTCCGGTTAAGAGCGACCTTCATCACGTCCGCGCAACCTCCTTGGATCAAGTAATTCACGGAAGCATGTATTTTATCTCTAATGCGTATCGGGCGACCCATCCAATTAACAACCCCACCACGAAGACTCGCCCCTCGACGGACACGATCCATCCAAGTCCTGACTTCAGGTGCCGCATCAAAGATAGTATTAACTAGCTCCCTTGCTTTCTCTGGGGGGATGCCGAGCCTTTGCGAAATAAGCGCATTGCCGCCTCCATACAGTACGGTGAAATTTATTGTCTTCGCCGTATTCCTATCAATACCGGCAGCGTCGGCCGTCGCTTGGTGAACGTCCGTGCCCGCCAAAACTTTATCAATCAGGCCGTGCGCGTTAGCATACTCAAGCATTAGCCGATACTCGACCTGGTCGTAATCGAGGCAATGAAAAACCTTCCCAGGCCGTGGTACAATAGCTCTGCGTACTGGGAAATCAGTTTCGCTACGCAGGGCGTCTTTGGTCATATTTTGTAAATTCGGGGAGGAGCTACTGAGCCTCCCCGTTGTCGTTCCGTCCTGCCAAAAGCTTGTATGCACAATACCGTTCTCGTCGGCCTCGTACTCAAAGCCCGCAAAAAAGTTAGCCCGACTCCTAGCGTCGCGGTAGTCTAGTACCGACTTGGCGGCAGGGTTTTTAAAGGTTTTAAGCACGTCGGACTTAAAGCACGGATTGCCTTTTTCGGTCAGTACATGCTTCTCGCTACTGAAGACGTTAGAAAAAACTATGTGGGAGTCTACGAAATCACGCCTCGTAATAGACTCAAACTCTCGCATAGCTTCGGTCATCCGAAACTGTTCGTGCTCGAAAGCTCGTCGGCAGTAGCGAAGGTCGACGGCAACCCCTCGTCGCTCCATTTGCCAAAGTGTTTTGGTAAGTTCGCACTCATTGTAATAAAGCGCATCAATTGCGGGCAGTCCCTCGCGCCTTTGTTTGTTGTACTTGGTCAGTTCTTTAAGCTCGTACATGCCAAGACGGAACGTAAGGTCAGCGTCTTTAAGGGCGTATGGTATAATTATATCGGGAGGAACCCGGTAGAAAAATAACCGTTTCTTTCGCCTCGTTTTAATGCCCGGTGTCTCCTCCCACTCCCAGCAATCTTTGTTGTCTTTAATGTATGCCATGACCTTGTCGTCTTTAGGCTCTTTGAGCCAGAAGCTCGAAAGGCGGTCTAGGCTATAACTTACATAGTCGGACTTAATGAGCCGAGCTATGGCTTTTGTACAGTGAACCCTACAGTCTGAGTGCAGAAAAACCCCGATAGAGGCGAGCATGTGCATGTCGAACTTGGCGTTCTGCATAAACCAAGTGCCAGAGTAGTCTCCGAAAAATGCGCGGATCTCGTCAAGCTGATCGTCGACACAAGGATACCTTGGGTCAGAGTAGTCTAGTAAATTGAAATAATAATTTTCGTTGCCGTCGCCAATGATAATCGAGAAGGGACGATCGCCGTGATAGGACCGAAGGCCAGAGGTCTCCGTGTCGCAAGAAAGACGAGGTGCGGAGGCCAAAGCCCCCAGCACCTTAGAAAGCTCTTTTGGTGAGACAATCATGCAATCGAGCGTCCCGTCTTAGCAAGCCACTTCTTCACCGAAGAAGGTACGTGGGCTTCCAAAGAAAACTCGTCATGGTCTTGGGCAAACTTAAGCGCCTCTAAAGTAACCTCTCTTTTCGAGCGGCCAGTAGTAGACGATAGCTCGCAAAGCCAATCGTTGATTTTTCCTTCGATAGTCACAACCGACGCGACAGCCTTCTTCGGCTTTGCTGTAACTGCCTTCCTGGCAGCATTAGTTGCTCCCGCCCTCGCTACTTTTTTCTTAGTAGCTTTCGCCTTTTTACGATTCGTCTTTGTCCTGCCAGCACTCGCTGAAAGAATGTCTACCATAGCTATCTCCTAAAATTGAATATCGTCATCCGTGACTGTATCCTCTGCCACAGAAACCCTAATTTCATCATGCACGTCTTCTGCCGGAGCTACCACTCTTTTAGTCTTAAGGGTGTTGACCCAAAAAGTAGCCGCAGGCATCAAATCTTTTGGTGTCTTCTTTTTCTTCGCGTCAGCTACTTTGACCACGTCTAAGGCAAACCAGTTACCCTGGTCGTTTTTCATCGCCTTCGATTTAAGAGCAAACACTTTTGTAGCCGGAGATTGCCCGCCCAAAGCTTTGCACATTTCAAAGTGGGTGTTTACTAATTTTCCGGCAGAATATCCAGACCGAAAAAAAGTAACCCTCGACGGTAAAGTAAAGTCGTCGGTGTCGATGTCTTCCCCGTTGGTAAGAGCTTCCATCATTTTGGCCTGCTTTTTTAGGTCATCCAGTAAAAGTATATGTACATTAAAGCAAGCATCGCGACGATACCGGCCATTATCGTCCTCCCACTCCAAAGGATCGCGAGCATTAGTAGCCGTGAAAGGCTCTGTTCCAATAGTCCGCGTTTTGCTTAACTCGGTGACATCTACAATTCTCCATACCTTCTCAATACCGACCGGCACGAAAAGCACCTCTTCGCCCTTGCCTGCAAGGACTACGTTATCAGGGCGGCGAACAATCTCGCCTGGGTTAAAGTCTTCCATTGCCGGGTTAAGGTAGCTGTTCTGACGTAGGACGATGATCGGAAGGGCTATGTCCTGGCTGTTGAACCCTCCTCCAAATGCTTCCGTTGTTGCCATTGCTGTTGTTGGTTGCGTTGTTTCTGTTACTGCGGTTGTCATTTCTTTGCTCTCCTAAATTGAATTGTTATTCTATCTGTCGGCTCAAGACCGGGGATGTCAAAGTCTTCCACACCCCTTTCCTTGGCCGCTTCAAGCTCTGCTTTAAACCATGCGTTTAGGGACTGATGGTTGATCGACCACATATTGTCGAAGTGTCCTTTCTCGGCTAGAAAATTCCTAAGCGCTTCCTTGCCAATCTCGTCGTCTTTGGGGAACTTCACGTCGAAGCGAGCCACACGGCTCACCATGCCCATCTCTCCGCTAAACTTTGTTAGGTCGTTTTCCTCAAGGTCTTTTAGGATCTCGTCTTCAAGCTCTACCTTCTGCGAGTTTAGTTTGGATGCCTCGCTTTTTACAAGATCGATTTGGTCGCGTAGCCTAGCCAAAGCCTCTATCTTTTTGTTCATGTCTCCTAATGTAGCACTCATAATTCTCCCGCTATATCTTTTAACATTTTAGTTCCAATGGCCTCTTTGGCCGCTAACTTCTGCATTACTAATTCGTCTATCGTATCTTTGGCAACGAGATCGTACCGCGTGACGCTTTCGTGAATTTCACTTCCACCTCGATAGTTCCGAGCCTCTGCCTGTATGTCATGTTCGAGCGAAAAAGAGCGTGAATAAAAAACGCTATAGGGAGAAGCAACCAAGTTGATGCCAATCCCACCACTACCAGGATGCCCAATAAAAACTTTAACAGCGTCGTCATTATTGAATCGCTCGATTGATTCAAACTTCTCCCTTTCGCCGATCCCACCATGCACCTCCACGTATTCTAGTTTGAGTTTATCGCAGACGGCAGCAATGTCGGCGTAGTTCCTTTTAAAAGCGGCCCATATAATTACCTTACCCGAAGGCGAGAGCATCTCTAAAAGTTCTTTTAACGCCACGGCTTTCGGGTTTACCTTGAAGACTTTCTCTTTGCGAGCGTTGGTGTCGATGTCCTCAACCCCTACAAAACCAGTGGTTATCTGAAGCATACGCAAAACTTTTGTAAGAGCGACCTTGGCCACGACGGCCTCGGCGTCACCGACGTAGCTGACAAAATCAGTTTTAAGCTCGTCATAAATTCTTCGCTGCTCTTTGGTAAGGGCCACATGAATCACCTTCTTAATCATCGGAGGTAGATCGAGACAGTCCTTCTTTTTGATATGCATACTAAAAGGTGCGACTTGACCTGTAATAGCTTCGAGTGCTCGGATGCGAGGGCGCCAGTCCGGGAAATGTTTTTGCGACGGCATCCCGGCGTTTCTGTCGACGAAATACTTTGAGCGAAACGTAAAAAAGTTATCGCCAAATGAAGCGCCCAGATCGAGGATCTTATACTGCATGAATAAATCCATCGGGTTATTAAGGATTGGCGTACCAGTGAGTCCAAGTCTATACCTCGCTTGTTTGGCTATGCGAAACGCCGCTATCGAACGCTTCGATTTATGGTCTTTACACTTATGAATCTCGTCAAAAATAACTATGTCAGGACGCATTTTAACCAGCGCCTTTTCAATGTTGGGCTGAATTATCTTGTCGTAGTTGATAACTAAAACGTCGGCGGTGGACAGGCTAATCTTGTCCAAGACCTTAGTGCCCGTTCCCACCAATGGCTCTGCTTTGAGCCGAGAAAATTTATCCCACTCGTCACACCAATTCTCTATTACGATCAGAGGGCTCACGACAAGGACTCTGAGCTTCTTTCTTTCGAGCGCCATCTTAGCCCGTGAAATTAAAATAGAGGTGAGTGTCTTACCCGCTCCCGCCTCGAAAAACAAAGCATAGTTGGGCTTATCAAGACTATTTACTAAAGCCTCAAATTGGTGCCGCCAAGGAGTCGAGCAAAAATCGAACTTACCCCTCAAGTTTTCGGGCAGACAGCCGACAAGATCAGTATCCATTTTGATTAGTCCCAGGGTGATTGTTTTCGTAGAATCGAATCTACGAGAAGACAGACGCCAAAGCCAATACCTAGCACTAGGAGCAATATCGCTGCTAGTGCTAATTCTTTTAACTCCCTCAACTCTCTTCTACGTTTAGCTTCCCGCCTTAAATCTTTTCGTTCCATCTATCTCTCGCCAAGCGGCGGTTATCTGTGAGCCTTGCAGAATAACCTTTTCTTTGATCTCCTCAATATCGCGCCGAAGCTTCTCTTGTGTTATAGCAGATACTTCGTAGCCTGCCAACTTCAATTGTATGCCGTGGATGTCTTCGTTCTGCTTTTGCATCGCTGCGGTGATTTTATCAAACTTTAAATCAATCTCTTTTACAAATCGTCCAAAAAGATACTTGACGACAGCAGCGACTAGAGCCGGTCCTCCCGCCAGATTTATGATTGTCTTTAGCGCGTCCTCTTCCATTCATCCTCCCCGCGCCATTCTTTTAAGGCTTCCTTAAGAATATACATTGGCTTCGCTACTCTAGGATGAGGATAATTAGCTAGACTCCAACTATATCCAACATCGTTAGCAGCCTCAGCGATTTTTCGGAGCGCGGTTAATTCTTTTTGTTGCTCTTTGAATCTACCGATTAACCAAGGTCCCCAATAGTCCATGCAGTCGATTACATCTGCTAACGGCACAGGATTTTCAAGGCCGTATTCTGTAGCACCGTCTTTAAACATTTTCTCGATATGCTCGATCTGCTTGTCTATGGGCCAGTCTTTAAACTCGTTATTCATCGTCGCCTCCCTTGCCTTCGCGCCATTGTTTCATCATTCTTTTTCAAACCTCTCTCGATAATAGTCCTCAGTCTCTTGAAGATATACTTCGCATCTTTTCCCATATTTAAGAAGTGTCAGCGTATCAATCCGCAGACCATCGGCAGCCTCGACTATTTCTTCACAGGTCAAACGGTCAAATAATTTAAACGGATTCATCAACTCGCTCCAACTTCTTTAGGCGGTCGTCGCTAATCATCCCCACCCCCGCGCCATTGTATTAATGCTTCATTTAATTCGTCATGGGTGTCGTGGTGTTCAGAGTTATACAAGGCTTTGCTTGCCGCCTCAGCAATTTTTCGGAGCTTCTTCCGCTCGTCCTCATACCTAGCGAGGTCACTCAACATCCTGGTTTGGGTTTCCTCGTGCATATCGACAAGATCATTTAGCCTACGGTTTTCGTCTTTAAGATCTTCATAATCGACTGGATTACTTTTCATCCTCGCCCCCTACCTTGTTTTGCAGTGCTTCGAGCGCTTTAACAAAACCGATCATTGAAGCCTGAGCGCCATACTCCAAATATCTTCTTCGGTATTCATACCCTTGCTCAACCACATCATAGATAAGCCGCATTGTGGCGGGGTCGTGGGACATTATGTATTCGCAAGTCTTAACATCG
>ERZ890604.550-NODE-550-length-12804-cov-5.245196_pt1 | contig 12804 bp, 9 predicted proteins | sample MGYA00521097_ERZ890604 | MGnify/ENA primary metagenome ERZ890604 (study PRJEB32303, sample SAMEA104408625) | aquatic metagenome | biome: Brackish water; feature: Chemocline; material: water | place: Baltic Sea | collected 2014-10-26T21:54:00 | depth 120 m ... | reverse complement strand
TGACACCCCTTTCTGGAAAGCTGCGAAGAACCTTAAAATAGAAGACCCTATTTTCGATGACTTCGTAACATATGCCAAGAAGCTTTCTATGATTGATCTACTCGATGATAACTCTACTTTTCTTAAAGAGACTTACGGTCAATGGCAACTATGGAATTTTAAATATTGGATTGACGGTATGACGAAGCAGAGTTAGTAACTAAAATAACAACACAGAAGTTGACTTTACGAAAGATAAGAGTATAATAACAACAGGAAAGCTTTGATAGTTAAAAGGAGAGGTAATAATGGCAGAAATAGATATTAACGCAGACTTAGAGGCAGTGACAACGCAGTTGCAAAAAGGAATCGAAGAGTTGCAAGAATTAGATGGTAAAAGACAGCAGTTAGCACAGCGAATTCAAAATTTAAATGGTGTTGCTATGTACCTACGGGGTAAGGAAAAATCTGAAGACACCCCACTCACTCCGGGCGACGGAGACACCGACGACGAGGAGACCTAATGCCAACTACGGCTGGACAATACCTAGATTTAATTTACTCCTTTGATGGCAGTAGTACATACACAGATATAACGTTAGAAATGCGCTCCCCTGCTGGAACGTCTTCAACGGTCTTGACAGACACAAACGATATCCTGTACTTAGGGAATGATGAAAAATTTAACTTAGTTATGTTTGATCTTGACCAAGCAGCGACTATAGGTACCCCTAAGTGGGAATACAGTAATGGTAGCGCTTGGGTAGAATTCTATCCGGGTTTCGCTGAAAAACGCTACTCTGATGCTGGTAATAGAGGCGAGGGCGCTTCGTACACATTCACAGAAGATGGCGGGGAATTTATAACAGAAGATGCTTTATATAACTGGGCCACCGTATCGGTAAACAGCCAATCAAAATATTGGATAAGGGTAACTACCGCTTCCGTAACCACTTCCCCCACAATTAAGAGCATACATATCCGACCTCTTAATACCTACTGTACTACAAAAGATGTTTACGAGCTTCTTCAATTAAAGAATGTTTTAGATGGGACAGATTTTACAACAGCTACAGTCCCCAGCAAAGCGACAGTTGAGGGGTACATTCAAGCAGCAGAAGCCACGATAGATTTCAGAACTCGAAAATCATGGCGTATTAATTATGTAGTAGATGAGTTTCACGACTTCAATTTAAATGGTTTCAAGTTGGACAGGGCTGATCCGTATAAAATCCAAGACTTTGCTATTTGGACAGGGGGTAGCTGGGACACCAAAACTGCGGGGAGGGGTAACGATTACTTCTTAATTCCTGATACTGGTATGGTGCATTTTGCTCGTTTCTTCATACTCCCCGCTAGATTCCAAACTTATGCGGCAGGTTCATGGCGATGGGGAGCGGGAGAGTTTACGCAACCCGTAAAGGTTAGTTATCTTTCTGGCAGGTCTATCCACGGGGACGCTAGAGAGGGAGCTTATGTTCACGAAACCACAAAGAAGATGGCTGCTGCAGATATACTGCGTAACTCTGACTTCGGTTTCAGTACAGTAAGCGGCAGTGACAAGATTCCACTGGGGCAGAAGCTGCAGATGTGGCAGGTGGAGATAGATAACGCATTAGACGACCTTAGAGCCTTTGAGCTATTCTAGGAGGACTACATGTCTAATTTACCAGTACCTGTAGCACTTCTAAAAACCGAAATAAGCGAGCAGTGGAATGCGAGTAACGTTGCGGCACCGAAATTCATAGAGGTGAATGTGAGTGCTCAATCAGTACGTTACGATTTGAACGCTACGGACGCTTTGTTGTTCAAAGCAGGGAGCCCCACAATTGCAGAAACCCCAATAGGTAACTGGCAGTATGTGGACAGAGTATATAATGTTGAGTTAGAGATTAATACTCAGGTTAGTAGGCAGAGGTTGTATAACCTAGTACAGGAAATTCGTAGGATTTGTTATGCAAGAAGGCACAGTATGACAAATTTTCAAAGGGTACAGTTTGAGGGATTTAACGAGTTGACTCAAAACCAAGCGAACATTTGGTCTGGAACTGTATCAATACAACTAGTAAACAATGCTGAGCAGGCAAGTACAACGTAAACTCAGTAATAATGAGTATAATATAATAACCCACGGAACATTTTAAGGAGTGAGTAAATGGCAATATATCGGTCTGATCAAGCTGTAGTAACATTTGGAGCAGAAGCTGCGCTTGGCGGATACCCAGAATCAGCCACATCCAATACAACTGGTGTTGGAGCAGGAGCACTTACAGCCAACACAGCTGCAGGAACTTTTGCTATTTCTGTAGATGATGCTAGTGGTGGTGTGGCTCATGCGAATTTTGCGGCGGGTGCCCTTATAACTATCGGATCAGCTACTACTAACATAGAACTTCGAAAAGTTGTAGGTAGAGCAAGTACCGGCCTTACATTGTACCTAGATGCTCCGACCTCAGCTTACCACCCTAACAACGCAGTGATACAGGTAGTATCTGCGGTTGCTGACGTAGACCAAGATAAGTATATGACTTTCATACCCGGAGTCTATGATACAGTTACCGTGCCAGATATGACTCCTACTATTGAGCCTAGGTATTTCTTAGGTACAGGGTCAAAAAGAAACTTTTCGGCAGCATACAAAGGTACGCAAGCATATAATGGGTCTTGGCCCAGCTTCATTGCATTGAATGCAGCAGCCTTGCGTTTCCCTATAGGACGGATGATGGAGACTGCCGCTACTACTACAACTAATCTCGCGGCTGCTCTTGCGTTAAATGGTGCCTCAAAGAAGGGGGATCAGTACATAACATGGGATGGGTCGGCAGCGGCAACGTTTACTACCTCTGTATATGCTTCAATAGGGACTCAAATTACCGATCCGGGTGGCAGTGAACCAAGAGAAATAATTAAAATTGTATCGGGCTCTGGCACAGCAGGGGCTTCACGACTAGCGTACCCACTAAAATATGACCATGCTAATGATGCGCCAATTCAAATTGTTTCGGGGCCTTTCACCCACACTATTCTAGAAACTAATCAACTAGATAGTATTGCTATGAATGTACATATGAAAGACAGTGACGAAACAGCGGCTAACGATTTTGACCGACGCTTCTTCGGAGGTAAGGTTGGGGCAGCTACTCTAGCGGCAGAAGAGGGTGGACTAATGGTTATGGGGTGGGACACCATACCGTTTATGGGGGGACTCCACAATCAGAAACTTGACCCTAATAGTTCCATTACAGGCGGGGATGTACCATTCTATGGATTAACTCAATCTATAGCGAGTGATAATGTCGGGAGTAAGACTACTGTTGCTTCTACGGCAATCTCATACCCCACAACAGACCCTTACTACTTTTCACAAGGAACCGTCAGTCTCTTTGGTACAGAGTTTGCTCGTGTACGAAACTTTACGATAAACATTAATAACAATGTTGAACCACGGTATTACATAGAACGACGAGGAGACAGTAGGCTTAGAGGCCCGTCAGACATAGTAGAAATGCGTAGAGAGTACACTATGGATGCAACTATTGCGTTACCTGATACCGTAAATTCAGCGACTTCAGACACCACTTCATTGTTTAAACAATTGATGTTAGAGGGTGACTACGGAGCAGGGATGAAAGGATTCAACATCCAACTTGTGTTTACTAGGGGAACTAATGATACAATAACAATAGATGTACCGGATGATGGTGCAGCAGCGGTTGGATTAGATCAACAGGGAGCGTATCTAACAGAAGCCCCGCACCCAATAGACGGTAGTAACCCATATGAAGTATCTGCATCTATGATGTTCAGGAATCTCAAAATAACAGTAGTCGATAGTGAGCCAATGTATCCGTAGGAGGACAAAATGACAGTAAGTAAAGCAAAGATCAAAGCAGAGAAGACGGCAGCAGTGAAGGAGGCTAAAGTTTTCGACATTTCTAAATACATGATTTCTAATGATGTGAAGGTTCAGACCGTAGACCTCCCTAACGGTGTCACTTTTGAAGTAAGCGTGAAACCTATTTCATGGAGTAAGAAGAATCAGCTAGTTGCCAAAGCTATGGCTTTTGGAGGGAAATCAGATGGGATGTCGTTTGACGCTGATTTCTACGTCAAGGAATGTTTAAAGGCTATGGTGGTGAAAGCTCCATGGGGAGAGACTAACGATGTATTCCTAATAAGCATTACGGACGAGTTGGGGAAAGCGCTAGAAGCCCTAGTCCCGAAAGCTTTTGAGAATAGTGACGAAGATGAGGAAACCGAACTAAAAAAAGAGTAAGCCTCTTTTTGAGGGGAGGCGGTCTCGTAACACCAACCGAGAACGTGGTGTTAGGGCACTACCTAACCAAATACAGGCTGATGAAACTAGGCTTTAGTTGGAGCGAGATAGATTTACTCCACCCTAAAGAGATGGATATCATGTTGACGTTATATAGTGCGATAATTAAGAAGGAGCAGGGGTATGGATAACCTGAAGAAAGGGAGAAAACATGCCTAACGAATCTTCGGTAGACCACGTACTTAGACTTAAAGAAGTCGTAGGGAACCCCTCAGACCTTTCAAATGGCAGCAATTCAGGTAATCAATCAAAGAAAGATTCTAAAAGTCTTGCAGGCTCCCTAAAAAGATTAGTTGGTATCGACCTCGGATTAGGTGCGCTCCTAAAGCAGTCACAAATCTTTACAGGCTACATGGGTAACCTTTTCTCTATTGTGGGAGCTATAATTGATACAGTGCTAGCCCCGCTAGCCCCAGTAGCATTTAAAGCACTAGCCGCATTAGGTAAAAAAATACCGGTTATCGCTGCAATGGCTGAAAAACACATACCTAAAGTAGTTACATGGGTACAGAAAACCGCAGTTAGTATAGATACATTCTTAAAAAGATGGACGCATGTTAAATGGGCTAAGTATTTAGGCCTCGCCATCGTTGGCCTAACAGCTATTAATATGAGTGTTAAAGCGCTTATGCTGTCTGGGAGAGTTGCGGGAAGTGTGACAGGTGTACGGGGTGCCGCTGGTATCGCACGAAGTGTATACGGACGCATTGGTGGACGAGCAGCCGCCCCAATTCTTGGCTCTGCACTCGGTGCCACCGCTGCTGCTGGCGGGGCTGGCATTATTTCTAGTGGTGCTGTTGATAAATTTGGCAATCGTATGGACCCCTCCGGAGCGTCTAGTGGCGCCAACATGAGTGCAGGTAAAACTGCAGGTAGATTTTCAAGGTTTGGTAAAATAGCTGGCATGGGAGCCAAAAGAGTCCCTATCCTAGGTGCTGTTATTGGAGGGGGGATGTCTTACGCAGGTGGTAGAAGCCAAGGTATGTCCCAAGGGAAATCAATCGCTAGGGGAGGCTTTACTGCTGGTGGGGCACTGGCAGGTGCGTCAAGCGGGGCAATGGTAGGCGCAGCGCTTGGTTCTATAGTCCCAATACTTGGTAACGCTGTTGGAGCAGCCCTTGGTGGTATAGTTGGTGGTATAGTGGGTGGTTACGGGGGCGAGAAAATCTTTGACTCCCTATTTAACAAGAAGAATGGCGGGAGCGGAGGGGGAGGCTCCTCCAACGTGGGGGTGGGTTCAGGAATAGGGTTATCAGGGTACAGTATACCAACCTTCATAGCAGAGTCTGCAGAAGCCTACTCTAAAACAGTTCTAGAGAGTAAGACTATACTGGATGATTATGTAGTCTCGCAAGCGGCCCTGAAGTTATCAACGGGAGACTTAAGGGATGGTTTCAATTATGCAAAAGACAGTACTAATACCTTAGGAGATGATTTACTTACGTTTGGTAAAACCTTAAGAGACTACGTTGTTGAACCTCCGAAAGGAGACTACAGAGTGGGCGTGGTGAATGATTTTATCGAGAACGGTACCGGTTCACTAGGTGATAAGTGGGATGGCGGAGTAATCTTACCGAAAGGTGCCCTAGCAGATAGCGGTGGTCTTGGGCAAGTAGGTGGTGGTGGCCTTGCGGGTGGTACTGCCGTCGGTCAGGGTTTCTGGCCTGATTCTGCAGCGCAACGAGCAAAGAGTAAGGAGTTAGAACTCTTAGAGAACGCTAAGATTCAAAGTGAAAAGGATATGGCTTTTGATGCGGCTGAAATTAAGCGCATGGAAAAGGCTGCTCTAGCTGGCATGGCTAAACCAAAGCCGGGGTACGATACGAATACAATACTGAACAACAATAACGGGGCTGGGACTCTGGGTGACTTCTCTCCTACCGCAGGTGCCCGTATTGGAGCAACAGGAGGGCTGGGGCAACAGGACGATGGCTCAGGAGGTTACAAATCACCTGAGCATATTGTTATTAACGTATTTAATACTTCTGGTAACGAAGTCCAAACCTCTACAGCCCAAAAAATAGGGTCTGCTTGGGCGTCAACATATGGAGGAGAGCACGAATGGATGTAGGCTTAGGGTGTATTAAATGACTAGCGTAGCAGTTTTCTTAGAGAACGAGAACGACTGGTCAAACAGTAGTAGCGGAAGCGTCACAAGGTACGCTCTACAGGTCGAGAAAGTGGCTATAGTCATTCAAAAAAACCCAATCCAGATTGCTGCGCCTAAAAATTCTCCGTACCTGTTTGATTTAGGGACATATAAACCAACTGTAACTATCTCAGGGGTAGTGGACGACCAAAGCTCAAGCAACAGTGTCTCTTTAGGGAGTACGGCGTTTAAATTACCTACAGCGTACCAACTTTCTAGGCTGTCTACAGATTGGTGGTTCGACACCACTCAAGTGATAAATTTGTATATACAAGAACCTGACTCTGGCTCCAATGCTAGTTACTTTAAATACAAAGCAGCTTTATCCGCTGTAACTGTAGATTATAAAGCAGGTTCAGAAGAGCGGCCTGAGTTCTCGATGATATTTTTTACTGGGCGACCTAAAGTCTACTACCCACACATGACGATAACATAATGCGATCATTAATATTACTAGAAAAAACTCAAGCCAGTAGAGCTGATCCCATAGTGTACACAAATGCAGAAGCATTAGACCCTAAACATACTGGGGGAGGCACTACAGAAAATTTTATTTATAATAGTCCGGGGAGCATGGCAAAGAAAGCTTTGTACGCCTTAGATGCCACAGGGGTAGCCGTTAAAACGTTCAGACAGCCGTTACAGGTAGCTATACCCAAGTCCAGCCCCATATTATTTGATGTAGGCTCTTACAGGCCCCTGATATCAGTTAGTGGTGTTCTTCCGAGAGAAGCTGCCCCCGCCGGGCATACAGTTGCTTTTAACGGTCAGGAGTACTTTACCCCAACTTATTTCCAACTGCAACATGCTGTAACTCAATGGAACTATGTGCAAGGGGAAGAAATACTACTTACCCTGTTACACACAAATGTTAATTCCGTGACGTATGATCAGTATAATGTAGCAATACAAAGTGCTAACTTCGGGCTTAATTCGGTATCGCCAAACTTCTGGACTTACGAATTAGCTTTTGTTGCGACTAGATCAGTTGCTGGCAACCCAAGCCAAAATGTTTAAAGGATATTAGAATATGTCAATACATGGTCGAAGTATATTTCAATATTTCAATGAAGCTACTGAAGTCTGGGTACCAATACCTGTAGGAGACCTTATCAGTGTTGAATACGCAGATAGAGTATACACTCCTGCCACAGCAGAAATAGTTATAAGTAACAAAGCTATGAATATGCCTCTTAGTACGGATGCTAACGCATCGACAGGGACATATTCAGTTGAAGGGGCGGCAATAACCACCCCTACTTTCCACAGGTATCAACAAATCAGGTTACTGCATATGCCCAGACCTCTCACCCCTAAAAAAGCAGTTCACGACAATGGTTATGCTAATCGGGCTGGGGACTCCCAAACAATATTTACGTTAGCTAGTCATGGGATGGCTGTCGGGACATATGTTCAAATTGTGAATGAGGAAAGCGGGATTATAGCAGATGATTTATATAGAGTTGATACTGTCCCAACTAGTAATACATTCACACTAGACAAAAGGGGAACCGGTAGTGCGGCTGACGCCCAGACGTATACTACATCCTTACCCGGTGAGGGGGTTTCAGGAAGTAAAGCAGCCTATATCCAATATAGGAGTGATAAGGCGCTATACCCATATTTCTACGGAAAAATAGATTCTTTAGACGTAAGTTATAGTGATGCTGTCGGCAAAACCATACATATACAAGCTAGCGATTATCTTCGTAGCCTACAACAGGAAACAATTACAAAATCCATAAAAGAGTCTACACCTACGTCACTAGCTTTCAATGAGAGTAGACAAGTACAGGGAGATGGTGAGGAAGATGCGGATGAGGGGAAGTTTAGGGATAGTATATATAAGAACACAAGATTATCAGCTACTGTCAAGGACATTATGGAGGACTGGTCTGTAGGTAAAGATTTATTCGCTGACAATACTACCGATGGTAGTACGTCTTTAGGGGTCGCCAAATTCGATGCTTCTAGTTACGTCTTTGGTGCCAACGATGACAGCAGAGTTAAATCCTATAAAAATACAAAAACAACGGCACTGCAAGCCATGAAGTCAGTATCTATGACTGATGCACATTGGAGCGAAGGCGTACAAACCGCTAATGTTGAGATATACTACACAGTTGCGGATTCAGCAACATTATCTACTAGTGGCAGTGGGGTAACTGCTAGAGATGTTTTGTTAGTTTATAATGGTGGCGGTGGAACAGGAGGCGTTGGGGACACTGCTCACCTATATGAAAATGGTAATTTGATTGAGGTTTCTAGCCATGCTCCGGTAGGAAGCCCAACACCCACCACTATAGAAAGCGGTACCTATATTGTCCATAGTAAATCAGCTAACACCCTGAAACTTAAATTTTTAGATGGTGGTTCAGTTCAAAGCGTTGCTAACACTGCGACGTCAGCTTCATCAGGAACACCGTCAAAAATATCTGCGGGGCCAGCGTCCACAGGGCACCAAGGGTATGATTTTTATCTAGATGCTGGTTTGTACGGGGATATTTCACTAGCCTCAAATACACACCGACCCCATCTGAACTACTTTATGCGTAAAACTAGGCCTATAGACCCCGGAGCTACAGGACTCTCAGCGGTATATCCGTCCGAGGAGAATATGGGGGACGATGACACAGCTTTTGGCACTAAAGGATATGACCAGACTAAGGTGTTCATACTAAACGAGTTCGATCACGGACTATTTGAGGAAGACCTGTATTCTCAAATAGCTATACAAGATGTCGATAAAGACGGCATGGCGAAGACCGGTAATAATTTAGGACATAAACTGGAGATGTTAAAAGTCAACAGTATAGCTAATTCCGATTATGTAGCAAGGCTAACTACTGGGTGGTCTAAATATTCCGGTGCACAGTATGGTAATGGGTTATTTCACTGGAATAGGGCAGATGATGCAAGAGCCTACGGCTGGTACAGCACGACTGACAGTGGAGGCGACGGGAAAATTGATGCTATAGACGGTGCCACAAAAGTGAATATAATAAACGCTAAATTTTTTGCTTCTAATTATAACATTACTAATATTGCTCAATTGCACGACGAAGCTGATGAAACGGATCACACTTCCCAAGGAACTTTCGGTGTACAAGTAGCTGGTCAGGGGGGGTTCCGTAGAGATACAGTTACGGGTACAGGTGGGTACTCCGCTTTACCAAGAGGGGGGAGATCAATGACGCAACCCACAACAGACTCCACAAATGGGGAGAGTGGGGGTGGGAGGTATGACGGCTTTACAGAACCCAACGGTACCAGTCAAGCTATAAATCTAACTGACGGCGGTGGCGATAGAATCAAAGGGATTGATATGGGGGCGGAAGCATTAGCTTCAGCTAACCTTATTAAAGATATATATTGGTGTGAGCAAGAGGGTTTGCTTGGTACCGAAGTGACCGCTTCCCACAATGGTAGTGCTTCAGCTATTATAGTAAACTTGAGTAATCATGGGCTGGAAACCGGGTGTCTGATAAAAGTTACGGATATTGGTGGCACAACCTCTGGTACTAACACAGGGGTGAAGGTGAACACTTCTCCCGAAGCCCCAACTACAGCTAATACTACAACTGGAGCAAGAGATAACGGTAGTTATTTTAGGGTTGATTATATAGATGCGAATAACTTTAACATTACAGCCCCCCAGAAACATAAAGTGACCTATAGAGCTGCAAACGGCGCTAATCAAGGTCAGGTAAGTTTTAGTTCTGCTGTAAATGTGGATGACGCTGGGGACGCTGTGTTTAAGTACAAACGAGTGTTTAATGTATTCAAAGAAGCTTGTCGGGTACAGTGGCAAAGTGCTTCATCATGGACAACTAAAGAAGCTGAACTTGTTCTGGATTCGGATTTAGTTAAAGGGGCACAACAGATATTAATATCCGACGTTGCCCTGAAAGACCGACCCTATATGGGAATGGAAGTGAATACGTTAGTTGCTGGTCACGCCCTCCCCGGATTTGATTTCACAGATGGTGTTGAACACCCTAGAGATACTTACACCGATGGCGGTACGGAAGCTTTCTCGTATTTCGGTTTTTCAACAGTTCCGTTCTGCTTACAAGCAGACTTCGCTGCGGGTGGGGCCTCCGCAACTAGAGCTAATGTGGACAGGTATGGTTCGGATTCCGATGACGATGTACGTGTAATGTTTAAGTATGGAGACTATATTTCTGAGACTCGTTTCTTATACGGTGATCCAGATGTAGTAGCGGTTGTAGGGCGAGACAGATCAGCTACTGGTGGAGGCGCAAATAAAACTAGTAACGATGTGTTTAAAACAGTGACCTGTAAAGTATTAGAACGATTTACTACTACACGGTCTGTCTCTAAAACGTACAACTTGAATTTTAACGAGACTCTGGAAGGCAGTGATGCAGCTAGGACTGCTGCCGCAGCCATACTAAAACGTGTAATACTGCCAGCGCAGCGAACTACGTTTAAAATCTTTGGGTACCCCACTATTAAATTAGTAGGTCAAGGACAGAGCGGGTCAACTGGGAACAGCTTAGTCCCTACCCAAAACTTTGGTTCTTATGGCGGTAGGGCAGGAATGTTAATAGAGCAGCTTGCTTCGGCAGACGGGGTTGTAGAGGATTCGACTTTAGTGGAGCACCTAAATACCTCAACTGATGTCGTCACGGCTGATATGGCGACCGACTGGGGCACCAGCACATATTACAGAGCATTTGTCCACTTACGATCAGGGATGAGTATACGAGTAGAGCACCCTGCCGCAGGGGTAGTAGGGAACCACATTGTAACTGGCCTAAAGTATAATGAACGAGGGGGCAATACCTCTACTATGATTTCAACTACTGGTTATGATGAAGCTGTAATTAATCTGAGGCACGGGAACCTTGCAAATGCTATACAGACTATTGCTGGTACCGCTAACCAAGATGTTATAACTGTTACCGACTCATCAGGATATGGAGTTGCTATCGCTAATATTCAATTTGAAGACACTACATCTACGTTTACAAATGGGCCGTTTTATGTCGGTGATTAGAAAGGGTTATTAATGGCTAACGAGCATAATACCGTAAGTTGGGGAGCTTCACTCATGGAGCTTACAAACGGGACTAAACAATCTATAAAGTCAGGAACTACTACTACTGATGTAAGTGGGAGATTAGTTGCGGGTACAATGTATTATCTATATTGGACATCCAATGATCCATCAATGTGGCATACTCAAATAGCTTCTCTTTGGAACACCAACCCATCTAGCGGTAAGGTGCGAGTCGCAACCCTTACTGGTGCAGCATCAGGCGGTAAGGTGCAAGTTAAGCTGGCGTCAACTGCGGCTATGAGTGGGCAGGACGCTATAAACGCTAACCAAACTGTAAACCAAGATAGTGTAACTGGGACTGAAGTTAGTTCGGTTGGTAGTGTGGCTACTACCGGCTTACGTTTAAAGATGTCAACTGTTGGTACAGGGGCTGCTGGATCAGGTTCGACAGGCAATTTCCTCAGAGGATACACAGCAAATAGCGTATCCGATACGACAGGTAAATGGCTTGATATAGATGGGGATACTCAGTCTATATCAATTAGAAGCGGTGCGGAAACAGATAACTTACTGGGAAAATTTGATGCGGCTGGGATAAGTTTTTATGATCGTACCGCCAACGGCTTTATTTTATCGGGGGTCAATGAAACAGGACTGAAATTTTATAATGGCACAGCAACTTCCGCTTCAGACGCTACTACTATTGCTCATTATGCAGGATATAATGCAAGTACAGGTGTAGGAGGCATTTATTTTTATAATAATAGTGGGGCAGGGGCTGCAAATATTCTAATGCGTGTACACCCTCAGGGAGGGATAAATTTCTACGATGGAACCAATGGTTATCTAACTATGAGGATGGGCTACTCTAACTACATGGACTTATATGACGGGACGCAAGCGGGGCCAGATGGAGATCGCCTTGCAGGAATCTTCGGGGCAACCATTAGTGGTGCAGGAGCTACAAACACCGGTAGTGGTTTTAGATTCTATAATGCAAGTGGGCAGGGCGGGAGTGATGCAAATAAAACTATAGAGATAGTAGGTAACGGTAACGCTGGTGAGAACGGTTTGTATGTATTAGGCAACACAACCTCTGCAATTGGAACTGGTGGCGACTCCCTAATAAAATTTGAAAGGGGTACTGCTTATATCGGGAGTTCTCAGTCGGGTTCGTATGATGCAAATAAATACGGGTACTTAGGAGCGCGTACAATCGGTAGTGTCGATTATTTAACCTTGTCATCAGGGGCCACAACGAATGTACTACTCCATAGCCCAACAGCGTATGCCGTAAAGCTAACATCAGATACT
>ERZ890604.549-NODE-549-length-12811-cov-601.314440_pt1 | contig 12811 bp, 18 predicted proteins | sample MGYA00521097_ERZ890604 | MGnify/ENA primary metagenome ERZ890604 (study PRJEB32303, sample SAMEA104408625) | aquatic metagenome | biome: Brackish water; feature: Chemocline; material: water | place: Baltic Sea | collected 2014-10-26T21:54:00 | depth 120 m ... | reverse complement strand
CTTATAACACATGGACCAGCATATGGTACTCATGACTTAGTTAAGAATGCATACGGACGTGATCCTCACGTTGGCAGTACATCCTTAGCTAATCGGAAGAAGATGCTAAGTAACTTAAAACTCCATGTAAGTGGGCACATCCATGAAGCTGCAGGCCAATCAGAGATAAATTATATTAACGTCTGTGCAAGCGTACTTAATGAGAAATACCAGCTAGTGAACAACCCTATAGTTGTAACAATCTAGCAACCAACAAGTCAGACATCAGTCAACGACTAAGAAGAAAGCTACGGCTTACTAATGTGCAATTACGCACCAATAAAGGAAATGAAAATGACAAAAAGAATCACAATTAAACAACGTAGTGCTTACCCAATAGCATTAAGACAAGCAGCTCTAGAGACATGGACAGCTACTAACAAAAGTACCAGAAGAATAGCTGATGAATACAATGTGCATTTCAACACAATCTCAGAATGGGTACGTGAAGCTGGACTTCAAAGGGGTACTAATCCAAACGCTACTGCAGCTAACAAAGCTAGACATGACTACGAAAAAGCTAATAAAGACTTCAACACTCCTAAAATACTTGCAGATGGTACAATCTCATATCAAGGTCGTATATACAGGTAGTAACTTGGGTTACGGTAAAAGGCCGTACAATAAATAGTGAGACAAATGCTACTTACCCCTCTACTTCGCTTCTTAGTAAAGGTCAATGAGACTTGCATGCTTTAAATAGCAACTACAGCGAAGGCCTTGTATAGGATGCCTAATAAGCTACTAAGCCTCAGTAGGTCTGCTGGGCGGTGTCTACACCATCATTGTGTAGTGCGAAAGACCTTAGCCAAGGTATAAAGGCTAGCCAGGGATAGACTCCTGGCGTAATTAATAGAACTAAGATCTAAACAGCTTTTAGCTGTATTAATTAAGGAGAATGAATGGCACATACACCACATACAACGTTACACGAACTATTAGCCGATATTAGAAATGAAGATACTACGGAGTTATTATCGTTTATTGAGCATGTAAATGCGGCTAATTTAGATGACTATGCAATTCAAAAGCTGCTACTAACAAAGACGGACATAGAAATAAATCGCCTATCAGATAACCAAATAGAACTATTAAAAGTTATGTCTTTCAAAAATAGATCTTCCCTATCTTTTTATCCTTATGGTGCTCCCGCACCCCCTATTACTATGAGAGCAACTAACATTCGCTCTAGAATAAGAACATACTCAATTGATTATACAACTATACCAATAGTAGATACCAAGTTTTTATCTACCTATATGAAAACACGATGGAAGAAAGCTCAACCATTCTCAGGCTCTGTAAAGAAGGTTCGTGGAGCTGACGTATCCATTGCGATGGATATGTTCTCACTAAGTGTATTTAAACAATCTATTAAGAAACCATTCTTACGAACTGAGGCTAAGGTGCTTGTACAGAAGGTCAATAACGCCTTTATCAATAAAACGCCTGAAACTACTAAGATACGTAATAAGTTTTATGCAATTATCCTAGATAATACACCTGAGCATACTAAAGCGCTATATAATGAACTGCAGTATACAATATTGAGCGATGATGGAGTATATTATCAACCAGAGGCTGATGAGGCTATATGTTTTGACATGTACAGACTACGTTATAGCAAGCTTATAAGCATACCAACAACTGATGTACATGATACTTTTGTTAGTGATACTGCAATTGTAACACACCTAAAATCTGTAAATGATGATGCCAGATTTAATGCTAGGGTACTTAGTGCAGCATCTGCGATGATAAACTTATACCACTTAACTGCAAACGAGGTATACTACAACTTAGGTAGTCGTATGGTAGCTGCTATTGATCAAAAAGTAGTATCAGCGGCAATGTCATCAGTAGAGTCAATAGTTACAACCCATAAAATATTAAAGGAACTTCATGAGCAACCAACACAAACTATTAAAGACTAACTTACAAGCCCAATTAAACGGCGTAGCAATACTACCATTCTGCCTTTATGGCTCACCAGGAGTCGGGAAGAGCTCAATCATCTCTCAAGTTGCTAAAGACTTAGGAGCATCTGAGAATACCATCTCAATTTCCTCTGTAAATTACGAGTTTTTCACTGGTATACCAACCTTCGCAACCGATACAGCCCTTGACCAGTACTCAATGTCAGGCGCTAAAAATGTGCAAGCAACTATCTGGACAATCCCAGAACTAATTGCTTCCACAAACCGTATGGCCGAATCCAATCCTAACGGTGTAATCCTTCACCTTGAAGACTACCACACAATGGATAAGCCAACTGAGAACGTCATGTACCAATTACTACTTGACAGGCGCCTAGGGGATTTTAAACTGCACGATAGAGTAGCTATAATTGCATCTATGAATGACTCTAAAGAGTCAGGAGGAGGTCACTTCAACTCAGCTGCGGTAAAGTCAAGAATGACATTACTCCCATACATCTTCAACTTTGAGGATTGGTATAAAGGCTTTGGCAATACACTTCATCCTTGGATTGGTTCATTCCTTAAGGCAAACACTCAGTACACAGTAGAGCCAGAGTCGAAGACTCTTGAGCCTTCCGCATCTGCCCGCTCATGGACGAAACTCTCACTAGAATTTGACCTATACAACGAGGAAACTCTACTAGAGGTTTATATGCCTCTTGCGGCTGGCAAGGTCTCTCAAAACGCGGTAAGTGCATTTGAGAACCATGTTATTTATTTTAACAAACTTGATTTCAAATCTGTAGTTAAGAACAAGACTATACCAGTACTCAAAGATATGAATGAACTTGATAAAGTCTTATGGGGCTACGTAGTACGTAGTATTGAAACTCCAGCAGACTCAGTGTATCTTGTAGACCTACTAAACACTTTATCAGCTCAACAACACAGTGAGAGCGTAGTTGGATTCATTGCTGGCGAGCTATACACTCTATACAAAATTAAGATGGCTGGAACACCACTAACATCTGGTCAAGAGATAGTAATCAGTAAAGTACTTAGCACTTACAAAGCCGCAGACTTCAACCTCACTAAAACGCAAGCTACCGCTGTTGATAAAGCAGTATTTACAGATTCTCAGGCATTACTTACTATGATGTCTAGTTACATTTAATCCTAAGGATATACAATGAAGAAGTCAGAAGCAATCTCAGAATTAGAGATCGTAATCATTAAAGAAATGGTAAAAGAAGTCAACTCGATGCTTGGTACAAACCCAACAGCATTCTTGTCAACATCTTTATTACTTAAACTCCAACCACAGTTCGTAGTAACTGAATCACCTTATGCTAAGCTACCTAAAGCATCTTCTATGGAAGACTTAGATAGTATCTTTAGATCGTTCGTACCATTTGATAATCCTTCAGTGGTTATATTTGAGTTATTCTATGATTCTAAAAAGACTTTAAAAAGAGCGCTAACATTAGCAGCTAAACATTCAAGTTACTTCTCGTTCCATTATATCAAACACTTACATGGTACTCTTGCTAAAAGCACTACAACCGCATACATCCAAGCAATTATGAAGCAAGTTGCTGATAAAGCTTCTCCGTTTACTATTGCAGGTATAGCTGTTGATAGACAACTAAATACGTTAGCATTAAAAACTCTGGCAGCAGCTGAAGTAGATACACGCGCATTTAGTCAACTTATTGATACGATGAAGACTACTGATCTTAACGAGGAACTTGCTGCTATATCGATAGACTTTGATAACTTAACAGTGACTAAGATTCCTAAATATATTAAGAAACTTAGACTAGTTCCTATTGAACACATAGCAGAAGCGCTTGAAATTGTCTCAGTTAATGAGCAGGGTATGGGTGACTATGGTTACAGTAAAGGTGCCACCAAAGCTCACGTAGTTGTAGACCTAGCGACATCACTAGCTCAAACAATATCCTCTTCTTGTAAAGGTACCGACGTTGGTAACCTAATGGCTACAAGCTTTGAATCATCTCATATCGACGCGCTATGGTTTGATAACTTAAACCGCTCACTAGTATCTCAATTACTTGCTAAAGCTAACGAAGGTTACTCTACATGGGCGAACATATCTAAAACTAAACGTCATATGTATCATAGCCCTATTCGTGTATCATCTGAACACAAGCTTCAGCTCTACGTAACTATTGACCACAGTGGTTCAGTATCTACTGGAGACCTACAGAAAGTCTTATCAGTATTTGAGCAATACTCACACTTAATCAGCAGTGCGGTAGTTATGCATCACACAACTAACATCCTACAACAGTACACGCTTACAGATGCCTATGGTGACATCGCTGAACACCCTGAGTTTGCAGCAGCATTTGCGTGTCGTCATGGAGATGGTGGTACATCTCATTTAGACTGTGTAAACGCTATTGCTAAGCATATTACTAAACATGATATAGATCCTACTAAAGCTTTATGGCTAAGCTTCAGCGATGGCTACAGCGACTTAGAGGACGTATGCATGTCTCAATCAGCAGTGTTGTCTAAGTTAGATACATACTTCATTAGAGACTCACATGGTAGAGATATTAATCTTCGTCTTATCCCTGGGATTAGCCACAACGTGGTTACTCCATAACTATATAAAGGCTTCTAAATGGACTTATTCTCACACACTATAGCTCTTAATGAGTTAAAAGACTTAAAGACTAAAGTTAGTAAACGTAAGTTCTATGATAAGATTTTAAAGGCTGCACAAGACTATTCTGGTGCTCGTACTTGGTGGACATTAAGGTATTTATCCAAGATACCTACGTATTTACATATTTCATTATTAGTGAATACTACAATACAGCTAATTAGTGAAGGTATACATTTACCACAAGGCAACATTAAACTTTTACAAGTAATGCTTGGTGGATATGTTAAATCCGCCATTAGCCGTAAGGACTTACCAGCTTTAGAAGCAGTTGAAGCTCCTTCAATTACAATTACTGACATTAATATGTTTTACTCTATAACTGTCGTTGATAACAACACAATGCCAATATGGATACATGCACTAATTGCAGCTCACGCTGCAAAGCTTATAAAGGAAGAAAATGGATCAGTTTGAATACGCAGTAACGATACAGAAAATAAGTAAGGCTAAAACACTTAAAGCTAAAGAAGCCATTATACGCGAACTATATAAACGCATGCCAGGCAGATGGGATACTATTACTCCAACAACCTTTACCTCCACAACGCTTATTTACAAAGCAATGATGTATGCCATCAAAGGCTTTACTAATAGTGATAGATTACCAGACTTTATTAAGCAAAACAATACCAGTATAGGTACAAACTTGTTAAAGTACATTACTGATAACATGTTACCATACACAACACTTGTGGATGTATTTGAGCATTCGGATACAGTTCGTATGTATAATGACTACGGAGAGCAATTAAAGGCGTTAGCTTTAATTGTTAAAGAGTTACCGTTTGACTGTAAATTAATATACACACTTAGTGTACCATCACGTATTAGTTATTTATTTAACTCAGTTGGTAAAAATATTACTGCAAGTTCGTCAGAAATGAGCCGAAGCATTACCATGGAGTTACTTGTGTTTGTAGAGAGTATTAAACGAGAGTTGCCAAGTATTGGCACTGATTATACGATTATCGAGGATTGTCTAGATATGTTATACACAGCCCTTACACCAAAGGAGAACTTTACAAATGAGGAAATGCTGCTAAGAATTACTGCTATGGAAGACAACTTAACAGATATCAAAACCATTGCTACCAAAGTAGCACAAATAAGATGCGTCTAGCTCCATATACAATACCCATTGAGAAGACGTACAAGAACGGTAAAAAGAAACTCATAGGTGTAAATACCATTAAGTGGTTTGATACTCCGATGCGTACTATTCAAGTAACAAGATATGGAAAGTACCAACCAATTAAGTATGAGGCTTTTAACCCTGGGTCAAGAGCGCATATTACGAAGTGGTTAGAGGATGATTACAATTATGTATTCCCCTACTACACAGCAAAAGGTAATATCAAAGTTGATGTAGACTCTTTGGAGAATATGGATTATGATGAAGGTATTCTCCTAAAACGCTATCTTAAAGTCGTAAAAGATCAGTCACAAGTTGGTGGTGAAGATGGTGGATGGCTTAAATACTATCGAGAATCATCTCACTCCATACATCATCGTGTTGACCTTATAGGGGCAACAACACACCGTGCTACTCACTCAAAACCAAATCTCGCACAAGTTCCGGCAGACCATGACTTTCGTGAAGTCTTCTGTGCACCACCAGGACGTGTAATGGTGGGTGCTGACTTAAAGAATATTGAGATTAGGGTCCTCGCCCATTACTTAGCTAAGTATGACAACGGCAAGTACTCACAAGCAGTTCTATCTCGTGATATGCATTGGTACCATGCCAAGCTTGCAGGCTTCTGGACTCTAGACGATAGAGAGTGGAATGAGGAAACCGCCACAAAGGAGATGATAGCCGCCAGAAAGGCCAGTAAGGCCTTCTTTTTTGGCTATTTGTATGGCCAAGGAGACACTATTAGAGGCCATAACCTCTGGTTTGATGGTTGCCTACCTACGTATACTAAAAAGGAGTATACAACTGCTAAGAAACGTGTTGAGAATAGGCTCAAAACAATCAACAGTATCTCTTATTTTCCTCTAAAAAAGGATATGTACGTTCTATACGATGAATTATTGATACTAAAAACAATCTACGGTAAGCGTGTAGCTGACACATTCCTTACAAACTTAATTGGTATTAAAGAGCTTATAAAAGACTGTCAAGAACAATCTAAGACTAAAGGCACAGTAACTGCAATTGATGGGAGAGAGCTTACATCTAGATCACCTCACTCAGCACTTAACTTGTTGCTACAGGGCTCAGCTGGTGTTATAGCTAAAAAGTGGATGGTCAACTACCATGAACTTGCTGCAAGTAGAAACCTACCTCATGGTATTAAGTGGTCTCAGAATGCATTTGTGCATGATGAGTACCAATGTGCTTGTGTTACTATACATGCTGAAACCTTAGGAGCCATTATGGTTGCTGGATGTGCAATGATACAACAACAGTTCAACACCGCATTGCCAATTGAAGCTGACTTCAAGATTGGTGCAAATTGGGCTGAAACACATTAAAGGACTCAAATGTTTATAGAAGTAACTCGTACAGAGGTTGGTAAAATTCTACTGAATGTGGACAATATAGTAGAGATTGGTACGTCTATTGGGCAGTGCGAGGGTAAAGTATACGTTAAAACATCAGCAACTAAAGGTGGGCTAATATTTCTTGAAGATGATTATCACTCTCTAGTGTTTAAGCTTAAAGGACTCAAATGAATGCTTTTGAACTTACAATGATGTTAGCAAAACTACATGACAATCTAACTGCAACTTCTATCATAAAAATATATAAAATGGTATCAAATCAACTTTTTGAGGGTACTTTATTTCCTATGGATACCAGATCGATGGAGCTGTTACTAGATATACTGCATTTATGTGATACTAAGGCCAGATACATTCCATGGACTATTACTATGATTAACCATAGACTCCAAAAAGAACTACAGGACTTAAATGAATGCTTTTGAACTTACAATAATGCTAGCAGATTTAAAAACAAATTTCACGATTAAAAATGTGAAAAGTGTGTCATCTAATATAAGCTTTAGGTACTTCTCTAGTACCTTGTTTACTGCTAATATATTAGATATGAAGATACTACTGAAAATTTTAATGTTATGTAACATGAGGTATCACTCAGATCTACTTATTAAGCTTGAGCACTATGTGAGCAAATCTATTAATGACTCCGTGCTGGATAGCTCCACAGGCTTGAAGGCACAAAGAGCTACTTAGGTAGTATAAAGGAAGCCAATGGCTAAGAACAATAAAATCACAAAGAAGATTCTTAACGATAATTGGGGCGTTATAACTAAGCTTCATCAAGCTGGAGAGTTAGTCAGCGCTATCGCTGAGAAATTCAATGTGTCAAGACAGGCACTGTCTGCTCGTTTAAATAAGGAAGTTGTGGCAACTCCATCAACTGGTCCTCTGTTAAAAGTGTTACTGCTAGATATCGAGACATCACCACTACTTAGCTGGACTTGGGGACTATGGCAGCAAAACATCGGACAACCAATGCGTATCGAGGACAACCGCTCATACATGATGAGCTGTTCTATGAAATGGCTTGGTAACGACGAAGTACATTACTTCGAGTCTCGCACTGAAGATGATTCTCATATTCTTAAAGCGGTTCTCGAATTTGTAGATAAGGCTGATGTAGTCGTCGCTCACAACGGTAAAGCATTTGATATGAAGAAGATTAATGCATTCGCTTTAATCAATGGGCTTAACCCTCCATCGCCTTATCGTCAAATTGATACACTCATTGAAGCTCGTAAACACTTCAAGTTCGAACGTAATACTCTAGCATATTTAGCAGATATACTTGATTGTAGTCCTAAGCTTGAGCATAAAGAGTTTGCAGGCTTTACATTATGGAGTGAGTGTATCAAAGGTAACGATGCTGCCTGGAAAGAGATGAGACAGTACAACATGCAAGACATTATCACACTTGAAGAAGTCTATCTAAAGATGCGCCCATACATTAAGGGACATCCAAACATGGCTACTCCTTCAAACTCACTTGAGCATCGCTGTACAGCATGCGGATCTACAAACTTACTCTCAAATGGCTACACCATTACAAATGTTAGTAAGTTTGAACGCTTCGTGTGTGGTAACTGTGGCAGCTTCTCAAGAGGACGTAAAAACCTAATTGGTAAAGACGTCCGTGACGCTCTACTGACTTCAGTTGCAAACTAACTATAATTTCCTATAGTTAGCTTTGCCTAATTATTAAGGAATTATATGGAAACAATATACAAAGATGCATTAGAGTCCATAGGGGCCTTAAGGCCCAGCCTACCAAAAGTATTCGAGGCGACTGAGAAAGCCGTAGCTCGTAGTATTGAGCCTAAGATGCGTGCACTTATGACTGCAAGTGAGTTAATCACATTTGCGGGGCATTTACGCAAGAACATCTCCTGGGAAGGTGCATCTATCCCTATAAATGCTATCAGCATTCTAATAGGTGGTAGTGGTACTGGTAAGGGTAGATCTCTTGGGGCAATTCGACAAATACTAGCCCCAGCGCTAAAGCTAATTGATGTGAGTAGAAATTCTCACGCTAAACTCCTAGCTATAACTGCTGCTGAAGATGCAGGTAAGCCTGCAACTAAATGGCGAGACTTCTACTCTAAACCTAGAGACCTAGTAACTGCTGTCTCAACCCTACCTGGTTGGGTCAAGCACTTAAACACTCTTGAAGAAGGGCAACTTGGTGCTGGTACTCTATACGTAGATGAGCTTGCCTCAGAAATGAGCGCTTCCAAAGACTTAATGGAGCTTCTAACGTCGTTAGCAATTCTATACGATGTTGGTAATTTACCAGTTAAGGCTGTTAAAGATGATAGCAGTCAAGGACAATCTATTCACAACCTACCAGTAAATGCTCTTTTATTTGGTAGCGCTTATGGCTTTATTGAAGACGAAGCAACTAAGAAGAAATTCTTAGCCGAGGGTAGTTCTAAATTGGCACGACGAGCACTTGTTTGCTTCTCCACTGCTGTCTTAGAAGACCCTACATTTACCTCTGTAGAAGAGTCTCGTAAATTCGATAGAGACGAATCTGAACGAGTAGCTGCGGTAGCTAAGGAGCTAATTCCTTGGTTTATCTCCCTTGTAGAGTATACTACACATACTGACTTACAAGTTACTCAAGACGTTAAAGACACATTCTCAGACTACCGTAACTACAACTTAGTACTTGCTAACAGAATACCTGAAAGCAGTCCTTTAGCGAAGATACATAGACAACATCGTCAATGGGCAGCATTGAAGCTAGCAGGTGCTTTAGCAGTACTTGAGGGCTCAGATACTGTAACTCAAACCAATATGGTTGAGGCAATCAACTTTATTGAGATGTTTGTAGAAGACCTTGATAACTTTGAAAAAGAACTTAACAAGGAACCTTACGAACTATTCATTTCACATATGAATAGAATCCATAAAGACGGTTTTGCCTCTATGAGTGTTCATCAACTACGTAAAGCAGGCTTTATCTCCGGACAAAGCTCTGACCGTAAGTTACATGAACTTGCTGAACTTGCTAATAGTGCTGACGATAGTAAGTATGTTGTCTCTGATAAATACATTCACTTCTTCTTAGAAGATGGTGAAAGTGTTGGAGATCGTGATGAACTTGCTTAAGGAGCATTACTATGCATGGAGTAAGTCTAGTACACGTTGATAACTCAGCAATACAAGAAGCCATAAAGGCTAAGAAACATCCAGACATTATAGCAAAGTTAAAAGGTAATGTAGCCTTTAATTGCGTTTATGGGTTTGAATACCACGAAGTTGAGTTTGCTGACTTGGCAATGCTACTATCATCTGATGTAGGCTTCAATAACTTCCGTTTTAAGGAAGCTAAAGATGCCATATATGATAAAGAGAAGCATCCAAATGCTACTGGATTAGTACGTGGTATTTATAACATAATTGGTGGATGTACTTGGGTATGTTTTGACGTAGACGTTACTACACTTACAGATGTCGAGATGCATAGAGTACTTGGACATATAAATCACCATATAGCCCGTACATCAGACCCAGACAATCCATACAAGATGCGTATAATTATTGAGCTATCTGAAGAAGTAACTGTATCCAGAGATATCTGGAAACATTTTATGTCAGCACTGGCTAATGACTTAGGTATTGGAACTGTAGATCGTTTACCAATGTCTCAGGTGCTTTATGGCTACGAAAACCGTAAAGTCCTATCAGTTATCGACAAGAAGAAGATCGTGCCTTCTACCTACCTTAAAATAGCGCAGATGCGCTATAACGAATATGAGGAAAAGCGAGCAGCTACTTACACAAGTCCTGCTGAATGTAGCAAGGCCTTAGAAAACCCATTCTCCACATTTGCATTTGCATATAATGCATCTGTCGGTAATAGATGGGCCACAGGCCATGCTGCTATTCATAAAGCTAAGGAGTTAGGAGCTAGTAGAGAGTACATCGTAGATTTACTGTATAGCATAAACGACTTCTTAGATAACCCTAAACCACGTTCAGTGGTTGAGGCTACTCAAATATCTGCAATATAGTCTATATTACCTACAATATAGACTATTCATACGATCGCTATGAGTACACATATAGGTAAGTGCGTTACCAAAATTGACCTGATCACAGTCAACGTAACGGATTGTCAGGTGTAGGTTCAAATCCTGCTGTGTGTATTCATAGGGGTCGTCTAATAGACTTATAGAATGACGCTCGCACTAAACATAAACTTTAGTCTCCATTATTTGTCAGTTGCGTAAAGTGAAAGAAACTGTCTGGTAAAACATATAGTTGAGGGATGTAACCTTTTAAAGTATTCTCAACACAAACAATACATGTATGGAACTACCCCGGTCTCATAAGAAACGCGGCAGGGTAGTTCTAGTAGATGTATTAAAAAGGATAAATAATGATAAGTAGAGAGTTATTGAGTACTGTTCTTGGAAGACCTGTGCAATCAGGTCCCGGTAGAATTTTGGTATGTGAAAACAACGTTGCCTTAGCTTTTGAAGATGAAGATGTTTGGAGTGATATTAACATCCATGAATTATCTCATAAGTGTAAAGAGTGGGGTGTTGCCCAACAACTTAAACACAATTTTCACATAAGTATAGTCACACATAAGGGCTCAGAGTATAGTGCAACTATAGCGTATTGGTCAGACCAACTTAAGAACGAAAGTTTTAGAGCCAGTTCTGAACCAGAAGCAGTATTCAAGGCATGTGAGTGGATACTAACACAAAGAGGGAATAATGAGAATCACAACAACAACGAAACAAATTGATGTAATTACGTATATAGCTACTGATGGTAAAGAATTTACCTCTAAAGCTAGCTGTTTACGTCATGAGTGGGAACTATCAGCTACAAAAGTATTTATAGTTAATGTTAGAGGTGGGCGTGCAGAAGCATACTCTTCTTCCGAGTTAGCACTAAAAGCTGCAGAAAACATTCCTGAATTGATAATTTCAGAAGTATACATAGATGAGAGGTTATGGAACACCAATGACTAAAACACAATATCTATACGGCACAGCCGTAGACACATCTAAATGGAATACAACCTACGTAGACGTACTACATCTAAAAATAGCACTAGCTAACGAACGTATACGCGTTCTAAATCAAGTGCACTACATGGAACGAGACTCAGTAAACATTACTGAATGTCTTAGAGCGATCAAATTTAACGAAAACTTATTAGGAGAACTATAATGGATACAGATATGATAAACGAGACAATTATGAGAGAGGAGATACTATCTATAGTAACAGAGCAATTTGAACTTACTGAGAAGCAAGCTCACACATTTATAGATGAAAATATAGATGTAATTACAGGAGAATTATGGGACGTATTCCTTAATTCGGTTGAGTACTATGTAAATGACTATAAGAGTGAGAACGACTTATGAAAATTGGTGCCCACGTGATGTGCTTTGGTAAATCCCTTCATGCAGGGCAAACCGGTATTGTTGTAGCAGACTATGGCAACTATTTAGTCATTAAGCCTGATGATCAAGAGTATGTAAAAGCCGGTAAAAACTCATTTTATGATTTTAAAACTTTTCAAGCTGATTATCTACTTGTAAAACAACTTAAGGATTAGTAATGGTTAAACTAAGTAACACATCTAAGATGAATGTTAAAGGTAAACGCGTACGATCATGGA
>ERZ890604.546-NODE-546-length-12898-cov-4.476836_pt1 | contig 12898 bp, 15 predicted proteins | sample MGYA00521097_ERZ890604 | MGnify/ENA primary metagenome ERZ890604 (study PRJEB32303, sample SAMEA104408625) | aquatic metagenome | biome: Brackish water; feature: Chemocline; material: water | place: Baltic Sea | collected 2014-10-26T21:54:00 | depth 120 m ... | reverse complement strand
GGATTGGATGAACTTGTGGTCTAATAATCTTAGTTTCTCCGCCTCGTTCACCCCTCGGTTAATTACCGAGTCATACTTAATAAAGACATCTCCCCAAGGCTCGCACCACTCAGTAAAATACTTGCGGTCTGGATTTACGGTCTGTGTGTTTGGAATTAATTGTTTCACTTAACACACACCCAGATTGGTCTTCCAGTCTTCACCGTGGCAAGTGGGGCGTTAATACCGACGTCAGTAGTTTCTTCCATGCGTGTCACCGTCCACGGCTGCACTTCCAGCATTTCTTCATACTGAAGGTCAAATCCCTTGATAATGTCTTCACTATGCCCCTCAACAATACACACTTGACCAGTAAGGTTGTACAGATCAGTAATGAACTGCTCCTTGTCTTTAATGTATTCCAACATTGACAGGGCGGTGATCACATCGAATGGGCCGTCGAATTTCTCACCCAGAGACGTCTTGTTCAAGTCACATAAGTGAAACTCGCTCTTAGTGTCTGGGTACAAGAAATTGCACTGCTCAATGTAATAGGGGTCCGCGTCTACTCCAGTTGAAGACTCAAACATGTCCTTGAGGCTCTCAACGAACACACCCAGATTACTACCAATATCCAAGTGAACCATAGGGCTGGCGGCGTTATCTGAGATGATGTTTCTCAGAAGGTCGATACGTTCTTCGTTCTCACGAAGCCCCTCAAGCTTATCTTCACCAATCTGTATGGTAGAATATGGAATAGAGTATTGATGTCCCTCAAACTCCATAGTCCTATGCTCCACACGAGTGGGATCACATCTATCTAAGAACTCATGAGGGTCCACGTTGCTGATACTATCCAAAATTCACACTCCTAACTAGGTCACGTCTCACAAACAGAGACTCTTGAATGATTCTCTCTGGCAGATTCGTTGATCTCGCCACTTCTATTTTCTTCATCATCTGTCGCTACCTCCTACCATGTTAGCTAACCCCGGCACGCATTCAGTGTCATCTGCGTTGTAAGCCTTACCCACAAAATCCCCAGTCTTTCTTCTTGTGGGAAACTCTTTGTGCTCATAGAAAGGGTCGTGGACGCAGGCATAGTTTTTCACTTTTGGGAAAACATGGGTTTTTAGGAAATCTTGATCTATTTGCCACCTCTCTTCTTTCTGAAAGGCTTCAATATCTTGAGTGATTCCCTTGAGTATTCCATGTTGTGCCCCCCACATGCCGCCAAGAATAGGAGTGCCGTGATAAGGATGATCCCTCATAATGTGGAAAGAGTCACCTTCCTCTAGCCACTTGTAGACCGCTCCAGCCTCTCTTGCTCCAATTCTGGAGTCAGTGTCTCTAGAGATGACTACGTCGTCGCTGTCAGCTGCTAGAAACCGCCAGAACATGCCTGACCAGTCTCCCTTTCCATCCCCCATGTTGATCAAGTTGACATGACTGAATTTCTTGAGCTGATTGATAATGTCCGAGGGGACATCTGAGTAGTAGATGCGACACTCCCATCCATGATACCATTGTGCTGTGCCGAGGGCGTTCTTCACTGCTCCCACTGTGTACTTAGGATTATCCCCCCACAGGGAATACGAAACCACGTTAGTCATTTGTTACTCTTTCTTTGGGATAACCCAGCATCTTGCGTTGTTGGTAAACTTGGGCGTCTCTGCCCGATGAGCGTAGCGTCTTTGCGGTTGCGTGATCTGTCTTTCCGCTGTTGATGTTCCCCTCTTCTGCATAGTGATCATGTTGGAAAACCACATGATCTATGTATACAACCTTGCCCATCCTTTGTACTTCTTCTGTGAACTCGTTGTCACAATAGAGGACTTTGTAGTCCGGGTGATAAATATATCCAAAGTGCTCATATAGTCTTCTACCGAGAATGGAGAATGTAATCAGTTCTTCTCTCGCTCTGCCGTCGTTGTAGTTCAGAGCACCATCTAGCTGGGGGAAGTTCTTCGCCATGTCGGCACAGATCACATTATCCCATTCTTCAACCATAGGGTTCATGTCGTCTGAGATACAGATGACAATATCAAACGCCTTGCCGTCAATGTATGAGTTGATTGCGGAAATCTTGGTAGAGTTGTGTTGAAAATTGATGTCACAATTCTGTGATCCACACAGCATTCTGATTTTATGCTGAAGCTGCTCATGTTTCATAGTGGGATCGTCGGCATCACAATTTATGTTGAAAAATACATGGTGATTACCACTCATCTTTGTGACGTATTTTGTTAAACAGGTTAGAAACTGTTCTGGTCTACCTAATGTGGGAAACTGAGCTAAAATCCTCATGCTAATTCTCCAATCGCTTTATCTAGGTTAGTACATAGCTCTTTACATCTAAGCTTACTTAGAAAACGCTTGGCTCTATGTAGGGCTGTGTGACTTCTAAGAATAGGGACTCTGCTATCAACGTTATCCATCTTCAGGTCGCTCATTACCTTAACACATGTTTCAATCTCTTTAGGGTCTTCAAGGTACACACTGAACTCACCGCTGCTGTGCAGGGCTGTGTCAAAGAAGAATTGACCAAACAGGTTCTTCAGCGATCCCACTATCACAGCCTTGTCGTATTTGCGATACAGAGATGGTCCTTGGTGGATAGGTATCTTAGCGTCACAACTGTAGTCTTCAGAGGCTCCAGCGTTGATTACATGAGATGATCCACTGGTTTGGTAGTTAGCCGGGTCTAGCCCACCAACAGACAATACTAGGTTGTCAATCTTGTAGTCTAGATGACTTTGGTTAGGAAGGAAGATGTCAGCACCGTGCATAATGCTCTCTACTTTTAGTTTTCCTTGTGCATCATAGCCCACTGCACTTGGTACATTTGTAAAGCAGAAGGGAGACTTGGAACCGCAGTTTTGGAGGAACGATAAGATTGCTTCAAGCTGTTGGTTAGCTGCTCCAGTGACGTTAAGAACAATATCAATTGGCTTTCTTGAGCCGGAAAGATACTTAGCGAGTTCAGGTGTGATCCGCTTGTAGTCTGTAACAAACACTTCTGGAGAGAACTGATCGAACATGTCATATAGACTAGCCTGCCTTCTGTCCCATAGGTGGGAAGTTGCACCAGCAATCTTAAAGCATCTGTCAAGATATACCGGCTCTGTTGTCTTTTCACTCACATAGTTATCAACCAAGATTCTCATTTGTCACCCTCTGTAAACTTTTGGCATTGTTGATTTTCGAAGCCGAGAAGCCCATATCTATTACTTTGAGAGGCTGTCTCTTGCACATAGTTTGAATTGCTTCAAACAAGAACTTGTTCTTAAACTCAGTCATTGATAAATATGACTTCAGACAGGCAATAGCCCTTCTATCTGACAGGCATACGATTTCTGACCACAGCTCTCCTTTGAGACCCACGTTCATGGTCTCTAGATATCCGTCGTTCTGTATGATTCCTACGTCTATATTATCCACAGGCTGTAGCTGAGACAACACGCAAGACTGCGACAGGTCAACTTTCTTCAATTGCTCTGGACTGAGCATGAGTTCACCATTGCAGATGACCACACAGTCGTTAGAAATGTTGTTTAGAGCTATGCGGGTACTTTCACAGCAGTTAGTAACCTTGTATATCTGGTTCTCAACCACTCTGATGGGAGCTGTCGGACATTTTACCTCAATGAAGTTCAACACCTTTTCGGTTTCGAACCCCGTACATAAGATAATCTCATAATGAGTGAACGCCTTGTTGATTGCGTCCAGCTGATGTTCCAGCAGCGTGTGATTACCCACCTTCACAAGAGAAATAGGTCCGCAAGACTTCATTCGGTATCCATAATTCTCACTTAGGAGCACTACGGATACTAAATGGTTCTTCGGTGCAGATTTCTTTTGCTTCTTTGGTTTGGTCTTTTTAGCTGGAGTCATATACGACTCTGGTTTTCTAGCCATTATCCATTGATTTCCGTTGAATGCACTTGTATAAACGGGCTTCCCTAGAAGACTTTCTTACTGCGGCGATCATGCTCTTGTAGCTTCTGTGGTCGTTGTACTGGATTTGTACTATCTTCGTTAGAGCACATGTCCAGCCAACACCCTCAAACATCACGTATTGACGAATGATTTGATCCGTCTCCTTATCGACGGTCAGAGCGGCTATTTGAGACAACGTGTCAGGTTCAAAGCCTGACTCTGGCTGAATCTGGACTAGGTATCTCATGCCGCTCACCTTGTCAAAGCTATTAAAGTCTCTCTCAAACTCATATGCTTGGTGGGTGTGCATTACAAGAGTGGTGGTAATACCATCTGCCAGTAACAGATTGGTCTCATGCACCAGACCGTTTACGTCGTTATTGCTCATAGAGCTAATTACTACATTGAACTTGCTCTTGTCGAAGGTGGACGCTTTAAAAGCCTCACAAGACTTTCTAAGAAGCCCCATATCCCCTTTGTACTCAACAACTACTCCGAATGTTGTGGGTCTCTCAACCTCTTTTGGCTTCGATTTCATAATGAACTCCGTTAATGTATGACGCTTGGATGTTTAACCCACATTGTCTGAGAGTATTCATAATAAGGCTGGTGGGGATCATCGAACTTGACTTACCAATGATCTTATTAGCAGCTTCTTCGTTCATGCTACCACTGATCACCATTTTGCAGAATAATCGAAGGTCAGTGCCTCCAATTACCATGCGTCCACCAAGTCTCATCTTGCGAACCAAAGCTGCGATGGTTTCCCCTACTTTGTCGCTAGGAACGGAGTCAATCAGATCGTTGGCGAATATCTCTTCAATTTCATTGTCAGAGTATTGACTAACATCCAGTCCAAACACTGGAGAAATTTCAATTCTTTCAAATCCCCCAATTGATTCTTCGCCGGGTCTTACGATGTGTACCTTCATTTAACGCTCCTATAGACTGTGTTGAATGCCATGTTCCAATTGTTCACAAAGACAGACTCTGAGAAATTCTCTTCAATTGTTCTACGTGCTGCTCGCCCCATCTCTCTGGTCTTCTCTGGGTCATCTAACAGCTCTTGAATCTTAGCCCTCAACTCTGCCTCATCGTTGCTGGCAAAGCCATTGACGTCGTTCTGAATCACTTCTGGAATACCGCAGGTAGCTGTCGTGACTATTGCACATCCGCAAGACATAGCTTCCAGCATGGAAGTTGGTAGGGGGCTGTGAGTAGAGGTGTTCAGGAATATCTTCGAGCTACACAACTCAGTGCTTAGTACTTCTGGGTTTGCTGCTGGTTCAGATAGCCCCGGATTGTCTCCAATGAGCAAGTAGTTGAATCCTTCAACAATACGCTCCCATCCAGAGTAGTTACAGCAATAATCTCTAGTCTTAAACTGGTTAACAACGCTAATGATGTCGTTAGGTCTGACACCATTGTTATCTTGAAACAGCTCAGTGTCTACCGAGTGTTGAATAACACTATATTGCATTGGGCATTTCCACTGCCCTGCTGAGTAGTCAGTAATAAAGACGTTGTGTTCTGAAAAACACGACGCTAGAGCGTTGAAGTCTTTTCGAGACAACCCTTCGCTAGGAGTAGTGTGCTCCAAGCACATTAGGGGTACTTGTAGAACCTCCTGAACTCTCCTAGCCGCTTGATACTGACCGTGCTTGCTCTGAGACAGGATAATGTCGATATCCAGACCGTTGTACACAGTATTCTTGGGTAGAGTATAGTAATTGGGAGGTCTTGGGGCGAAACGCTCATCCCACGATTTTATCTGTTCAGCTTGAAAGGAGTAGAAATTGTGTCCCGTCTTAGCTAATTGTGTTTGATATCTTTCGTGAGTATCAAAGGTGAGGATGTTCAACACCTTCTTAGGTTTCCCCACTCGTGATATGATCTGTGCGGTTCTTCTACTCACTTAACATCTCCTTGATTAGGCTTCCAATTTTTTCGTATGAGAACTCTTTAGCTCTCTCTAGCCCTTGTTTCTTATACAGGTCTGGCTTACGGTTCTCATAGAAAAACCGCATCGCCTTCTTGATCTGCATTTCACATGGCTGGAACCACATTTCTCTACCAGTAAACATTTCTGGGAAGGCGGCGTCTTTTGAGCTGCATATTGAGAACACTCCGTCAATCAACGCTCCTTTACCATTGGCTTCTCTAGTTTCGTTTTCAATGAATTCTGTAGGGCCGCCAAATCGAGAGCAGATGGGTGTGCTCCCAAATGCCATTGCCTCAAAGGCCGGTATAGACCATGCCTCGCCTCGTGAAGGAGCAATAAAACAGTCTCCGTATTGATGCAGGGCATAAATATTATCCTCTGTGGCATGTTCTGAAATAACGATGTCTTTGATGTAATCTTGCATGTCTGGGTACATACGTAGAGACTGCTTCACTCTGGTGATCATTTGGTCAACATGGATGCGTAGCTGCTCGGGATTCATCCCGAATCTATTGACTTTCAGAATTAGCGACACCTGTTCTGTTTTGTCAAACTCTGAATGGAAGCAGCGAATAATAGACTCAATGTTCTTCCTGTCGTCGAACCCGCCTATGAAGTAAAACTTGAAACGTCCATCGCACTGTGGAATATTCAGCGGCGGATAATCCTTCTCATACTTAGAGACGTCGTGAGTGTGGTTTACAACCTTAGTGTCTATACCTAACAGATGTAGGTCGTCCTTCATCCATCGGTTTGGAACCCACACTTCATCAACCAGCTTCAGGTGCTCTACCCAAGACAGCGGTTCAATGCTCAAGGTCTCAGTCTCAACGTAAGCAATGTTCCTCTCAAACTTGTCAGAACCCACAATGTGATGAGGGAGAACGTGTTGAATGCAAATAGTGCAATCGGTGGGGTCTCCACCTTCTAGCTCAAGAACTCTCTTTGGAACATCCACCACCTTGTTGGTAAGCTTGATGTCTCTACACACAACGTCAATACCGCAGCGGTCCATAGCTAGGATGAAATCAACGCTGGCATTTGACCAGCCACCACCCTCTTTGTAATGACCAATAAACAGGACTTTCATACTTGTTCAGTCTCCAAATTATCGCTTAGTAGTCGGTAACCAGCTTGATTAAATGAGCCATGAAAACCAAAGGCGTCATAAGTACTCAAATCTAACGGGTCGTATGATTTTTCGTAAATGGGGTGCTCAACAGAGAACCTAGCAGCAACTTCAACAGGGGCAAATACCACTCCCTTTTTCATTAGGACATGGTAGTTTTTAACGCAAAGGAACCAATCTTCATGGGCGTGTTCGTGAAAGTCAATATCGGTCAGTGGTTCATACACCAAATCGCTAGATGCTTGCAGAAAACGCTTACTTCTTAGTGAAAACCCACCATTCCCCACCCTGTTCTGGAACCCACAGGATTTTTTCCACGGAGAGCCGATGTAATCATAGCTGAAAAACTCCGGCTCCCACATCCCCCTGTCTATTATAGCTGTGTCGTGCTGTATATTCAGGAGGTAATCCGTATTTGCGAGAAGATGAAGGTCTTCTATCATGAACCTAGAGAACTCTCTGGATGTCATTGGCTCAATATGATAATGCCCTATGTGATACTCGTCCATCAATCTGTGGTATGGGTCAGCTTGCTCAGCGGGACATATGAGCGTTCTACTGCCAAAACCGCACTGTTTCTCTCCAAAGATGATAGCATTGAGGGTGCGACGTACATAGTCGTCCCCCCAAGCTACACCTACTGTGGTAATATCCTCAAATCCTCTATCCCTGACCATTCTGCTTTACCTTCATTACATCCACACGTTTTTGTTCCCACATATTCCTTCTATGTAGTAACTCTGTCATGTGTTTGTAAGCAAGGTCGAAAGTAAATGGGTGCTTGTTAGCACTTCCATCAAAAGCGGCTGATGATTCATTGTAGTACATTCCCCCTGTGGTTCCGGTAGTGTATTTATACATGAGGTCTCTGGTCAGTCGAGCTTCGAAGTGAGTGTTCAACTTGTCAGGTTCACATAGTACCTTAGCGATCAACCAGCGAGCTAAATCCTGATGACTGGTGTTAGGATCAATCTTTTCTGGCATTGGTTCGGATTGAGCCATCTTTGGCTGTGACAACCAAGACTGTTGAATGTCAATAGGATCAGTGGCGTCGAAGTAATCTTCCCACACCTTCCCACTCTTGTCCCACTGGTAGTGTTCCAAGAAGTTCTCTCTGGTTTTGTTTCCCAAAGCCTGTCTCTCATCCGCCGACATCTCAAAGAATTGTGCAAATAGCTTCGCCGCAAGGTTGTTGTCAGGCACCGCCCTCATACATCCTGTCTCCAACTCCTTGTAATAACCCACTGGCTTAATAGGATAGCCACCAAGCTTACGGATTACGCTTTCCATAGCTGAGTAGTCTGTACTCATTACCGGGACTGCACACGCTGCCGCTTCGACTTGGGGAAGTCCGAAACCTTCGCAGTTAGCGTACTGCACGTATAGATCGAAGGTGTTGATAATGTCTGCAAGGCTTTCGTAACTAGCACCTATTTTTGCATTGGTAAGAACTGCGTTCCATTTGCCGGTATACGGCGACTGAGTAATTGCTCCACGGAAGAGAGAAACGAAAGGCTTCTTAGTTTCTCCGCAAATGTACGTGAAGTAGACTTTTGACGACAATCCATGCTCTTGGAGCAGCTCAGGAATGTCCCATCCAAGGTCTGGATAAGAAGTGTGGCAATAGAGGTAGGCGTTTGACTTTCCTGTGTCATCGAGGAACTTTCTAAAAGCTTGGAAGAGGTCTGGGTAAAGCTTACGACGTTGATTCCTCATCACTGTTCCAATGATCAGTGAGTCGGGATCAATACCCATAGCCTCTTTGTGAGCACGTTTGTCCTCTACTGGCTTGTAAGCTGGATGAGCCGATGGTGGCGAACTACCTAGATAGTTGATCTCGCCCCCTGACTGCTTGTTTAACACGCTTCCAGCCCAATCTGAGTAAGTCAAGCAGGCATCTGCTGACTGGTACGTAGCGATCCACTGGCGAGCCTGTGGAGCCGCATCTACAGTGGGCATGACCACCCACTTGAAATAGTCCCGGAATGGAGAGCGATCAGCGAAGTCCAGCATCCAGAAGTCGCGAATGTCGCACACAAAGTCTGGAAGGAAGTCCAAACACACATGTTCAAAGAGAGCCTCGCCAAACTGATTAGATGGCTTGCTTTCGTAATCTCGCAATTCTTCTGGTGACGCTTTAGGCTCACATGTAGTGTTGGGCATCACTCCGTAATATTTCCAAGGAATCCCATCTGCTCTGGGATCGTTTCTTTCTCCATAAGATGACATTTCTGCCAGCTCATATTTACCAGTGCTGTGTAGATAGTTTAACGTCTCTCTGATGTACGTTGCGTATCCAGTGTTAAGGAATGTGGCTTCTCCGCAGAATAGAATTCTCTTCTTACGCACTGTTACACCTCATGAACATCAAATTGGTTAACTCGAAAAAACACACTGTCATTGTTGTGTGGGTCATTTTTAGCACTGGCGTTTATAGTGACTTTAGAACCCGGTCTGGCTATCTTGTTGAAAGCCTCTGCTCCTGTCGACCAAATCTCACAATCTAGGCGAGATTCAATTTCTGCTTCACTTCCATCGGATTTCTTTTTCCTGAATTGATATACGGCGAGTGTAAACTCTGCTACAGGCTCTTGATTTTCGTAGCTGACCATGATATCACCAAGGACGTATCCGGTGATAGTACAAATATTCATTCATTTCTCCAGTATTGTAGTCTGTACGGCGGTTGGCGACACCTAAATTTCATGTATTTTTTCCACCAAAAGTGATCCTTCTCCACGTTTTACTTCACCGTGGAATAACAAGTTGTTTCCTTCATATAGCAAATGTGAGTATTGCTTTCTTACCTTGGGGAAAATTACCACACTCTCTAGAGAGCCTGATTCATCTTCAATGGTTAGGAAGCTCATTAGCTCACCAGCTGACTTACCCTTCTTAGTTTTGTGATGAGAGGCTCGATAGACATTTCCTGCTACCGAGATATTCTTACCATGCTTACCGTCCACAATCTCTTTGCAGCTGCTGTTTGACGTGAATACAGTCTCTGAAGTCTCAAGTTTAGACATAGAGAGCGGGTAACCAAGCAGGTTGATTTCTGATTCTACTACCCACTGCGGGTCGTCTACAAGCTCATAAGGAGGGTTGTCTAAGAAATGGATTTCGTTAAGTAGTTTCTTCTCTCGACCAACAGTATTCGTACCGCCGCCCTGCTTCTTAGTGGGGGCGAGGTCAACGAGGCAGTCTTTCAAAGTTTTCCACTTCTTGGTCGGGTATTGCTCAACAGCCCACGCTAACTCATTCTTGTTTAGGATGCGGAAGGTGTCGTATTCAAACTGAGCGGTGTTTCTGTTAACTCGGGTCTTGGTGGTATTGAAGAAGCCTACTGAACACAGCGGCTCAAAACCCGTCTTAGAACACTTGGTGGCAATGTACAACAATATTTCCAGCCAAGTCATGTTTTTCAAGTCCTTACCTAGTTCGGCAGGACCGTCGATTAGGGCTTGGCAAGTCTGAGTTCCAACAATATTACCCATGCCCTTAACGCTTTTGACACCAAAGAGGATGTTATCACCACTTCGCGAGTAGTCCTCAACATAGTTATCAATCTTACACATTGAAGAGTTGATACCGTGCATCTTAGCGTCAGATACTAATTCATACACTTCTTGGTGGGGTTTGGGCGAATCTTTAGCGTGTCGTAAGTAAGACACGAAGAATTCAATTGGGTAGTTAGCCTTGTAATATGCACTGGTGAAGGAGTTGAAAGCGTAGGATACAGAGTGGGATTTGTTGAAAGAGTAGCGAGCACTCTTTTCGATCCACCCGAAAATTTCTTCTCCTTCCTCTGCTGAAACAATCCCCATCTTCTTACAGCCTGCAACGAACTTGACCTTAATGAGAGCCATTAGGTCGGCCTTCTTCTTACCAATAGCCTTACGTAGGTCATCAGCTTCAATAAGGTCGAATCCAGCTAATTCTTGGGCTATACGCATCGCCTGCTCTTGATAAACAAGAACGCCGTAAGTTGTCTTGAGAATAGGCTCTAGAGAGGGGTGTAGGAAGACCGTGCTGTCCTTGCCTGATTTTCTATCTACAAAGTGCTGAGACATAGATTTGCCATCGAACATTGCATTTAAGCAGTTATGAACTACAACGTTTCCAGCTATAAAACTGTTGTGCGGAGATTGCATAGACAGGTCGTATGTGGGTTTTTCACCAACAGAAGTACGACCCAAGTAAGTAATCCACTCAACGTGCTCGCTGGGATGTATTGCTTTGCCTAATCTATTAACGAGTATATCTTCGTTGTTTATAATTCCGCTGTTAAACTTTCTATGGCAATTAGGACATAGAAACGCTAGATTCTCCTTACTATTATCTTCGTGTCTGTTGCCATTAATATGATGCACGTCTAGCGTGCAATCGCTCCAATCGCACATTACGCATTCTTCAATATAGTTCTTGTAGCAGATTTCTGCGTAGTATTTCAGCCCTCTGGTGTTTTTCACGCTGATATCGGAATGGTGCCTGCTCACAACCATTTCTTTGATGGGTCGCGATGTAGACTTCTTTTTAAGAGCTGCTATTCTGGAGCCAATGGGTATATTTTGCAACTCTACCCATCCTAATCCCCAAACAAATAGTTGGTGATCAGCGGTGCATTCTAAGTCTATCCACCCTGCCTGCTGTCTACTTTTTCTCAATCCCATCGAGTACTTACAAGTGTTTACTTTGAAGCACTCTTTGACGCCACTAAAGGTTGCCGATTGAAGCGGATTGTCTACAAAGAGGTTGGTAGACCTATCTAGCGATAGGACAGTAGGAGGTTTTCTATGTGAAAGACATATATCGCTGATCTTTTTGCGTACATATCTACGTCTGCCGTCTGTGTGAATAGACTCTCTGATTGTAACCTTAGTGTCCCCAGAAACACAGCCCGGTCTAATTATAGCTATTAGGGCGGATAACTCTTCAATAGAGCATGGGCTGACTTTCTTTGACCAACTCTTGCCGAGATTACTCTCTAGCTGAAAAACCCCCTTAGTACGCCCCTCTTGCAGTAGCGTCCAAGTTTTGTCGTCTAGGAAGTTCATGGTCAGGATTGTCCCTTCTATTGTCAATAGGTCTTATTAGGCTTATGTAGCAGCGTTCTCTTTGCCAAATTTCTTTCATGGGTTTTGACATAGCGATAAAAGACACATAGCAATCCCTATCTCTTCTTCTTTCATGTCCATTCCCTGAAAAAAGCCTGTCATAAATATGTTTGCTCGCTCCTACATAGGTAATTTGCCCTGAATGCCAAAGGAAGTACACACCACATGGATAGGGGTTTTTCTCGTCGAATATATCTCTACCTTCTTCGTACAATCTTTCAAAGTGAGTCACCTTCGTTGGAGGTCGTTGTAGATCATACTGTTCTAGACCGCACTGATCTAACATATCCATTACACCATCGCTAAGAGACGCTTCGTATGTATCTTGTCTTTCGCATTTATATTGGTGTTTGTTAGAATCTCCATAAAGACACTTCTTATAGCTAAAATCTTCTAGCGAGCCATCATCCTTTATAATCCAAGCACAGTTGTGTCGCACTCCATGTTCAGGAAGATGGTGGTGAGATTGTCTTATTAAAAACCCAACACAGCCTCCTCTAGTCTTCTTTTCGAAATCTGGGTGAAGCTTCAGTAAATCATACAAAAACCTACAGTCCTTGGGGGATACAGAACCTCTTTCGTATGTGTACGACCTATTGTTTATGATCTGTTTCTTGAAAAATGTCGCGATATCTTTCTTGGATTTGAAACAATAATCTCCCAGATTGTATTTCATTTGATGAACAAGTCCTTTCCTTTGAAGCAATCGTCAATTTCGAGGTTCTTGTACACAGCACGGTGGGTTCTCAGCATCTTGATCATGATGTTCGCCGTGTCTTTCACGTCCTGTAGAGC
>ERZ890604.545-NODE-545-length-12918-cov-6.890150_pt1 | contig 12918 bp, 9 predicted proteins | sample MGYA00521097_ERZ890604 | MGnify/ENA primary metagenome ERZ890604 (study PRJEB32303, sample SAMEA104408625) | aquatic metagenome | biome: Brackish water; feature: Chemocline; material: water | place: Baltic Sea | collected 2014-10-26T21:54:00 | depth 120 m ... | reverse complement strand
ATACACATCCCCATTATCAAAGGTAGTTTATAACATGGCCGACACTGGTTGGTTAAATCCCGGAACCGAAGCTGTTTACAATACCGCTCCGTTTAACGGATCGGTTAACTGGACAACTGGCAATGCTGTGGCGAACGATGGTTCATATGATTCTTCTCTCGCCCCTCCGGCTTTCGTTGACTCCCAAGGCTTGAAATGCACCAATTTTGGCGCTGCGGTTCCATCTGGTGCAACGATCGATGGCGTTGCCTTTCAAATTGAAACGAATAGCACGGGCGCGCCAACTTGGAAATATGTCCGGCTAGTTAAAGGCGGCACTGTCGGCACTGATACAACGGAAGATAACACCGCCTCGCTGCCCGGTACTGATACATACGTTGCATCTGGATCGCCTACCTCATTATGGGGGGTGGCGCTTACCGATACGGACGTAAACGCTTCGACGTTTGGGGTATGCGTTAGCTGTACGCTGCCAGCATTTGGCTCTGCGTATATCGATCACGTGCAGATGAAGGTCTATTATACCGAGGCTACTGGCGGTATTACCATTTTGCAATCATCAAATCGCGGCGTTGAACGCGGCGTCTTAAGAGGAGCAGCTTAATATGTTTCAAAGAAAATACGCCACGGGAACTGGAGCAGACATACACATCCCCATCATAAAAGTTGGTGTGGTTGACTACGCACTCAGCGCTGACTGGACCCCCGTCGCTGGCGATGTAAAAATCTCAAAGGATGGTGGGGCTGCTGCCAATATCGGCACACTCCCCACGGCCCTGACGATGGGCAACACCGCGATATGGAAGTTCGTATTCAGTAACGCCGAGCTTACCGCCGCAAGGATTGTGGTCACTGTCGCTGACGCTACGACCAAGGCGGTGGAGGACCAGACGATCATTATCGAAACATACGGCAATGCCTCGGCTCAACATGCTATGGACTTTGACGATGCGGTGCGTGGCGGAATGACAGCCCTACCTAACGCAGCGGCTGATGCTGCGGGTGGCCTCGTTATCTCTGATGCTGGTGGTCTTGATATCGACGGGACGAATACGAATGTGTCGGCGATCCTTGTGGATACTGCCGAGATCGGCGCTGCCGGTGCTGGTCTTACTGCCGTGCTGTCCACAGCCATGACCGAGGCTTATGGAACGGACGGATCGACCTTCTCTGCGGCGCAGGGTCTTTATCAGATATGGTCATTACTCGCCGAGTTGAATGTTTCTGGAGCGGCAGTCACATGCAAGAAGCTGGACGGTACTACGACCTCGTTTGGCCTGACCACCAATAGCGCCACTGATCCATCATCCATCACAAGGTCGTCATAAGCAATGTCAACTAAACATTTAGTAACCAGAGGTATCGGCTATTCACCCGGCAGTGTCAAGTATTTTATACTCAAGGGTCTCGTTGCGGGCCTTGCGCCATCGTCCTCGACAGCCGGATTGAGACTCAGCCGTTCGATGCGGCGGTCCTTGACCGATGGGCTTAGAAGGCGACACCGATTAAGACGAAACTTAAGTACGACAATCAGCTAACCAGTATCTTACAGGAGCGATAAAATGGCAGAAGATTCATCTACCGACGGGTCTGTGGACGCTATCGTGGCGGCCACCGATGACAATACCTCCAGTGCGGACGATGCCGTTATCTCTACCGAGACATGGCGATCATCCTTGCCGGAAGATATCCGTGACAACCCCATGCTGGGTAGTGTGCCAGATGTGGCCACGCTGGCAAAGAACTTCATCGAAACCAAGCGGATGGTCGGTGCCGATACCTTAAGGGTTCCGGGCAACGATGCGACGGATGAGGAACGCGGGGCTTTCTTCGCCAAGCTCGGTAGGCCCGAAACGCCAGCAGACTACAAGGTGCCGACGGAGAATATGCCCGAAGGCTTTGCGGTCGATGACGGTCGTCTTGGCTCTATGCGCGACGAGGCTCACCGGCTGGGTATTACCGACCAGCAGTTTGCGGGACTCATTCGCGCAGACGCCAATTTCCAACATGGGGCGGTAGCTCAGATGGCGGAAGCGAACGCCGCATCAGCATTGGAGTCTCAAACGAAGCTCAAGGGAGAGTGGGGCAAGGCTTACGAGCAGAATATCGCACTGGCACAGCGGGCGATTACCCAGTTCGGGTCGGACGACCTCAAGTCCATGATGGATGAAACCGGCCTTGGCAACGATCCAAGGGTGATAAAGGCGTTTCACAACATCGGTCGCGCGTTGGCCGATGACGAGGTTCTTGGTGGCGGTGGCGGCCAGATTTATGACAAAACGCCGGAGCAGGCTTTAGCAGCAAGGAACGAGCTTCTTGCCGACAAGGATTTTTACACAAAATATAGGACGAGCCATCTTCCTGGACACGCAGAGGCCGTCGCTAAAATGAACGATCTTGCCGCGCAAGCATGGCCAGAGAAGGAACCGGTGGTCCTATAGACTTGACACGGTGATTTATACCCGTACCATAATGCTGACGGATTAACCTTACGGTCCCGTCTGATGGCAGTAACCTGCCCGACCGGCCCACGCAATGGGCAAGGTTGCGCCCGCGAAAGCGATTAGTGCTTCCGAGAAACTGCGTTGATTTTTCAAACGTCTTTCTCTTGGAGTCTAATCGTGAGTACCCAAATTACCACTGCATTTAAGAATACGTACGCATCGAACGTCGAACACATTGCCCAACAGCAAGAGTCTCGGCTAAGAGCGTTTGTCAGACTCGACCCTGGCTACACTGGCGAAAAGAAGTTTATCGACCAGATCGGCAAGGCTGATCCCCAGCTAGTGACCGACCGCCATGGCGATTCTCCGCAAAACAACACACCGCACAGTCGGCGCATGTTGACTACAAGCGACTACGACTTGGGCGATATTGTTGATGATCCGGATAAGATTCGGACGCTTAACGATCCGACCAACGACTATGCCGTAGCTTTTAGCGAGGGCTTTGGTCGTGAATATGATCGAGTAATCATCGCAGCCGCGACAGGAGTGGCATACAGCGACAAGACTGGCTCGACCAGCAACTCGCTCGCTGCGGTAAACAAGGTGGCGGTTAATTACGTTGAAAGTGGTTCTGCCGCAAACTCTGACCTGACGGTCGGCAAGTTGCGCAGGGCCAAGGAGATTCTCACTGCCTTTGAAACTGGCAAGGATCACCATATTGCTGTCACTGCCAGCCAGATTCACCGGCTCTTGCGAGATCCTGAGGTCACAAGCGCTGACTACACGGCGGTCAAGGCTCTCATCAATGGCGAGATTACCAGCTATATGGGATTCCAGTTCCATCAAACCGAACTGCTTGCCCTCGACTCGTCCACCGATTATCGAACATGCTTTGCATGGGCGCGTAATGGCATAATCCTTGGTGAAGGCAAGCCTCCTACGACCGAAATGGAGAAGCGTGGCGACAAGCGATTCAACCTCTACATCTATATGTGCATGACGCTTGGCGCTGTTCGCATGGAAGAAGAAAAGGTTGTTGAAATCACTTGCGACGAATCACCGTAAGACTGAAAAATACTCCGTAAGAGGCAAAATTAACCCTGTTCTGATGAACAATAATGGAGACTTGCAATGGGAACTGTTTACTCTGATACCGTTACTAACAATCGGGCCAGCCCGATCACCAAGAATAGCGCTGCTGTCCAAAGCGGCAAGTTCAGGATCGCCAAGGGCGAGATTGCTGTTGCTACTGGCGACATCGACGACGATGACATCGTTGTAATGCTCCGTGTGCCTTCCAACGCCGTCATTTGGGAACTGGTCCTGTATAACGACGACCTTGACTCTAATGGTAGCCCGACGCTGGCATTCGATATCGGCCTCTACACCACGGCTGGCGTGGTTAAGGATCGAGACTTTTACGCCTTGGCTGCAACGACTTTGCAGTCCGCCAACGTTGCTGGTGTTGACCTTCGCTGCGAAGCGGCAAATATCACCACGCTGGGAGATGCGGTGTATACCAATGCTGGCGATGCCGAAGGTGCTGAAACGTACTACGACATTGCCATAACGCTGGAAACTGTTGCTGCGACCGCAGCGGCAGGTGACATCGTCTTGGTGGCGAAGTACACCGTTGACTAATCGCAGCCATGCACGGAAACGCGCTCCTGTACGGCATGGCCTCTCTTTAGGGGGGTCATGCCTTTTTTTTGTTGATATAATAAGCGGACGTTATATATGGAGTTGCCGCTATGGCTGAAAGCGAAACAGCACTTGCCAACAGAGCATTGACACTCATCGGGTCAGCGACGATTAGTTCGCTTACCGATAATGACCGTGTCGGCCGGCTGGTGAACACCATGTTCGCCCAGGTTCGTGACGACGTATTGTCTGAGGCTAACTGGAATTGTGCGATAAAGCGAGCGACTATTGCTGCCGATACGGACACGCCCGACTGGGGATTCTCCAACCAGTTCACCTTGCCCGCCGACTTTATCAGACTTGTCAAGGTCGAGGATGTTGATAGCCAGTTCTCTTTAGAGGGGGGTAAGATACTTTCCGACAGCAGTACACAGAAGATTAAGTATGTTTTCCGCCTGACCGACGTATCGCGGATGGACGATGCGTTCAAGAAGGCGTTTGCTTACAAGCTGGCCTATGAGTTGTGCCTGGCTATGAAGGGCAGCACCGAGTCTAAGCAGTCCAATTACCAGCTTTACCTTGACGCACTGTCGCAGGCTCGCATGAGTGATGCCACGCAGGCACCGATTGAGACTCTTTCCGGATCGGACTGGGTAGATGCTCGGATGGGTATTGATACTCCGTTCAGGCGAATTGCCTTAGAATAGGTAGGACATGCCAAGAACAACCTTCGTACAAAACAACTTCACCTCTGGCGAATGGTCGCAAAGGCTCCTTGCGCGTAACGATCTATCCAAGTACCGCAATGCGATGCGCCTGTGCGAGAACTATATTGTCCAGCAGCATGGCGGCATTCAGCGTCGATCTGGCACTCGCTACGTCGTGGACGCGAAGCACAATAACAAGGCTACGCGACTTATACCGTTCGAGTTTTCAGTGACCGAAACCTATGTTCTTGAGTTTGGCGATGGATACATCCGATTCTACAAGGATAACGGGCAGATACTTTCGGGCGGGAGTGCCTATGAAATATCATCCCCATATTCAAGTACGGAGCTTGCTGAACTGAAGTACACGCAGTCGGCAGACGTTCTTTACCTATGTCACCCGGACTATACGGTAAGGCAGCTTAATCGGGCGTCAGATACGAGTTGGACGCTGACCGAGTTCGCTAATGTGGATGGCCCCTACCTCTCGGAGAACACGACGACCACGACGCTTAGCCCTTCTGGAACGACCGGCGTGGGCATTACGATTGTAGCGAGCGCAGTGACCGGAATTAACGGAGGTAGCGGTTTCCTGTCTACAGACGTTGGCAGGATTGTGCGGATCAAGCACACCAGCGCATGGGGCTATGCGACAATAACCGCCGTGGGCAGTACGACATCTGTTACCGCGACCGTGGTAGAGGATTTTGGAGCGTCTACCGCAGAATCTGTATGGCGACTTGGCGCGTGGAGCGGGACGACCGGCTATCCGTGGTCAGCAACATTCCACCACGAGCGGCTCTGGTTTGGTGGAACGGACGCAAACCCGCAGACTCTTTACGCATCTGTCGTGGGCGATTTCGTCAACTTTCAGCCAACCCAGTCAGATGGTACGGTCAATGATGATGACGGCGTTTCATACACAATAAGCGACGACCAGGTTAATCCCATTCGCTGGCTCAAGTCATCTGACAGAGGGCTACTTATCGGCACTGGCGGCGGCGCGTTTGCCGCCTCGACCTCCAACCTTGACCCGATTACACCGATCAATCTGGTGATTAGAAGGCAGACGACCAGAGGAAGCCACTCGACGGTTGACCCGATCCAGATCGACAACACTGTCCTTTACCTGGAAAAAGGTGGGCGCAAGATACTTGAATACACCTTCTCGTTTGAAAAGGACCAGTTCGTTGCGCCGGACATGACGCTGCTGGCGGAGCATGTGACTGTCGGCGGCGTGACTGACATGGCGTTTCAGCAGGAGCCGTTTAATATCCTGTGGTGCGTTCGTGCTGACGGACAGTTCCTTGGCCTGACCTACCAGCGGCAAGAGGAAGTGGTCGCATGGCATCGACACATCCTTGGCGGCACCTTGAACAACTCGGCCAATCCAACAGTGGAATCAATCGCGTCGGTGCGAGAGGGTTCGGCTGACCGTCTATGGATGGTCGCCAACAGGACTATCAACGGGGTCGATGTTAAGTCGATTGAGTATCTTGAGGCAGAGTTTAATGCTGGCGACCAAGAGGACTCGTTCTTTCTCGACATGGGCGCGACATACGATAGTGTGCCAGAAACGTCGATTACAGGGCTATCCCATCTTGAGGGACAGACGGTAAGTGTCTTGGCCGATGGCGGCGTACTTGGCGATAAGGTCGTTTCGGGCGGGGCTATCACCCTTTCGTCCCCAGCCTCTGTCGTCCATGTCGGGTTCTCATTCAATAGCAATGTTAAGGCCATGCCGTTTTATCCACCGGGGAATATCGAGCCGCGAGGAAAATACAGTCGCGTTGTGTCGGCCGATATACTCTTGCATGAAACGCTTGGCCTACAGACGGGTCCAGACGAGAACAACCTTGACGAACTGACGTTCAGGTCTCCGTTAGACCCTATGGATTCGCCAGTCCCCTTATTTACCGGCATCAAGGAAGTTTTCGTAGAGGATTCTTTTGATCGCCAAACGGAAATATACATAAGGCAATCAAGCCCGCTCCCTGGAACCATACTCGGCGCTTATGTCGAACTGGAGCTTGGCGGTGTATGATGTGCATAGATTTAGAGCAGAGCATGGAATCGAAATGTCGCGCAACCTATTTGACGATGAAGCCACAAGGCTTAGTATTGGCCAATGGGGCGGCAGGGAATGGGTTCGTGTGGAGCAGGCGGGACCGGCCTTTACGCTCGCTCGGCGTGGACAGCCGGTCCTCTGCTCCGGCGTAACATGGAGGCATCATGGATGCTGGATGGCGTGGATGATACGGACGGTTGATCTGGCGGGACTCGATATGTTGCCCGTCCACAGGCACACGCTTACGTTTTTGGACGACTTCCAGAATGACGACCCCGACCGGCGTAGAATCGAAATGAGTGTTTTGGAGAGTTTTATGGCTGGCAAACGATGGGCGAAAATGCTGGGATTCGAGCAAGAGGGTCTTATGAAGTCATACGACCCCGCTGGCCGCGATCACTATCTATACGCGCGCGTAAGGAGCAACTGATGGCACCTTTGATACCAGTTGCTCTATTCGCAGCAGGGGCCACAATGACCGCTGTTGGAGCATACCAGGAGAAGCGGTCTTTTGATCGGCAGGCGAACGCGGAAGAAGATGCGGCATCTGCCGAGGCTGATCGCATCTCCCGCAGCAGAAAGCGACAGATCGGCTCCGCCCGCGCCAAGTTCGGATCAGCAGGCGTTCGCATCGAAGGTACGCCTCTCGATGTTCTTGGCGACCTTGCTGCCGAGGCTGAGCTTGACCGGCAACTGGCTATATTCGGTGGCGATGTGAAGGCTAGCGCAGCGCGACAGAAGGGCAAGGCCGCGATAGTAAAAAGCGTTGGAAGCCTGCTTACTCAAGGGGCCTCCTTTGGTATGTCTGGTGGGTTTGACGTACTTGGCGGTGGCGCCCCTGCTACCGGCGCAAGTACAGGAGCCACGAGCAGCAGCAGAATCTTCAACCGTCCACTGACGGGAGCGGTTGACACATGAGTCAAATACCAACCTTCCAATCGCAGGTTTCAATCGCTCGCCCCGACACAAGTGGCGACCAGGCTATTGCTGGCGCGCTAGGCGGTATTGGCAAAGCCCTTGGAGATTTCGCTATTGTCCAGCAGGAGTCCGACAACCAAAGAAACTCCAACGAGTTATTTACTGAATACAGCGAGAGGCTCGCTGAGGTGCGCGACCAGTCTTTTTCGTTTCAAACTCCAGAGGATGTTGAGTCAAGTTACGAAAAAAACTCCGAGGAACTTTTTACAGACATCACTAGCCGCGCCATCAACAATAAAACATCAGACGCCATAAAGCATCGCATTGCTTTTACTAGAATAGCAATGGATTCCGACGTAAGGACTCACGCAAGGGGACTTAGGCGATCGCGTGGAGAGGCGTCCCTTTTATCATCTATTGATTTGAGTCTTAAAAACGCAGCGCGATTAGAACTCAAGAGAACGGGAAGCTCTGAGGGAGAGATAGGCAAGCTAGAGTCAATTATTGATAGTAGTGTAGACATTACCGACGCCAGAAAAATAGAACTAAAAGCCGGGCTTGATGATCGCCTTGAGAGGGAGCGTCGGTCGCTTGAAGTAAAAGCCGACCGCGCAGAATCCGAGGCGATAGAAACTGCGACAATATCTGCCAACAACGCGCTACATAAATCGTCTGGAATAGTAAGAGAAATGGTCGTTTCGGAGGGTACTATTGAAGAAATCGGACTTGCGGTTGACAATCAGGTCGCCGCACTTGAGTTGAATCCAGGGGTCAAGGTTCCTGGGATATTTGGATTAACAAGAACGCCTACAAAGGACGATCTGGCAAAACTCATACTGGCAGAGCCACTTGAGCTTGCCGCGACGATGGGGGATATTGAAAGATTTGATGCGCTTGCTGCCAAGATGGGAAAGACCGATGCGTCTGGCCAATCTTTCATTAAGAAATTACGGCGTCAGATGATTAAGCCAAAGAATATTATTAGTGAAACCAAGAAAAATGCTAACAAAATATTGGGATTGTTTTCAAATCTCGATTTCAACTCCACGTTGATGCCGCAAGATAGAGAGTCAAGAAATGAGGCGTACAAGCAGATTCGTGCAAGCGGGCAGAGCCTTGCAATATCCGCCGACTACTTTGCTCGAAGTCGTGGAGAAATGCCAAGTAATCTTATGCGCGATCTAAAGGCTCCGTTTAGTGACGAGTCGTTTGATCTTGTTTCCGGAATGGTTGGCCTAGAGTCTCTTTCCAGATGGAGGCCAAGAGAGGCTTATAATATCGCAACTACTGTACGCGGCCAGTCGTCAAATGGATTCTTATCTGCCGTCCTTAATATGAGAATGGCTGGCGGAATGTCCGCCGAACAAATGGGAACTCTTAACACTGTTGGGGCGCCAGTGCTTTTTGGTAATATTGATGGAGAATACTTTGGCGACGATGTTGATAAAGATATTGATATAGATTATCAACTAAAGAGCGCTAACGACGGTGCAATAATCCTAGAAAGACACAGGAAGGCTTTTAGGGATTCTGCCAGTCTAAGTTTGACTTACAATATGATCCATGGCGGTAAAAAAGATAAAGAAGTTTCAGGGCAGAGATCGTCCATTATTTCTTATGGCACTATTGGGACTCAGAACTTTGTCCCATTAGATGTGCCAGGCCGTGGCCGCGTTCTTGTTGATAATAGAATGGTGTCGCAAGACTTCTCGGCAAGCATGGCGGAAGCTATAAAGAAGGTGCCCGGCTCGATGATGATGGCCGATACGGCATCTCTTGATCGGCCTTCTGGGCGATTTGTTGTCCCTATGATTAGCCCCAGGTTCGGGCATCCCGTAGCGTTCTTTGAATACGATCCGGGCAATAGAGTTGGGAAAGTTATTCGCCCACAAGACGGGCAGTCATACAGGAATAGCGCAACAATCGTTGGCGGAGATGCACGGATCGAGGATATTCACCCGCGCTCTCATCTTTTCAATACGCCAAACACGAAAGGATTTGAGTCGGCCTTCGAGAAAAGCCCGCAGATAGCCCAAGAGATGGTTGATATAGCTCTTGGCAGGTTCAAGAGAATCGTCGGCGAGGACAAGCCAAAGACTGATCGGCAAAAGGCTATTTTCGACTCCATGCTCGACGAGATTCGCCTTGAATCTAAGTGGCCGCTTATTTTCCCATCCGTAAAGGAGGTTAAAAAATGAGTACGGCCACGCTCGACGATCTTATTAATGGAAAGTTTAGGACAAGCAATGCCCATGACTCGACCGATAGCTCTCCATCGCCATCCTTGCTGGTCGATCCAAAGGGTCCGTCTAAAGCCATTGGCGCTGAGGATGTATCAGGCTTTCTTGATGACATGTTCCAATCAATGGATACGGTCGCTCGCGTAGGTCCAAATCTGGACTTTACACCTAGAGAAGCAATCGACATGGGCGTAAGCACCGCTATAAGAAATATTCCTCTGATTGGCGAAAGTCGTGTTGGCGACGATCTCATCAAGGCTCTTAACACTAATCCGCATGGAACAACAACGACCGAGCAATTTTCAAACTTCGGTAATAATTCAATTCAATCAATGGCGACGGCGATGACCACCGTAAGCCAGGGCATGTCTCGTGCTATATCTATGGTCGGCCAAATGACCGGTATCGATGATCGTGATGTTACGGAAACCTTTGCGTTCCAAATAATGGACATCATGAGTGACATAGCAAAGGACGAGTTCCCTTCAAACCCAAAATTGCAAGATGACTTTTTGACAGCGAAAATACCACAAGCTCTAGGTAGCATGATGGCCTACATCTTTGCAGGAGGTGCCGCCAGAAAACTCGGTGGCAGCGCAATGATGTCTATCGCTACTATGGGAGGATTCGGGCAGGGAGAGCAAGAGTATAATCGCGCCATAGACGATGGTTTTGATATCGATGAGGCTAATCGGCGATTTCTTTTGAACATCCCGCTTGGCGCTATCACCGAATCGCTCCCCATTGATCGGATCATGGGTCGGTTTCTTCATGGCGACAAGTTCGTCAAGCAGTTATTTCGTGGAGCATTAGAGGAATCCCTTGCAGAGGGAAGCCAAGCTCTTGGTGCGAATATCATTGCAGGTCGTGATCCGTTTGAATCTGTAATTGAGTCGGCTGTTCTTGGCGCGGTCGCCGGTGGAGGTGCTGGTGGCGGGTTTGGGGCTATTACTCGTACACGCGAAGCTATTAAAACCTCTGCGATTCACAAGAAATCAAAACTATTTGCCCAGTCCATGCCAGATGCAATGGTCGATATGATATTGCCGCCACAGGCATCAGAAGATGTTGATGTCCAGCCAGCAAGCAACTCTGATATTCAACCCATCGTAAATATGGGGGAGATCAGGCAGGTTGTAGATGGGTTATCAGAAGAAGAATCAAGCGCGATGGCTGCGACACTTATGGAGGAATTGAGCGACCCTTCGTTTGAATCAAAGGTTGAGGCCGAGGTATTTGTCAGGGCAAACGCTACGCTTGCTGCTCTTGTAAACCTTGAGACAGAGGCCAAGGATGCGGCTCGATTCCAATCCAGAATAGCAGATGCGCAGGCGAAGGCGGACGATAGCAGGACGCCGCAGCTTGACGAGAAGGTCACGGCCACAATGAAGCGGCTTGGAATCCTGCCATCAAAAGGAAGTAAGACAGTGACGGAAAAGGAGGCGCTGGTTCAAAAGCTCCGGGGAGAGCAAAAGGCTGCGTCAAAAGCATCGAAAGAGACCGCTTTGGTAGTAGCCCGAAAAGCAAGGTTTGTATTAAAAGAGAAGGTCAAGGAATTGCGAGCCGACTACAACCAGCGCATCCGTGACGCTCGTAGTACCGCTACCGATAAAGAGAGGGCGAGAAATAATGTCCAGAGATCATTACAAGATCAGTTGACGCGACTCGTTCAGGACTCGATAAGCGACAAGGCTCTAAGGTCTGAGATGATATCGACAATTAATAAGGTGGGACGCGGCATAAGCATGGGCAATGCCCTTCGCAAGATGGACACATTAATTGCCAAGCACGAACACCAGCTAGCTATTGATGATTTAGAGTCCACTGCCGCCAAGGCGAGGAAAAGGCAGTTTCACGAAACGTACAGGCAGCCTATTGCGGACATTCTTGATGCAATAGATTTTAAGCCAAGAAGTAAAAAGCTGGTAAAGCAGTTTGAGGATACGAAAAAATGGATGTCCGAAAATCCTGACGCTGACATGCCGCAGGTCGTGGTCGATGAGCTGGGCCGCTTAGGCCAAGTGCCTTTCGACCAACTCGACCAGAGCGAGGCCGAGGCGGCCACCAACGCGGTCAAGGCGATCATCAAGCTCGACTCGCTAAAGCAGAAGATCATACATCGAGGTAAAGTTCGAGATAAGCAAGAGACTATTGCGGGCATGATTGACGAGATGAATGCTGAGTCAAACCCGCTTTCCATGCCAGAGAGGGGGCCGGGCAAAAAGACCAAGCGGATTCCAAAGAATCAAAAGACGGCGCTAGGCGGAGTCGTCAGCATTTCCACGGACGTAACCCTGCATTTACTACCAGAGTCACTAGCATCAGCAATAAGTGGCGGCAGATTCACTAAAACTACCCAGACACTTTATGATAATGTTCGTGACGGGCAGACGAGGGCTTGGGAAGGCGAAGGGCAAGACCAGCAGGTGATGAATGGCATTATCAAATCGGCGGGATTTGAATTGGGTAGCAAGAGACTTGCCAAGATAAGTACCGCGTTTGCTGGACATCATACAATGGCGTCCAAGGCGCTCGCCGTACTCAAAGACGAGCCGGAGGTTGATGTGGGCGAAACGAAGGCAGAGACCCATCGCATCGTATTTTCTGATGCCTCCGAGATTAACATAACCTCCGGCGAGCGTATGCACCTGCTCGCGTCTTTTATGGATAGGTCTACGCTTGAATTGATTACCCAGCAAGGCGCTAAGATAGCATTTCAGGGCACCGAGATTGGCAAGGAAATTGGATTGACGGTCGATGATATCCATCAGATAAAGCTCTCTGCTCCAAAATGGGAGCATAAGATGGTCGATAAGTTTATTCGTCATATCAATGGCCCCATGCGAAACCTTGTACGCGACTGGTCTATTAAGAATCTTAATTTTGACATCACGACA
>ERZ890604.544-NODE-544-length-12943-cov-5.352421_pt1 | contig 12943 bp, 8 predicted proteins | sample MGYA00521097_ERZ890604 | MGnify/ENA primary metagenome ERZ890604 (study PRJEB32303, sample SAMEA104408625) | aquatic metagenome | biome: Brackish water; feature: Chemocline; material: water | place: Baltic Sea | collected 2014-10-26T21:54:00 | depth 120 m ... | reverse complement strand
AGGAGATAAGAATGCAAAGGTAGCTTTTGTATCCTCGTCACCTAGGGCTAGGGAACAGTCGATGGGTAGAGGATATCAAGGTACTGATGCTAAAACTCTTTTGGACATAGCACATAGATCAGGAGTACATTCTAAAGAAATGTATCTAACCTATGTGGTGAAGGAGCGACCGCCTCGAGATGATATAACATTCTTTATAGACTTATCAAAGAAAGATGTCCACTACAATCAGAAGTATAAAATGTATTTGGACACCCTCCAGAAAGAGTTGACTGAATGGAGTGGGAATGTAATAGTTGCTGTTGGTCTAGTAGCTTTATATGCTCTCACAGGCGAGAGGGGAATAACCAACTGGAGAGGATCAGTACTAGAATCAACCCTAGTTCCAGGAAAGAAGGTTATTCCTATAATTGATCCATAGATATCTTTTAAGATGTATATGTATACATATCTAATCTATCATGATATGCAAAGAGTGGTCGAGAATCAAGAATATCCTGACATTAGGAAACGTGTTAGGAACTATAAACTAGCTCCAACCTATTTGGAATCAATACAGTATCTTAAAGAATGTGAAAAGATACCTCGTATAGGTTTTGATGTGGAAGGAGTTACAAGCATGTCTTGTATCTCTATAGCCAAATCAGAAACCGATGTCATCTCAATACCTTTGGTTGATGCTAAAGGAGATTATTTTACTCCTGAACAAGAGGGTGCTATAATACTTCAATTAGCAAAACTCTTAGAGAATCCAAACCAAGAGCATGTAGCACAAAATGTAATTTATGATATGGATTTTCTTTATGTCCAATATGGTATTATAGTACGTAATCCCCAAGATAGTATGATAGCTCATGCCATATGCTTTCCCGATTACCAGAAGGGTTTGGGATTACTGACTAGTCTATATACTGATTTAAACTACTACAAAGATGATGGTAAAGCAGGTATTAAGCAAAACCAAAGCAATAGGCAATTCTGGTTATACAATGCTAAAGATTCTGTCTCATGTTTAGAATCATTCAATAAATGTGAGTTATTATTGAAGGAATTGGATAATACAGAAGTCTATAAACGTCAGGTTAAGATAGTAGAACCTTTAGTATTCATGCAGTATAGAGGTATCAGAATAGATACAGCTAACATCCATAAAGCATCAGATGAAGCTGATGATGATCTTAAACCATTATTTGATAAACTATATGAGATGGCAGGAAGGGAGTTGAATCCAAATTCACCAAAACAGATTAAAGAATATTTCTACGATCATCTAGGAATACCTGCCATCAAAGATAAGGGTAAGATCACAACTGGTGAAGTGGCTATGAAGAAACTAAGTGCTATGGGGGTTAAGGAGGCTTCCATTATCTTAAGCATACGAAAACTGCGTAAGCTTAAAGGTACCTATTTGGATATGAAGTTCAGACCTGATGGTAGGTTTGCGACCAGCTTCAAACCTGTAGGAACTAAGAATGGAAGATTATCATCTGCTAAAACTATACAGGGTTATGGAGGTAATAGCCAAAACCTACCTTATGTAGTCAAACAATATTATTTAGCTGACGAAGGTTATTTGATTTACGAGATAGATTTATCTCAAGCTGAGAATAGACTAATGGCTTATATATCACCCGAACTTGAGATGATAAAAGCCTTTGAAGCTGGTATAGATATTCATACTAAAACAGCAAGTCTAGTATTATCAAAACCAATAGATCAAATCTCAGATGAAAAAGGATCATGTAGTTTAGGTAATGGAACCAAGTCTGAAAGATATTGGGGTAAGACATCCAACCATTCATTTAATTATGACCTAGGATATAGGTCAGCTGCTGAGAGATTTGAGCTGTCAACAAGAGAAGCACAATCCCTTATTAATGCATATCACCGAGCCTATCCTGGTATCCATAAATACCATAACTGGGTTAGGGAGGAACTCTCACAGAATGGCAGAAAGATAACTAACTTGATGGGTCGTACTAGAAAGTTTCTCGGCCGTTGGCAGGATAGTCTATTCAAAGAAGCCTATAATTTCATCCCACAATCCACAGTGGCTGATATCATAAACCAATGTGGTTTAATAAATATCTATTATAACCAAGATAAGTTTGGTGATGTAGAACTATTAAATCAGGTTCATGATAGTATAGTATTCCAAATACCGATAAGTATCGGAATGGATAGACATGTTTCTATATTAAAAGATATGGTTAAAGAGTTAGAGCCTACTCTAAAGTATAGATCATTTGAATTCAAGATTCCTGCTGAGATTCAGGTAGGATTAAATTTGGGGAAACTAACAGATGTTACGCCTGCAACTCTTAAAGAGGTCGTAAAAGAGAAACAGCTAATAAAAGAAAGTTAACCCATGCCTGAAATTGAAGCTAAATCTTGGATTGATAAATTCGTAGAATATACGGATAATTCTGAACCGCCTGAGCTGTACCGAAGATGGACAGCCATTTCTGTAGTCGCAGCAGCTCTTCAACGTAAAGTACATCTTACGTGGGGAACATACAAACTATTCCCTAATATGTATATTGTCTTGGTTGGTCCTCCTGCGGCTAGGAAGGGTACTGCAATGGCACCAGGCTCTCGTATGCTAAGGAAGCTTGGAGTTAAGTTAGCAGCTGAAGCGACCACTAGGGAGGCTTTAATATCTACTCTAAAGGAATCTTTCAGAACTGACATAACACCTGATGGTAATACCATCTTATCACATAGTAGCCTAACAATATTCAGTCCTGAGCTAACTGTATTTCTGGGTTATAATAATGTCATCTTAATGGCTGATCTATCAGACTGGTATGATTCAGCTGAGAGGTGGACTTATAGGACTAAGAATGCAGGAACGGATGAAATAGATGGAGTATTTGTAAATTTGTTAGGAGCCACAACTCCTCAACTACTCCAAACAACTTTACCTCAAGATGCTATTGGAGGAGGTCTTACTTCCAGGATAGTATTTGTATATGAGGATAAGAAGGGTAAAGTAGTGGCTGCTCCATTTTTAACTACTAAACAAGCCAACTTGGAGGAATGGTTACAAGAGGACCTAGATAGGATATATCTTTTAAATGGAGAGTACCAGGTAACAAAGAGTTACATGAAAAGGTGGACAGAATGGTATGAACATCAGGATGCTCATCCTCCATTTAATGACCAAAAGTTTGCAGGATACTTAGGCCGAAGGCAAACTCATGTTCAGAAATTGAGTATGATACTCTGCGCCAGTTATCCCGTACCTAAAGGTCAGCGTAAATTAATTATAACAGAAGATCACTTGAATGAAGCCATAGACTTGTTGGAGCTAACAGAAGTTAAGATGCCCAATGTATTTGGTGGATTTGGTCAAAATGCTTTAGCATCTGTGATGGATAAGATTCTAAAACATATTAGAGTGGCTGGTAAGAGGATTCCAGTCAAAGAGATTAGTAGAATGTTTCTTTATGATGCTGATAAAAATGATATAGCTTTAATATTGGAAACGCTAGAATCAGGTGATTACATAAACATAATCCATGGTGATAAAGGTGTAGAAGTGGAGGCTAAATGAAAGTTATAACTACAGTAGAAGAATTCTATGAAAGACTCGGCGAAAGCTCTGTCCCAGGAGAAATGATACCAGTCACAAAAGAAGTAATGGAGTTGATAGCGAAAAGAAAAAAGAAGAATGTATTAGAAACAATTTCAACAGAAAACTTATGTGGAATATGTGGAGAACTTCTACCCCATAACCATTTCCATAATGGTTATTTAGTAATTGGATGTGGAGCTTTCCCTGAACCTATTGTGATAGATGAGGAGCATAAACATATCATAATACCATGGTACTTAGATTTTAAGATGGATGAAAGTATAGGAGATTATCGTTTAAAATAATCTATGGAGGAGAGGATTATCGAGAGTTCCTATCTCGGTTTTCCTCTTCTCTTTCCTGTTGTACTTTAAGTTTACGATTAAGCTTCTCCACTTTCCTCAGAATATTAGCAACCTGCTCCTTACGTGTCTCAGCATTCTCCGCTTCATATTTATCTATATTCTCTTGACTCATAATAGATATTTTTAGGACATCATAATCTTTACCTAAATTCTTAATTTGTGATCCTAAACTATTAAGTTGATTTATATATTTAGTTGATAATGGATCACTTAAGTATAAGAAGTTATAAGGTAATATTGTTATCTTTTGTACTAAACCCAATTCCTTAGCAGTCATACCATCCCCAACATAATCCAAATCGGTTGATCCTAAATCATCAAGTGGACCTGCAACCTGACCAGCACCTTTCAAGTATAGAGGAAATATAGACCTAGAAGCTGCATCTATCTTAGCTAGGTGATTCTTCCAAGGTGCTATGTTCTGTTTGGTTATTTTCCTACCTGTAACTGGGTCACGATTCTCACCCCAAACCTGGATACCAACTCTCCAAACAGGATTCAACTCCCACACATTAGCCTTTAAGAATTGAACTAGCGGATTAGTTCTTGGGTCATTACTAGTATTCAAGAATCTATAAACATATTTAAAGAACATATTATGTGGAGCTGACCATGTGATATTTAATTGCTGAGGTTTTCCAGTTGTATCCTCTACCTGTCGGGTATACTTCCTACCGAATTCTTCCTCCTCAAAACCCAATCCAGCCATTATTGCTGATTGAGCAGTCATCAGAGCAAATAATCTGAAAGCTGTTTCTAATGCTTTCTGACCTGCATCATCATAATGTTTTGTAGACTTTACAATATCCTTAGTCATTCGATAAAAATATTTACCCATAACTATTTTGAATGTAGGAGTATAGAGAACTTTATTCAAAGTCCTACGTAGCTTAACTGGAACAGATGCATACTTACCATGGATTAATGCTGTCTCTTCTGCAGCCTGTTTAATACTCATACCCTCAGCTCTTAATGAGTAGAATGAAGTTCTACGTACTAGGCTATCAATAAACCAAGCAGTATTAAATGAAACATCATAAATAGACTTGAGTGGATTAATTTGTTTCTTAACATCAACACCTGTGTTGACTAAATCAGAGTTTAGTAAAATATACTGGTGGTAATACTGTCTGAGTTTACCTCCTAATGTACCATCATTCTTACCATAACCAACAGCCTTTTTAATGTTGTTGACAAAAGTATCTGACATGATATTAGATTCCATACCATAACCCAAAGCCTGATCCATCTCTGCATCAGTTTCCTTCAAGCTCTGCCAAGCCTTTTTATAAGCACCATTAAATAAAAGTTTATAACTTAAACTACCTCCGTATAATCCCTGAACTACATCGTACATACCTAAGAATAGAGGATTCAAGAAAGATAGATGCTTAGCCGCATTTAAAACTTTAACAAACCTACCAGGATTATATTGATATAAAGTATTCTCATTTAACCAATCTGCTACATTTTTATCAACTTGTTTTCCTTTTAGCATTCTTCTACTAAGAGGTGAAGGCTGAACAAAACCGTGTTCATAGTTACCTTCTTCTGCATTAGAATCGGTTATATCTATAATCCTACCATCAGCAACACCCGCTTCGATTATGTTAGCTAAGGCTACATCCTTTCCAAGGCGGTCGGCATAACTTGCTATCACATTATCAAAATTGAATACTCCAGGAAGTTCATAGGAACTATATATCTGATCACCCTTTGGAGAATAGATTGGCTCTATAATATCTTGGATGGTTAAAGTCTTTCTTTCCTTCTGAGTAAGATATTGCATTTTCTTCAAACCATTACCTGTAGATAAATGGTTTTCCATGAACATTAAGTTGTATGGAATATGAACAAAAGATAAATCTTCTTTGATACGCTGCAACTCTTTTATGAGCTGTTTCTGTTCTTTCTTACTCTTAGACTTTTCTATCTTATCTAATATTCTAGCTGATGTTTCTTCATAGAATCCTTGAGTAGCTATTTGCTTTTCTTTAATCAAAGCCTCATTAGTTGTGAAATAGGTTCTCATTATCTCAGCAGCCTGAATTGTTATAGCTTGATCTTTTGGAGAGAGGCTCTGAAAGGTTTTGGATTCAACATATTTAGAATCATTAGCTACGATGGAAATCATATATGAGACATCATCAATATTATCAACACCCTTCAAAGTCTTACCAATTTTCTTTATGGTATTATGACCTTGATTCTGAACCATAGACCTTATTGACCATAGGTTCTGCATAGCATCACCAGTCTGACCACCCCATCTAGTTTTTACATCAATAACTCTACCGAATGCTTTAATAGGTTGTTGCATCTTAGCCGCTATAACCTTTAACCCATGGAGTTTACTCTTTCTGAAAGCTAGCCTAACATCAAGTGAGGCTAAAACAATATTATTACCACCTTCAACTTTAAGATCATTAGCTATTTTATCATAAGTCTCAAGTTGAGCTTCATGATATGTTTTACGCTCAAACATAGGTGAGGTTAAATCTGTGTCAGGAGTTACTTCTACATCAAACATACTTGGAGATTCAAAGTCAAATTCTAAAGATTGTAATTCAGCTATTTGTGTTTCCCACTCGGTTGTATATCTTACACCTTCGTCATACTCTTGAGAATATAATAGCTCATCTTCCTGTGCCTGATTCTCAATCTCCTGTAATCTTTTTAGATTGTTAAGATGGTCTTCTCTTTGTTGCTGTTCCATCCTACGAACGTCAGGACTGAAATCTAATACTTCAAACTCTGAAGGTTTAGATGGTCTTATGGTGGATGTCAATCCTTCGGATGCATACAACACTCTACCAGCACGTTCTAGTTGTACGTTTGCTATCTCAGCTTGGCTATCTATAAAAGTATCTATCTCCAACTGAGCTTGAGTTTGTGCTCTTGTGGACTTGTATGCACCAACTCTTAAAGTTGATCCTAATATAGCACCAGCACCATAACCTGCCGCTAGGCTAGTTAATAATCCATCCTGTATCTGGCGGGATTCATCATAAGTCTTGGTTAGCAGATTCTGAACTGTATTCTCAATACCTTCTTCACCTGCTTCAGCTCTACCAGCTGCATGAAACACACCAGGAAGTTCCTTAACCATAAGCTTACTGGCTTGTCCAAATTCCTTCTCAGTGAATAATTTTCCTATTTGTCTTAGTAATTGTGGATTAGCAGATTTTGCTAACTTAGCAGAACCAAAACCTAGACTCTCTACTGCGAGCGCAATAGCTCCATAGCCAATAGTCTTTAGAGCTTCCTTTTCAAAAGGAACATCAACACCAGTCTCTTGTTCATATTCATAGATTTCTCTCTGCGCCTGACCCATGCTACTAGTAACATAGTATGCCAAGGCCGTAACCATAGCTGAACCTGCTACAACAGGAGCTGCAACTAGAGATAATCCTCCTGCTACTGCTGTAGGTAAAATACCTAGTAGGGCACCACCAATAAATCCTGTTACTCCACCTCTATCCTGGTTCTCTAGTTCAGAAGCTTGCATGATTTTAGATGATTCTTCATCGTTTCCAATTAAAGAATAATAATTGGCTTTGATAGAATTAAGTTGATGGTCTACTGAATTAAGGAATTGGGATTCGTTTTCATCTGGTTCATATGGAATATCCTCCAGAGCAGGCGATTGTGGGCGGTCTAATTTTTCGGTGGGGTCAAGTGTCGAGTTTACAATCGAAGTGGCACCAGTAAGGGCTGAGACCCCGCCAAATTGAAAGGTTTCCCCTACGTCTGGTTGAATTGTACTACCAAAGGAAAAGCCATCCTCATCTACACTAGAAGATGCTTTATCTACTCCAGCTTCGTTCACCGATTGTACAAAGCTGGAAGGAGAAGTTGATTCTATGAAATCAAAATCATCTTCCTCTTTACGTTTATCTAAATTTGTTAGTGGATTAAAATTAAAACCATCTTTATCCAATGTAGCAGCCTTTTGCTGTGGCATTGTAGATTCCTTTATTTAACTATGTTACCGCGAGCATCTAAAATAATAGAAGTTTCTTTACCTTTGTCTGGTCCTCTTGTAGGTGTGTGGATAACTTTAAAGATAGGACCTTCAGCTGTATACTTAGGCTGACTTACCTGAGCTCCAGGATAGGCTTCTGTGAGAACCTGATAGATTTGTTGTGTCTGTAAAGATTGTGCATGTTGCACTGACATCCCACCACTACGAAGAGCTGAGTCTAAATAAGTATCCATCCTATCTGCATACTCTTTAACTATTAGGGCGCGATCTTCTAGGATATAAGAATCAGCTGTGATAGCAGTTGCGTGTAAATCTTTAGTTTGTTTCCACACATCTCCTGAGGTTTGATTATACAATTTCTGTTGGTTAATCCAACCTTCTGAGATAGCTGCAGACTTCTCTGCATCATTCTTTGCATTCTCAATCCTTAAAGCTAGTTCATAGTTAAAATGTGCTAGTTTGATCTTGTTTTCAAATTCCTTCTGTCTAATAACTTGACCTTGTTCATATGTGATATTACCCAAAGTGACAGCCTTAGTTATATCATTAGCTGTTCTTTTATCTTCCAAGATCATCTGTTTTGAGAACTTATCATCTGCTTGAGACTCAACCCATTCTCTTTCAGTTCCACCCAAGACAATCTGAAGATCAGTAAGCTCATTTAATTTTCCTAACCTACTACCCTGAGCATCTAAGTATTGAATATTAGCATCAGCTGTTCTTTCTCCTGTAACAACTCTACGTTCATCTAATTTAGTTCTTTGCTGTGCATCTCTCTGTTCAGGAGTTAATAGGGATTCATCATCCACAGTCGCCTGATTCTTAAACTGTTCATACATAGTAGCCGCAAGTTGATGTCCTTGTGAACCAGGAGGGTTCGTGGCCATAGCAATCTGAGCTAATACCATACCACCTTTTGGTGACCTGATGAAATCATCTGCTTTACGATATTTACTTCTATTATCTACTGCTTGTTCTATAGGAGCAGCTTGAATGTTTGGTCGTGCTATGGCAGATGATGCAGGTACTTGGTTTGATGTAATAGCCATAGCAGGTCGATTATCAGATTGATCATCCTTAGATGCTGGTGGAGTATTTAATATCTCAGTAGTATTAGTAGCATCAGTTATAGATTGTTTAAGACTGTTCTTAGCTGTGATTGTTTTTAATTCTGATTCATCTAGATAAGAAGAAAGAATACCATCTATTGAATTGGCTGTCTCAACAGAGTTAGCTTCAGTTACATTAGGTGGCTCAACTACTGGTGGAGCTGCAGCTATTGGGCTTATTCCTGCCAATATATCATCACCACTTTGTGTATTCAATAAAGTAGGTTTGATTAATTCTGATTGAATACCTGCATTTTTATTAATGTTCTCTTCTGCATTAGCTAAAGTAGTGTCACCACCTATAGTATTTAATACAGGAACTGATTTGTTTGCTCTCAAATTATTGATAGATAATGCAGGAACTGGACCAGTAGTTGGCTCAGTAGGACCAGTAGGTTGTGTACTAGAAATTTTAGGCTTAGGTGGAACATAAGAAGGAGCTAGTGTAGGATTTCCAGCTTCTCTCTTTGCATTTTCCTCTTGAAAGAGTTTACCCGCTTGTATGAGTTGTGCTTCTCTATCTTTTGAGCTTAAATTTATGTTCGCATTTATCGTAGCAATACGCTGTTGGTACTGTTTCAGATGTGTTGAGTCTTGATTTAATGGCATTTTAAAATTGTCCTCCAGATGAAGCAAGACCTGCTAAGCCACCAATAATAGCTCCACCAACGGCTCCAGGAACACCGCCAACTGAACCTATCATAGCACCAGAAGCAGCAGCTCCCATCACAGTTTGTCCTGTTGTAAGTTCATTAGTTTTAGTTACAGATGATCCTGGTGCACCAAGGAAGTTTCCCAGATATGCAAAAGTATCTAAATCCCAACGTAGGTTTTGGTATTGAAGTTCAGCCTTTTTATCATAATATTCCTTGTTAGCAATATATGCCATTTGAGTTACTTTAGTTAGCATATCTTTTGTTTTGAGTTCTTCTTCAAAACTTTGCTTCTTATCATTGAGTAGGTTAACTAAAGTTGAAAACCTATTACGATCTTCTGTAGCCTGATCTTGTAGAGATGCTTGTCCTATTGGATTAGCAACTATTTGATTTCTACTATCCATAGAGGACATTGCAACCCCATGTGTTCGATCTAAACTTCCATAGAGTGTTTGTAGATTAGAAACATAACTATTAACAAAAGACTGAACAAAGGATATAAGCTTAGCTGATTTATCAGCAAGATGTACTTGATATGCTTGGTAAGAAGCTGAAATCTCTTGTCCTGTATTTTGATATAAAGAGAATAGCTTATCACGTAAATCTGATTCAACTGTACTACGATAATTTTGAATATCTCTTATTCTTTCTTCTTCTAGGTTAGCCATTCCTACAGCCATACTAGAAGATGTACTAGCACCTTTTAGACCCATACTAGCAGAAAGTCGTCCTGCTGCTTGTTGATGTCTAGAAAGAACTTGAGCTGAATAAGCATCTACCATAGCATCAATCTGAGATTCAAAAGTTAATGTTACATTCAACATTTTTGTCAATACCGTATTAACACGATTATCAACTGAGTTTAAGATAGACGTAGTTAGAGACCCTATCAAATCCGTAGTAGCTGTAACCTCAGCTTCATTCGAAACAGTTGATATAGCACCATTGATAGATGTAATAGCTTCTGTTAGTACTGTAGAAATATCAGAGTCAACTCTTGATTTAAGAGTATCAAAAGAAGTAGAAACTAATGACATTCCATCAGTCATACTATTACGAGAATTCTGTCTGACTTCTGCTACTGTATCACTAAATACAGATGTTAATAATACTCTAAATCCATCATAATCAAAATCAGATTTAATATCGTCTACTGTCGTAGCTCTTGTAATGAACTCAGTTAGTTGCTCAGAGGTTAATTGAGTACCACCATCTTTTGCTAGATTAGCCATATCCTCTGAATAGTTAGTTAATCTACGTAGATATCCATCTTTAGTTGTGGATGGTTGATTTGGGTCAAATACATAAGTATCTAATTCATCACGAATTGTAGTAGCCTCTAAGGCATCCTGCATCTTACGAATTAAACCTTGCGTTATACCAAACTCAACATAGCTAGAATTAACACTATCACCATCTTGGTCAATAGTACCACCCCGCATAACGAGCTCATGTATAGCTTGTATATATTTAGCATAACCAATTGAACTTGCTCCACCTCCGCCTGCCATTTTATACCTCCAAAGTTAAAACATGATAGGATGATTCACCACCAAGTTTATTTACAAGTTCAATAACTCTAGGATTAGAACTAAAAGCTATTATTCGTTTGCACTCATACTTTATTGAAAAAGCTTTAACAGTAGAAAAAGCATTTTTCCATGCTTCATCATCAATATGCTGAGTAGCAACAACTGCATATATAGTAAGATTCTTAAAATTGAAACCTAATTCTTGTGAGAATGCAGTAATTAAAAAACCTATAGCATCTTCACCCTGGAGAAAAACCCAACCCTGCATTTCATCTGTCATCAATCTAGTATATACTTCATCTAGATTGATGGGTAAACCTAAAGCAGTTGGAGGTAAATTTTCCTCTAGATGTTTCTTTAATGTCATCCAATGCTTTGTTATTTCGGTTTGTGGAAACTTTGCGAATATCATATTTCAAATCCCCTAACATTACTACGGTCAACATACTTATGACCGATCTTAATATAATCTAACTTAAAATCTGCTGTCTCTACGACCATCAAGATAAGATTAAAATTTACTGCTGAGACTGGGATATGGACAAAACCTTTACTACTAACTGGTCTAAAGCTAGTTATTTTATAAGTCTCAGAATTATTATAGTTATATTCTAATGCACAATATACATTAGCATCTGTACTCATACCTAATTCTATCACAGCCATATGTTTTAAAGATCGTGTATCAAAGTCTAATGGCCCAACTCTAAAGAATTTAGAACCTTCTAGATTCTCCTTTTCACTTAAAGATGCCAAGACAGTTATATCTACAGGATATACAGGAACCTGAAATCTTGTTCCTGGATCGGTTATTGTACTAAAATTAGAATAATCAGTATCTACTATAGATATATTCTCTTCAACTTCACCAGTCATTAAATCAACTACATCGACTAAAGAAACATTATCTACATGTTCTATATGACCTTCTACAAAAATACTATCCAAGACTAAAACAGTATCAACAGTTTGATCTGTATTATCATCATCTGTCAATTCTTCTAATACTATAGCATCGGTATAGAATATTTCAGCATCTTCAGAATAACCTTCAACTATAGAAATTAATTCTGCTGACTCACCAGTGTTATCTCCATCTACACCTTCACTAAGATAAAGTGTTTCGTATGTTTCATCTAAGACATCATCGTCTGTAGCTTCAACTGTTACTATACTATCATCTGTTATACCACCATTACCTGTATAAAAGGTGGTTAGACCAACATCAGTGAATAAAACACCCTGAGTATCCATGTATAAAATATCACCATCTATATTCTTAAAGCTAGGGTCAAGTTCTATATAGATTACTGTAGGATTAGTAGGACCTCCAAATGTTAATACTATTTGATCACCATAAGCAAAGTCCAAGTTAGCTCCAAAATCTAAAACAATCACAACTATAACTGTTTCTAATGGATTAGATATTACTGCACCTGCTGTAAAAGAACTTGCTGCACCTGCATATGTAATTGTACCTAAAACAGTACCTCCTGTATCAGAAATAGTTACTGTAAAATCAGAAGTTGATGCACCAGAATAAGCAGCATTGTTTAAAAAATAACTTGGACTTGGCTTAGGCATAAGATTAACCTATTGTGATCTTCCAGTAGAAGTGATATCTACGATTGGCAGCTACTGATTTATTGATAGCATAACTAGCATAGTGGCTATTCCCATCAGTACCAGTTTCAATACCTTTAAAGGTATTATTACCAC
>ERZ890604.542-NODE-542-length-12982-cov-16.582579_pt1 | contig 12982 bp, 9 predicted proteins | sample MGYA00521097_ERZ890604 | MGnify/ENA primary metagenome ERZ890604 (study PRJEB32303, sample SAMEA104408625) | aquatic metagenome | biome: Brackish water; feature: Chemocline; material: water | place: Baltic Sea | collected 2014-10-26T21:54:00 | depth 120 m ... | reverse complement strand
ACGTAATCGCCCATGAAAATAGACCTGCGGATATTGTATTCTCCCCAGTAATATTGGTCATCGGCTCGGTTGTATAGAGCGGAATGGTCAACAGTTCCATGTAGGCTTAGTTCACCCGTTTCTTCTGAAACATTTACTAATGCAAGTTTGGATACATATTGATAGTTCCAATGGTATTCACCATTAGCTGACTGCCAATTGTTGTATCTGTAGGTTGAAATTGGTACTGCTAACAATCCCTTAGGTGCCCAATACTGGAATGCTTTATGCTCGTATGTAGCCTCAGAATATGACCATTGCCAAGCTGTATCATTTGCATTTTGTACCGGCGATACAGAAAATACATCGGCCAGTGTTGGGCTTGAAGTATTGCTGACATCGAATAATGAGATTCTAACATTAGACCAATCCAAGCCAGTTCCATCTTGATTTGCTGGCCCCATTCCAATTGTTAATATCTGGTCTTTTGATAGTGGATGAATATAGGTGGATACTCCAGGCACTTCCAATTCTCCTAAGATTGTTGGATTTGTTTCATCTGATAAATCAATAATCCATAATGGGTCAATTTGCATGAAGGTTACGATATAGGCTCGGTCGCCATCAAAACGCGTACTCCAAATTCGTTCACCTTCTGCAATTCCTTCTAACTTGCCTAATTCAGTAAGAATTTGCTTTCCATCATCATCAACTGCTCTTCCGAGTGTTACTACTTGACTTGACATCGGCTCAGCGTCTTCTATCCACCAACGCCCCCATTGGCCAACGGTTGTTGCAACTCTGACAACGCCTTCGTATTCGGAAAGTGAGAATTGATCTAGTACTTGCCCATCAACTCTTCCTGAACCAGTATAGACCGTTTCTCCGGATGCTGAAATATCAAAAGTGTGAATGTTAGTTGATTCCATCATATCCGTGTCTGCACCCCAGAACCACCACCAGTCCCATGCGTTTTCAGTGATGATAAGAACGTCTTGGGAAGCATACACTTGTGGATAATTGCCAATAATATGATCTGCTTCAAAGGCAAAATCTTCATCGGCTAAATCCATGGTAAAAATGCTGGTAAATCCTCGATTAAAACCATCGCTTGGTGCAACGAAATCTGCACAGTCGCCATCACTCATTGAGTGGACTGTGAGAACTCCGTCTTGTCGCTCGTAAACTCGTGGAAGAATCTCTTCTAGGGTGAGTCCATCAAGAACTTCTTGATTATCCAAAATGGTTTGGTAGGCTATCTTGTGACGGATTTCTTCTCTTCTAGAGTCATCGTAATCCAGACTCCAATATCCAGATGGAAGGTTGAGCCATGATTGGACTCCTGGAATGTTTAGCCAAGTGTGTGTCACTGTTCTAACAGTTGCATTGACTTCTCTTGCCGTCATATAATAGCCTTCAAGGAATAATTCTTTTCCAATTACTGGGTCTGAACGGTTTGTGATATCTAGGACTGTGAATTTGGTTAGAGTTTCAGTTCTCCAACCGTGATAGCCGTCAGTCCAGCCCAATTCCGTTCGTAGAGGACTGTCTTGAGGAATACTCCATGGAGAGACGGTAGAAATAACCACCAATCTATCACCGTCTAGCATCATTGCTTGTGGTGTCCCCTCTATTGTGAAGTTCGATTCATAAGTAATTGTTCCAAAGTCTGGGACTCCAAGAATTTCTAATCTATTGCCGTTAAGGAAGTAGATAAAATATCCATCTGTCTTGACGAAGTCAGCTTCATCGACTCCTTCTTCTTGATTGTTGGTGCCTGAGAAATCTTTGCCCTCTTCTCTTGGCGGAGTTGCGCTTTTTGTTTTGCCACCTGATGTTGTTGCGTCATCCATTGCTGATTCAGCCATTATTCCATCATCCATTCCAAATCTACCATAGTAGTATACTTCCTCTGCTGCTTGCAAAATTTGTGTCCGGTATTCTTCCGCAATGGATTGTTTAAGGCTGCTTTCCAATTCTTCACAGTCGTCAAAACCGCTGAGTTGTGGATTGTTTACTGTCCTAGAAATCGAGGTCGACCAATCGCTTGGCAGAGTTACATCTGGCACATCTATTGGCTCATCTATAACTCCGGTACAACCAGATACTAACATTATTCCAAGCACTAATAATACCAGTGTTTTGTGTTCTTTCATACCACTACCACATCGTACCCCAATATCAATGAATTGGTAAAGTGGTTTTACTACGAGGAAAAGTGATGGTTATCTTTCAACGTTTCACTACCAGTAAGCGTTAATCTCCAAGGAGAACGCTTTTTTATATCTGTTTTTTCAATTAATTGGTTGCTGCTAAGCTGTATCATATGATGGGAAAGTAACTGCCGGGAGAGTTCTAACTTTGCCCCTATTTCCTTATTTGACATTCCAAGAGCGCCTGCTTCTGCGAGAGTTTCTAAAATGGCTAAACGAGTGCCAACGATTGGCTGGCTGAGTGCATGTAACTGATCTGGTGAGATGTGGGCTGCGGCATATCTCCTGAGTTTACCATCCCTCCAAGATATTATTTTACCTTGTGTTTCTAAAACATTTAAATGGTGGGCTGTGACCCCATTTGCCAATTTCAGGGCATCTCTTAACGCTGAAAAATGGATCCCCGCATTAGCCTCGATATATCCTAAAATTCTTCCTCGGTTTAATTCATCTCGATTTGATTTCTTTGCAATCAGTGGTGAGACAATCGCCATCAGAACAGCGATTTTAATTGCTTCTGAAAAGGCCGAACTCAAGAAAAGAAGTGTAAAGATTCCAGTGCCAAAGCCTATCAAGCCAATTGATGCATCATTATTTCCTTCATTTTCAATGTTTTCCGGTTGGTTTTTTGGGAAGGATAAACTGTCTTCGTCCTCAGCAGCACTTTCTGGTAGTTGTTGGCCACTTTCATCCAGTGATGCATCCATTCCATCTCCTGCCTGCTCATCGTTGAATGTAGCAAAACCCAAAAATATTGATGCAAGCGAAATGGCGAGAAGAAATCGAATACTCCAGCGCCCGTTCATGTGACTACATAGGCGGATAGGTTTTCAACGACTTGGTTAGATGGTTTGACAAATTAAATACTATTTTCTTTAATCTATCATCTTTGATTTAAATATTGGTGGTACGCTGTAAATACTTGTTAAAACGAAGTTTTTGTGGCCTATGGAGGGCTCATTTCATTTGTGAGAAGCGATAGCATGGACTGATTAGCATGGGTGATAGTGGTTCTTCTGAGGGTTTCTTTCGAAAGTGGATGATGCGTCAATACTGGCGTATGCAACAATCTCAAGCAGTGGTTAGTTTGCTGCTGTGGGGCACGACTATCACACTTTTACTGTGGCCCTATGTTAGTTGGAGATTTGATGCTGAATCTACCTTGATGGGCATTCCACTGACTTATTTTGGTCTTGCATCTATTTTTTGTGGCGTAATGTTTGGCGTCTTATTGGTTGGATTTCTCTATGATAATGTGTTCTCATTGTGGACGGAATGGCGTAGTGTTGACATGGAAAGAAACCCATATGTCACATATGCACAAACTCCTAACTGGACTATGCTTACTGCGCTTCAAGCTGAAAACTTGAAGCGAAATGCTGTAGATGATGAAGAATTAGTAAACCAAATGGATTGGATTCTAAATTGGTGTGCTGATCATACAAAGGGCGAAATGTGGGCTCGAGCAGTTCAACGCTGGGATGTAGATTATGGTCAGACGCCAACCTTTTGGTTTACTAATGATGAATCAATGCAATCTGCACGTGATATTAAATTTGAAGATGAGGCGTGAATATGTCCTCTCATATGGAAATCGAAAGACGGTTTCTAGTTGATGGGCGAACAGAAAAACCCTGGAGAAGTGAAGCAAAAAGCATTCACAATATTGAACAATATTACTTACAAGCATCTAATTTAACTTTGGATCGAGATGGTTATTTGTGCTTATCTGATGTTATTATGACTAGGCTGAGTAAAGAAGAGATTGTAGTTTTTGAATCAGAGCCTGATTGGATTCCTAGAATCCGAATTAAAGATGGTGTTTCAATATTTACTGTAAAGGGGCCACGGCAGGGCGCTAGTGGATTGGAATTAGAGTGGATTGTCGAGTCTGCTGCTGCTACATCCGTGCTACGATGGGGACCATTTCCAAATGTTAAAAAAACTCGTTATTGTGTAGCTGGTGTTGATGGTTTGACATGGGAAATTGATGAGTTCGAAGGTGGATTGGCTGGACTAATTCTTGCCGAGGTTGAATTGCCTTCTGAACAACAACCTGTTGAACTTCCTTCGTGGATAGGTCTTGAGTTGACTGGTTTAAGGAATTGGTCAAACGCAGCATTGGCTGAAACCCTAATGGCCAACCTGTGAATCAATAACTGCTCAGTGCTGAAATAACGCGCTCTATTTCATCTGCTCTCATCTCGTGGAAGATTGGGATTGCTACGAGTTTTTTACAAATTGAATCAGTAATTGTAAAATCGTCTTGGTGTTGTGGGTGGTTGCTGAATACTGGTTGTTTATGGCAAGGAATTGGATAGTGTACTATAGAATCTATCAGCCGCTCATCCATATGTTTGATGAAGGCATCTTCATCTTCTACTAAAATACAAAATTGGTGCCAGGCGTGTTGAGTATTTTCTCTTACTTTTGGCATAATCAATTTTGTATTAGACTTACACTCTTGCAAATATTTACTGGCAATATATCTACGATGTTGTAGCCATTGGTCAAGGTGTGTGAGTTGGACTACTCCGATTGCCGCAGATACCTCTGACATACGCAAATTACTACCCAGTTGTTGTGCTTCAACCCTTGAACTACGGCCATGGTTTACTATTGAATTCAATCGCTCGCAATAGATTTGCTTACTGGTGGTAATCATTCCACCTTCACCACCAACCGCCATGTTCTTTGAAGGGAAAAAGGAAAAGCAAGCGATATCTCCTATCGCCCCAGTGTATGTTTTTTCACCTGCAGAATTAGTAATTGTTGCACCGTGTGCTTGGGCTGCATCTTCAATCAATACCAACTGTTTTTGATGACATAATTCAACGATTCTTGGATCGATTACTTGGCCGAATAAATGTACAGCGATCACCGCCTTAGTTCTCTCAGTAATCGCTTCTTTTACCGCATGATAATCCATGCAATAATATTCATCCACGTCAACAAATATTGCATTAGCACCAGCAAGTGAAATTGCTGTTGCACTAGCGATGAAGGTCAAAGATGGGACTATCACTTCATCGCCTGAAGAAATCTCGGCTAGTTGTAGCGCTGCCCAAAGGGCAACTGAACCATTTTGACAAGGCGTTGCTGCAAGGGCGCCACAATAGTCGGCGAAGGATTGGCCAAAGGCAATGTTTTGCTGACCCTTTACCCATTGCTTTGAATCCAATACTGCAATTGCTGCTTGGCGCATTTCATCATCCCATGATGGGCGAGCCAATGGAATGCGCTGCATGATTCGGCGATGTGGTTCGCCTCCTTGAGTCTGCTTCTAGGGCTTGCTCAGTAACGCGCCTTTGAAGACCCCCAACCGGACTGCCCCGTCTATGGTGTCTGACGAAAGTACTCCCGGTGCCGATAAGTCGGCAGGGGGTATTGGTGAAGTCACAACTAATTTGGCTGGCTTGGTCGAAGATATATTGTCGTCGAATTCAGATGCTATTACCAGTTCTAATAGCGCAAATATCAATACGGAAGTAATCGAAGAAAAACCTCAACAGAAGAAGCGTAAATACAAACCCAAGGGGATGTTTCTTGGAACTCGCCGTGATACTGGAGAACCCATTGATATCAGTTCCACCGTTTTAGCTCGCCATGCGGCTATGTTAGGTTCAACCGGTTCAGGAAAGACTGTGATGGCTAAGGCACTAATCGAGGAGGCGACATTAGCCAGAATACCCTCTCTTATCATCGACCCACAGGGAGACTTGGCGCGACTTGCATTGGGCATAGAACCGGACGATTTGGAAGCGCAAGGCGGCGATTACGCTAGAGCCAAGAAATTAATGGATATGTGTGAAGTGCGGATTTGGACGCCTTTACGAAGTAAGGGTCTACCGTTGTGTATCGACCCATTCAGAGCACCTCCTGCTGACTTAGATCCTGAAGAAGCGATTACTGCATGGGATATGGTCGCTGCAGGTTTCACCAACTTAGCAGGTTTTGATGTAGAAAAGTCTCAAGGAAAAATAATCAAACCATTTCTTTATGAAATTTTAGTCCAGGGAACAAGGTGTGGATTAGATGTCGGTGATTTTCAAGCATTAGCAAAGGTAGTTCGCGAACCTCATCAGGAGTTCACTAAGAAACTCTATCCACATTGTTTCGCTGAAGTCGATGAAGATGATGAAAAAATTGATGTTCCTGAATGGGAAGAAGTGATGGCTATACACAAGCTAACTAACTTTGAAGAAAGGTTACCAAAAACTACACGTAATGATTTGGCAAGACGATTGTCTGCATTTTCTAGTGGAGTTAATCAATTATTATTCTCAAACGGTGTTCCTATTGATATCGATGCTTTTGTTGAACCGGCTATTCCTGGTAAAATTCCAGTCAATATTATTTATTTGAACACTATCCAAGATGAGGCACAGAAGCAATATTTTGTGCAGGAATTAGCGCGTGAACTGTATGACTGGATGTTAACTCAGCAACCGGCTGAAGGGGAGTTAAAATTACTATTCTTCATGGATGAAGTAGCGCCATATTTACCTCCACATCCTAGAAATCCTCCGGCCAAGGATTTGATAAAATTAATTTTCAAACAAGCAAGAAAGTATGGTGTTGCTTGTGTATTGGCAACGCAAAATGTATCGGATGTTGATTACAAAATTCTCGCTCAAGCCAATACAACTTTCATTGGCAGATTTACCCAACCGCAAGATATCGACAAAGTCCGACATTTGTTGAAAGAAAGTGGAGGAGACCAAAATTTGGTTGCTCAATTACCAACACTCGACGCGGGACAATTCCAAATGGTTGCTCCAGATGTTGACCCACATCCTGTACCAATTCAATGCAGATGGCTCTACACCGACCACGGTGCACCCCTAAGTGAAGATCAAGTTGACGAGATAACAACTGACGAAATTCGCGCATGGGCAAAAACTCGTTCTAGTGGACAAAACAAGAGCCGGGGTGCTGGTGCTGCACATGCTGCAAGTCGTGGCTCTTCTTGGTCCAATGATGGTGATAGTTGGGAAGTTGGAGCCGCAACAAGCATTGTTGAGAATGCTAGAATAAAGGCAGTTGGAGGAATGACTGCAGCTGCTCATGGCATTGTTGATGATTCTGCATTTGAAGTCAGATTGATGGGCGGATTAGCAGTCCTAAGAGATGGTAGAGACCCCCTTTATACTATGCAAGCCACTGTAAATGCTGCTTCTATTATCGTATTAGCATGGACGCTGGTCGCATTGATGTTCTCTTGGAGAGATGGTGACTTAGATTGGTGGTGGCTATTGATTTCAGCGGGACTTTCAGGAGTCACTGGGCTGGTTATTGCATTGGAGTCTTTACTATCCCATGATGCTGAATTATTGCAAAGATTGACTCGTTTTGCTAGAACCTTCCAATTGCTTTTGGTCGCTTGGTTATGGGGTTTGTTATCGTGGTCGACCTGGGGTTCTCTCGATTTATTTGGAGCAGAACCATTGTTAGAAGTTGTAGTGGTTTGGCTCACCCTATTCACTGTGATTGAATTCCTCAACAGATTCAGGCTTGGAAGAATTAGATGGAATGGTGGTTCTGCACTAGACAAATTGGCCGGTGTAACTGCAGTTTTAACAGAAGTTGAAATGACAGAAATGAGGGGTAATTCATCCGATATTATGTCTGGATTGCGATGGGTCTTACATGGAGTTACGATGTTATGGCTGTGTATTCTATTGGTTATTGGAGATAATGATTTACTTGGAAAATATGATTCAATGGCGATTCAAAGTCGCCCAACTCTTTGGATTGCCTCACTATACGCATTGATGTTTGGTAGTGAAACTTGGCTACGTCTCCGTGGTAGAATGCCAAGTGCACTGCGTACATCTTAGTCCTACTAGTCGCTACAAGTCAATTAAATAATGTCAAAATATCTACAGTTATGCCCACAAATTCTATCTTTGGGTTAACCTGGTAGTGAAAAATAGTTTTGTTAATATCTAAGTGTAGTCATATAACAAACACAAACACAAATATTGCAGAAATAGCAACTCCTACCAGAGCGGAAATTCGAATTAATTGATTGTTTCGAGAAGAGAGGGGTTCGCCATGGATGGGTGTTTGATCTTGAAGAGAAGGGAGGTCAGGTAGTTCTTTTTGTACCGGTTCTTCACTAATCTCTTCTTCTATAACTTGAGAAATATTTGAGGCTTCCAACTGTTGTCTAGCGAGGTCTTCTTGGGCCGCAGCGGCGGCCTCTTTGGCTGCATTAAGTTCCGATTCCGCCTGGTTCTTCGCCTCTTGAAGTTCCGAGTCCGCCTGGTTTCTCGCCTCTTGGAGTTCCGACTCTGCCTGGTCTTTCGCCTCTTGAATTTCCAATTCTGCCTGGTTTCTCGCCTCTTGAAGTTCCGATTCTGCCTGGTCTTTCGCCTCTTGAAGTTCCAATTCTGCTTGTTGTCTTGCTTGATCTTGTTCAGCAATTTGGCGTGCTTCTTCTGCCGCCTGAAGTTGTAATTCGGCTTCGGCGTTGATACGGTCGATTTGTTCTTGTTCAGCAATTTGGCGGGCTTCTTCTGCCGCCTGAAGTTGAGATTTGGTCTCAGCTTTGATGCGGGCGATTTCTTCTTCAGTGGCAATCCTGGCCGCGTTAATTTCTGCCAACGCATTCTCATGCTCTTCTTTTCGCAATTGTTCTACCGCGTCCCTTTGTGCTATAATGGATGCTTTTTCGGCCTCCATTCGGGATTTTTCGGCTTCTGTTTCGCGGGTTTTTTGTTGTTGAATTTCGGCATTGGCTTTCTCTTTTTCCTCTTTCTTCTCTTGGGCTAAGGCAGCAATATCATCGGCTGAAAGTTTGATTTCAAGGAGGTCTTTCTGCCCTACCTTTGAGAGTACTGCATCGATATAGGCTTCAAACTCTTCATCGGAAACTTCCTCGAACATCTCTTCCCGAGCCGCCTCCATGAGACCCTGTATATCGCGGGGCAAGAAAGTCCCAGGATGTGCATCTAGTTGGGTTCGGAAAGACGTGTAAAAAGACCGTTGTTCGGTTGAAATAAACCCGTCTGCAGTCATATAATCTTGTAGCGATGAGAGTATCTCGGTAAGATTGAGTGAGGTTGACACAACACTCGCCCTCCATCAATACGGGTCAATTCACTTCAAACCGTGCTTCTTTTTTGATTCGTCGTTTGACCAATGGTATGCCATCTTCAGTAGTCGGAGGTAATGGCTAAGTCCATCTCGCTCCATGCGCTGGTGAAGGGTATCGTTGTGCATAAAAATGTCTCCCCAAAGATTTGCTGCTGTCCCCTTCTTACCCTTTGGTAGATCGAATGTCGTCTTTGTGGTTGGTTCAAGTAAAGCTCGCCAAACCCTAGAAGGGTTAACTGCCATTGTGACTTCGACGATGATCTCATCCTCGTTCAATCCGGTTCCGGTTTGCCAAGAATCTTTCCCCAAGTCGGCGAGGAACGGTAAGCAGATGTCCTGAATCGAAAGGCTGGTCATCGGATCTGCGTTGGTTAAGGCTGAGAATGCTTCACGCATACGTCCACGGTCAGCGCCTCGAGCACCAATAGTATGACGCATCTTGTCAATTGATGTTGGTACCAAGAATCGGATATCGGTATAGTATACAAGTGGATTTTCGTCTCTGGCACCAAATATGTGAGAGTAAGGTGCTTCGTCACCTGATTCGCCAAGGTCTACAAGCGGGTATACTGTCTTCAAAGCGTTTGTAGCAATTGATTGAACAACTCGGCGCATCAAACGGTCTGGGGCAGCTGAAATATCGTTGAAAGTTTGAATGTATTCATCCATGCTCATGATATCATAGCCTCGGACTGAAAGGATTGAATGTACATTCGGGCCGACTTGTTTCTTTTCGCCATCATGGAAATCTGCCTGGCTAATCCAACGGGAGCCTTGAGCGACTTCGCTTGCTGCGACAAGATCTGCATAAGCCTTGAAACGGCGAGTTACACGGTTCATGAAATCTGCTTGGTCAAGTTTTGTAAACACTGTTGATTCATAATTAGACTTGAGGGCGTGGTCTGCCACTTGACTCGCGTTTACACAGGTCAATAAATTGCCCTGGTCGCGAGGGTATATGAGTAGGCGGCGGCGCTTTGCGGCTCCTCCTAGGCCACCAATACCTGGGTCTGTAAGCATGTATCCAAGTGCGGCACATACCTCGAATAATCGGGAGTACTTGTCTTCGTCGCTTGCACTTGCAATCCACTCATCCAAACCAGGTTCGATGCAATGGAATTCAAGAGGTACCATTTCAGAACCGGCACCAAACATTTGGCGGACAGTGGATGAGCTCATCATGCCCATTAAACAGTAAAGTGAAGTTTTTCCAGTAGTCATGTAAATATCAGTAATACCTTCTTCACCAAACGAGAGTCTGCGATCTGGAAGATTGACTAGGAGGTTAAATGCTGTAGGGGATTCCCTATTTCCATTAACTGCAGGCCAAATCCATGTGTTTGGTCGTGTCATTATGTATCCACTTGCGTCTTTTCCGAAACCTGCTGGAGAGAAGCGAGTCCAACCCAAACGGTTGTTGAAAGAAACACCTCTGTGCATTAAAGATGGATAAAAACATTTGTCCAATGGATCAGAATCTGGGACAATTCCTCGGTGACCGAGGCCCCATAGAATCGGTTCCCACTCAGTATCGTCGCCTTCTGCTGCGCCGAGGAAGGGGTGGTTGGAACTGGGTCCGTCGCCTGTAAGGAATGATCCTCCCATGCGCTCTTCGTCTCCTGCGGAACAGAATACTAGAGTTTGTGTGGTGGATAATTGCTTTGGAGTCCACATATTTGCATTGATAATAGTTTTTTGCTTGAGGAACTCTGCTACATTTGAAATTCGGCGTTCAAATTTGAATCGCTCTGCCTCAATCCAAGAAGATCCGAGAATAAGGTTGGTGTTTAGCAAACGTGCTTTGGCAGGCCCGATATATCGGGAGCGCGGGTCCTGGTTGGAAATATCCGATGCTGTAAGTGCTTTCCATGGCCCTCGCTGAGGAATATATTTGAGGAAAGATACGTGGTCAAACACAGCGACTTGCGCCCTTGAGACGGCTTCTTCAACAATGTCCATCAAGCGAACATATGATTCGCCTGCATGCATTTCTTTTGTTTCAGCATATACTTTATTTGATACAGATCGATGTTCCCACATATTATCACCTCAGAATTTTTTGCGCTTTGTTTCTTCTTCCGACGGTTCAGCACCTTCGTCGTTTGTTTCTCCTTCAACTTCGGCTTCTTCTGCTGCTTCTGCTGCTTCTGCTGCTTCTGCTGCTTCTTCTGCTGCTGCTGCTTCTGCTGCTTCTGCTTCTTCTTCTGCTTCTTCTTCCTTTTCGGCTGCTACGATTTCCTTAGCAAGCTTTTCTGCGGATTCTTGGATTTCTTCTCCTTTCACTGCTGAAATAATCAAGGCTGCTGTTGCTTGCATTGATGCATCAACATATGGTGCTGCTCGATAGAAATATTGAATCATGATACCAATGGTTCCGAAGACTGCCCCTAAACCAATGACCCATCCATTGTTTATGTTCTGGGTGTTATCTGGATTAGTGTATAGTTCTGAAGCAGGTATTCCGGTTTCGGGTGGCCACCAGGTTGCGCCGCTGGCATTGGTCAAAACCTCAATAGTGGCCCAAACAGCGTAAACTATCATTATTATTGAAATGTAACTCATTAACATTCGATTTTCTAATAGAAATTTTATTAGAACCCGAGATTCTTTCGGTGACACTTTGTCATCTACAGGCATAGTATAAGTGGCTAACTCTTCATATATCTAGTATCACCCATTCATAATAGGCTATGCTTAAAAAAAACCGCTCACTCACGCATTAAGTTTGAATGATATTTGGTGGTCAATGTTTTACAATTATGCTGTCGCTATTACCTATTTTTTGGGCTTAAGGAAAGGAACTTCTGGAGTTAATTGGTTTGGTCAATTTAAGAAGGCATCAAAAACAATAGCGCTAATGCGGTGACATGAGCCAAGACGGATTCATCCCACTGGAATGGCAAGAAGTTGCTGTTTCTGAAATGGAAAGGCGTTCTTTTGAAATTTATATCGAAGCTTCAAAAAGAAGGACTACGCGCCACTTTTCAAAACGAGAAGTGTCAAAGAATATCATCGAAAAGGCAATATTAACCGCTGGTACTGCACCTAATGGCGCCCATTTACAACCATGGACATGGGTTGCAATATCTAATCAGGAATTAAAGCAAAAAATTAGAGATGCTGCTGAAATTGAAGAAACAAAAACCTACCAAGATAGAATGCCTGAAGCCTGGCAAGAGGTGTTGGCTCCTTTGGGAACTGATGCTGTTAAGTCACATATTACCGATGCTCCTTGGGTTGTCATTCTATTCCGGCAAACCAAACGCTTGCGTTCTAATGGTGATTGGGGGCCAACCTACTACTCTACTGAATCTTGTGGGATCGCTGCTGGAATGTTCATTTCCGCGATACACCGGGTTGGGCTTACCACACTAACCCACACCCCTTCACCGATGGGTTTTCTTAGTGAAATCTTGGACCGACCAAAGCATGAGGTTGCAATGTTAGTGATGCCGGTTGGATATCCCAGTGACGGTGCAGAAGTCCCTGATATTGAGCGTAAATCCTTAGAAGATATTGCTATCTTCTTTGAATGAAATAAGAGTTGTTTGGCTATATTAATCGGACTACGCGCTGTTGATATACGCGTGGTCAAACCGTTGGTTTGAAGCAGGGGTTGCCAAGCTTGGTCAACGGCGCTGGGATGAGGTCCCAGTCCTCAATGGTTCGCAGGTTCGAATCCTGCCCTC
>ERZ890604.536-NODE-536-length-13063-cov-4.095095_pt1 | contig 13063 bp, 10 predicted proteins | sample MGYA00521097_ERZ890604 | MGnify/ENA primary metagenome ERZ890604 (study PRJEB32303, sample SAMEA104408625) | aquatic metagenome | biome: Brackish water; feature: Chemocline; material: water | place: Baltic Sea | collected 2014-10-26T21:54:00 | depth 120 m ... | reverse complement strand
GCCGGTGAACGAGTAGTAAAAATTCTTCGCCGTTCGGCGCGCCAGCTTCTGGCAACATGCGTAGGAATCGGCGAGGGATTCAGACATGAGACGGCGACTCGGAGGAAAGTTCCAGAAACGTCGCCGGCTTGTTCCGTCAGTTCAGGCGACGTTGAGCACTTCGACGATGAGAGGATCACGCAGAGTGTCGGCGATTCGGCAGGCATTTGAAAAGTCGTGGTAACGACTGTGTTCATGCGGAACGGAAATCACGAACGCACCCGCCGCCGATGCTGCGTTTGTTCCTGCTTCGCTGTCCTCGAAGACGAGCATCTCGCTCGGATCAACTCCCAGCGTGGCGGCTGCTTTGAGATAGATCTCCGGATTCGGTTTTCCCTGCTCAACATTTTCGGCAGTCAGTGCGAACTCAAACCGATCAAGCAACCCGTCGAACCTCCCCATCAAATTGTTGAGGAATCGAATCGGTGATGACGTCGCGACGGCCTTTGGAAGGCTGCGTTGTTCGAGAGTCGTGAACATTTCGAACACTCCCGGCATCGGCTCCAGGTGATCATCAAGCATGCCCAGAAACCGAACGCTGCATTCTTCCTGCAGGTCATCGATCGAATCGTCAGACGCAAGAGCTTCCTTCATGATGTGCATGCCTTCGGGCGGTCGCCGCCCCATCATGCGACGGATCAGGTCGTCCGGCATCGCACAGTTTCGAGCCTCAAAAATATGCGCGGCCGCGAGCGAAAACACGTGCTCCGTGTTGAAGATCAAACCATCAAGATCAAACGCGACAGCCCGAATCGGTCGAGTAGGAAGAGTAGCGGACATTCCGTGCAATCTGTGTGAGTTTGAAACGGCGGGGTTTTGAATCGCTGAGGACGGAGAGAAAAACCTCGCAGAGGTCGCAGAAGGAAATCAAATTTCGTCATGACGAAGGAAAGGAACACTAATCATCGCTGATACGCTCTAATAGAAAATCAGTGATGATCAGCGTCGATTAGCGTTCCAAACTTCCGAGCACTTCTCTGCATCCTCAGCGATTTTCCCTCGGCGTTCTCTGCGATTAAGAATCGAGTGTTGCAGGAGTGCCCTAATGTTTGAAGTGGCGGCGGCCGGTGAAGATCATGGCCATGCCGTGTTCGTTACACGCGGCGATGACTTCTTCATCCTTGACGGAGCCGCTCGGCTGAATCGCGGCCGTGATGCCGGCTTTGGCGGCTTCGTCAATGCCGTCTCGGAAGGGGAAGAACGCGTCGGATGCGACGATCCCGCCCTTGCTACGTTCGCCCGATTTGCGGGCGGCGATTTCGGCGGAGTCGAGGCGGCTCATCTGGCCCGCTCCGACGCCGACCGCCATGCCGTCTTTCGCGTAGAGGATCGCGTTTGATTTCACGTAGCGGCAGACCTGCCAGCCGAACTTCAAATCGCGGAGTTCTTCGTCGGAAGGCTGCCGCTCCGTGACGACCTTCCAGTTCTCCTGTGGGTCGGCCTGATCGTCGCGGTCCTGAACGAGCAATCCGCCAGCGACTCGGCGGAACTCCTGAAACGTCGTCGCCACCGAACACATGCCGGGCAGCTTGAGCAGTCGGACATTGTTCTTCCACTTCGGCCGAGTCGTCAGAGCTTCGAACGCGTCGTCAGCGAATCCGGGGCAGATGATGGCTTCGACAAACCGACCCGGTTCGCACAGCAGTTCGGCCGTTGCGAGATCAAGTTCGCGGTTGAAGCTGATGATTGATCCGAAGGCGCTGACCGGATCGCCTGCGTAAGCATTCGTAAAGGCTTCGGCGAGTGTCGGAGCGATTGCACAACCGCACGGGTTGTTGTGCTTGAGGACCGCTGCTGCCGGCTCATCAAAGTCTTTGACGATGGCGATGGCGGCGTCGAGGTCCAGCAGGTTGTTGTAGGAAAGTTCTTTACCATTGAGCTGCTCGGCCGCTGCCAGTGACGAATCGGCAAACAAAGGCTCAACGTAGAACGCCGCTCGCTGATGAGGATTCTCGCCGTACCGCAGAGACGATCGCTTTTCGAAAGTCAGAGCGAGCGTCTTCGGAAAGTCGGCGAGGTCTTCGGCTGATTCCGTTTCATCTGCCGAGGCTGCTTCGCTCGCAACGAGCTTGTGCATGTAGTTGGCGATGGCTCGGTCGTAGCGAGCGGTCATTTCGAACGCCGCCGCGGTTAGTTCTCGCCGGAAGCCGTCGCTCAGTTTGCCGTCGCCCTTGAGCGATTCCAGCACCCGCTCATATTGACACGGCGAGGTAACGACGCCGACGTAAGCGTGATTCTTCGCGGCCGATCGGACCATGCTCGGACCGCCGATGTCGATGTTCTCGATGGCGTCCGCGACGCTGACGTCCGGCTTCGCGATCGTCTGCTCGAACGGGTACAGATTCACGACGACCAGCTCGAACGGAATGATGCCGTGTTCGGCGATCGCTGCTGCGTCGTCGGCCAGATCCGGTCGGCCAAGGATCGCTCCATGAACCCTGGGATGCAGCGTCTTGACGCGGCCGTCCATGATTTCCGGGAAGTTCGTGTAGCTCGAAATGTCTTGAACAGGGACGCCGGCCGCTTCGATCGCCTTACGTGTTCCACCTGTCGAGATAATCTCGAAACCCAGCTCGACGAGCCCCTTGACGAAGGAATCGATGCCGGTTTTATCGCTGACGCTGACGAGTGCTCGCCGAGGAAATGATTCGCTCATAGCTTTCTGAACAGTCCTGAATTGCTTGTGAGAACGATGGATCCGCCGAAACAGCAGACTGTGCGAGTTCTCGCAGATCGCCTTCACATTTTCCAGCAGCCCAGGAAACGGCAGGAAAGGATCGGAATCAGCAGGAACTCATCGTCATGGGCAGCAGTCGGACGACCCGTCGTCGTCGCGAACGTCCGCTCACTCGGAAAATGAACGATCCTGTCATCAACGAATCGGTCCGCACCGGGCTGTCTCAGGAGTGCCGGCAGATCCCGATTAATGTCGCGCAAGCCTACTGCTCGAACGAGCGGGCAACCAACGAAAATACCAACGGCCTGCTGCGTCAATACTTCCCCGAACACTTCCCGAACGAGACCGATGTCCGCGACATCTCACACCTCGTTCAAGAAGCCTTCGGACGCGATCGAGGCTCGATGGAACGATTCCGGCATGAACGCACTCGGTATTGACCGCCTTAGAGCGTTCGGCGTGTAATTCGTGGTTCGGGGTCCGCCGACAAGGGGTTGCTGCGCGCGGACCAGGCCATTCAAGAGCAACGAGCAAGGACGTTCGTGACACTTTTTGACCGACATCTTCTGAAACGGTTCTGGCATGTGTTTGCCATCGGATTCGTGGCGACGTACGGCCTGTACGTGGTCTTCGATGCGTTTTCGAACGCCGACGAATTTCAGTCCGGAGCTGGCGAAGAAACGACGGCCACCGTTCTGCGGAAAATGGCAACGCACTACTTCTTTCAGGCGTTTCCGTTCTTCGACATGGTCGGGCCGGTTCTGACCGTGCTTGCTGTGGTCGGCGTCTTTGCGTTGCTCCAAAGGTCTCGCGAGATCTATCCCATTCTTTCAGCTGGAGTTCCCTCCTGGCGGCTTGCGATTCCGATCGTCGTCGGAACATTGATGATCGAACTGGGCCTGGCCGTAAACCAGGAAATCATCATTCCCAACATCGCGGAAAGTCTCCAGGCGAATCGCGGTGACGGCGGAGCAGCCACTCATGATGTTCAGCCGGCAAGAGACTATGTGACCAACATTGAGATTTCAGGCGACCAGCTGCGGATCGCCGAACGAAAAGTCTTCAACGCACGGTTTCTGCTGCCAGTACCTTTGCAGGTTGTGGAGCCGACGACGTTGAAGGCCAAAGAGGCCATCCAGATTCCAGCCAGCAGGACCAGACCGGCTGGTTGGCTGCTTCGCGAACCGGAGCCCGCGTTCGAAGAGTTAACACTGACAGCCGAAGGCAGCCGCAGAGTTCATAAGGCCCCCTCAAACGGCGACATGTTTGTCGTGACCGACGTTACGATCGATCAGCTTCACAATCGCACGCGTAGTTTCAAATACCTGTCCACTTCGCAGTTGATCCATCGCATCCGGAATCCGGCCTACGGAATGGTCACGATCAGGAGCCAGTCGGTGCATCTTCACGAACGGCTCGGGCGGCCATTTCTGATTCTGATTTCAGTGCTGATTGCCATTCCGTTGACGCTGCGTCGCGAGAGTCGCAGCCTGCTGATCAATATCGCTGTCTGCACGATGGTGCTTGGAATGTTGTTCCTCTTCACGCAGGTGAGCATCCACCTGGGCCGCCTGAACATCGTCGACATCGAACTGGCGGCATGGATTCCAATCGTCGTCTGCGGAACCTGCGCCGCCTGGCTGTCAGGTATGGTGCAGACATAGAACCTGCCCGGAATCAGGAGTCGTTATTAGTCGTAGCTACCGTCGCCAGGACGAATCGCCAGTTGCAGAAGTTATTTCCGGCCCGTCCCTTACGGAGCTTCCAGGCGGAACAGTCGCTCTTCCAGATTTCGCGCGTGGGTGCGGGCTTCGTTGAGTTCTTTCTGCAGTTTCGCCAGTGCGGCTGTGTCGGAGGCTGGGGTGGAGATCCGGTCGATCGCGGCTTTGATGCTGGTTCGAGTCCAGTCGTTGGGCTCCGCTTTAGTCAGCTCCTGGAGCCGTGCCTTCGCTGAGCTGGCTCGGTTGCCGAGGCTACCCAATGCAGAGGCGATGGCGCCACGCATTCGAGGACCTGCCGTGTCCAGAAGTCCAATCAGGTGTTTGACGATTCGATCTGTCGCCGGTTCTGGAAGCAGGTTGTGGTTGGCGAACTCGACGAGCTGCTGGCATGCTTCCGGCCTGCACAGAGGTGGTTTGCCTGGCTTTGTCCAATCGAGCAGAACGGCCTGGACCTTTGGCTCGGATGATTTCGCGAGTTGCTGCAAAGCTGTCAGTCGAATCGTTTCCCGGTGTGAAGGCTTCTCCAAAGCTGCGATCAGAAGCTCAACGGGCGGCTCGTCTAGAACCTTCGAAAGTGATGACAGGACGGACGATTCCACAAAGTAGCTGATGTCGCCTTCAGCGTGTTTCTCTCGTAAAGCGTCCTGCACGTTCGAGTCATGTTCAAAGTTCCCCAGTGCCGTTGCACACGCTCGACGCACTTTGGCATTGTCCTGCGACAGGCCAGCCAGCAGCGCATCGCGAGCGATGTCGCCTTTGACTTTTCCAAGGGCCTTCGCGGCTTCAGTGCGGACTCCGTAGAAGCTGTCGTTGGCCAATGCGTCGGCAAGTAGTTGGCGGCTCTTGTCGGTACGAACGGTCGCGAAGTGCTCGGCCGCTCGGACTCGTGCAGGAACCGTCCCAACCGTTTGCTTCTCAAGCTGGCTTTCCCAAAGGGCGAGTGACTGCTTTTGCTCGATCTGGGCGAGCAACGCGAATTCAGGATCGACCTCGACAGTTTCGGGCGTCCCGGTCAGGGGGACGTACTCGGTGAATTCGCGTTCGTTCATCAGTCGAGTGATCGCCAGTTGCGACTTCTCGTAGCCCTTTAACTGGACATCGATCCGGACAGGAATCTCAAACACGTCTTCTTTCTGAGTCTGCTTCACGTGGACTTTCAGTCGCTTCGACTGCGGCTGCCATTCGGTTTCGACGAGCAGCTTTGGATTGCCCGGCCGCTCGGTCCAGTCGTAAAAAAAACGTTCCAGCGAAAGTCCATAAAGACGCTCGAACGTCTTTCGCAGATCAGACGTTTCGGCAGTTTGATACGACATGACGGTGCCGTAACGCTGCAGGCCTCGGAAGAAATCTTCGTCGCCCAGTCGAGACCGCAGCATGTGCAGGACCCACGCTCCTTTTGGGTAAACGCGGTTGTCGAACATGGATCCCGGATTGGGATAGTGACGGTCAACGATCGGCCTGGTCTGTGTCGAGCCAGACCGCGCGGCGCGGCTGTCTTCCAGCATGTGCCAGTCTCGTTCGTCACGACCGAGAGCGTGCTCTGCCCACAGAGACTCGCTGTAAGTCGCGAAGCCTTCGTTGAGCCACAGGTGCGACCAGTCTTTGCAAGTGACCAGATCGCCCCACCACTGATGAGCCAGCTCGTGGGCAATCAGCCAGTCCGGAGTGCTGTCGACGATGGCGCGTTCGTCATGCAATGCTCGATGGTAAAGCGTTGTCGCGCTGGTGTTTTCCATGCCGCCGAATGTGAACTGCTCGACGACGACCTGGGCGTACTTGTCCCACGGATACTCGATACCGAATCGCTTGCTGAAGAAGTCGAGCATCGGTTTTGTGCGACCAAACGTTCGCTCGATATCCGCCTTGCGGTTTTCAGGAACGTAGTAGGTGACCGGTTTGCCCCGCCATTCCTCGGTCGTCACGTTAAACCTTCCGGCGACAAGCGTCACCAGGTACGCGACGTGTTCTTGCTCCTGCTTCCAGTGAAACGTCGTGTGACCTTTCGCCGAATTCTCTCGTGAAATCAGGCTTCCGTTCGAAAGAACTTCAACGCCGCTTGAAACGCGGACGTTCATCTCGGTCGATTGCCGCTCGTTGGAATTGTCGATGCACGGAAACCAGTGGTGGTTGGCCTGAGGTTCGCCCTGGCTCCAGACCATCAATGGAATATCCGGAGCCTGTTTCGTCGGCCCGAAGAAGTGGAGGCCAGTTGCCGGATTGGTGACGGAGTAATCAATCTCGACTGAGTACTTCTCGCCTGTTTTTATCAAGCCCTGCGGAGCGGTGATGAGCAGTTGGTCGTCGCCGATCGCGAAATCAACAGCCGTCGCCTGGTCGCCGTCCTTCGCGAGTCGGACGGCTGAAACATCCAGAGCATGAGCGTCAAGCTCGATGACCGGTTCTCTCGCTGCTTCGAAAAAAGCAGGGAGTGGCGAGAAGTTGATTGTCGCGCGACCTCGCAAGTGCTTCTTCGGTAGATCGAGTTCGATGTCCAGCCGAATGTGATGCACGTCGATTCGGCGACTCGCTGCCGTGCGAAGCGGATCCTCCGCAGCGGCCGAAGTCGCCCAACTGCCGAGTAGAAGCAGCAGAATGCCGAGATAACCGACCGGGACCGGACAGGAATGGCACGACGATCTGCAGTTGAATCCCAAAGGCACAAGGTGCTTCATTGTTCGCTCACGTACGAAGTTGAACCAGTTTCTGATCTTTGCCCACGAAGGCGACAACGCACAACCATACCGGCTGTGCCGCCTCGCGTTCCATTGAGTCGGGAACCGTCGCGAGGTGCAACACCGCATGCCTTTTCGGTAAGGTTCGCTTTCGCTATTCGCCACCATCTACCTATAGGCTTCCTTCAGACCCCGCCATTGGCCGACGACGCCCCTGCCATTTGAATTCTCTTCTCCACGAACAGGGCGAGGTCGGTGACAAGCACCGACCGGGTTTGCCAGCTTGGCCAGGCAAATAAAAAAGCCAGCCGGGATTTAGTCCCGACTGGCTTTGTCTTTTCACGGAAGTCCGTGTGGCGAATTAGTTGTCGTAATCAACAACGACCCAGCCATTCTTGACGCGAATTTCGACGCGGTACTTGCCGTAATCGTACTTCGTGTAAGCGCCATTCTTCTTGCAGGTGACCTTCGGGCCGTGATCCTTTTCGCAGCCACAAGCTGGTTTCGGAGCACAGCAGCTTGGCTTCGGTGCACAGCAAGGAGCCTGCGCCTTAGGAACGCAGATCTTTACGTAAACGCATCTCGGCGTCTGGCAGCAGGCACATGGATCTGGCTTCCAGCATGGATCGAGCACTTTGACGATCTTTACTTCGGCACACGGAGCAATGTGGTCCAAATCTTCGTACTTCACGCACTCGTACAGTTCAATCACCTGGCCTTGGGCGACCGGTACCAGAGCTTTGTGGCCTTCGTGGTGATCGAAGCTTCCGACCAACGTGCTTGGGAACAGCGGACTTACATCTGCTGCCGAAGCAAAATTAGCAGCAGCCATGACGGCAACCGCACAAAACACACTCATTAGCTTTTTCATTGCAAACTCTCCTGTTGGCTGCCGCCCGATTGATTTCGAGCATTGGACAGAAACTGAAACTCATCAACCGCAGGACATCCGAGCCCCCCGGCCCGCCCTGCTTTCTTAAACATACACCACAAGATCAAATGCGAAAGGTGTCGCTGCTACGATCTTTGAGGTTTTCAGGGCATACTGTGTTAGCTGTGCCGGGAAGGAATAGTGGGTAAACCTTTTCGCAACAAGGAATCCGCCTGCGTTTCTCTAATTATTAACGCAGATCGCTCACATCTCCTCGCCAGTGAATTCGACGTTTTCCCCAAACAACAACACAAAGCACGTATTGCGCCAAAAGAAAATGCCATTATGACAGTGACGTAAATGCAGCCCGAAACCGCACCCATTCATGCGCAGATTTGGCAGTGTCGTTATGGCAGATTCAAGTTAGGTAGCCGCGACATTTTGTGTCATAAAGTGTTTACGAGAAATGGGTAACGACTTTTGGGGCCGGCGAGGATTGCACTTTGGCACGCAGTCTGCTTTACCTCGTGACGCTCGACCGGACGCGAGTAGACAGGCCTGCAGCTCAGTCAGTAACAGTTTTCAACGTCACCTGATTATTAAGAGGAGTGTGCCATGCTGCCCGGAACACCTGCATTTTCGCGCATCTGGAATCTGTCACCCACCACATTGGACGAATTGCGCCGCGAGTTTGATAGCGCCGTTGGGTCCGTGAGCGGTGCCGTCTCCCGAAGCTGCTCGACTAACCCGCCAGTCTCTGTCTGGGAAAGCAACGAGCGTCTTGTTGTCGAATTAGACGTCCCAGGTATCCAGCAATCAGACCTTGAAGTTTTGGTCGAAGATGGAGTGCTGACAGTCGCCGGAAATCGACGACCGTCGGAACACGCGGGCGAACAAAAGTATTCGAACGGTCGATTTGGCGAATTCAGCCGGTCGATCAAACTGCACGAGTCTCTGGACACAACTTCCATCCAGGCTGAACTGGACAACGGCGTCCTGACTTTGTCGATCGCGCGCCGAGCTGAGGCTCAGCCACGAACGATTCCTGTCGCAGTACGAACGCGACCAGCCGCAGAATTGCCGGAGGCCTCAACCGATCAGCCTTCGTGAACGGGTCTGGCCCGTTGGCAAGTTCGACCGATTCAACAAGTTCCCAATTTGTCTTGCCGCAGACGCTGTCGTTACTGACGGAGTCTGCGGCTTTTCTATTGCGCGACGACGTCCGGATGCGCGGCGACGTCCGGAATCGTTCCCGTTGAATCTGTCGGTTGTGGTGGTTTGTCGCTCAGCTCACCATAGTTGGTCTACGTGGTAGATGAGTTGTCGAACTCGGTAGTTGAGTCGGGAGAGCTCCGGATGGCGATCAGGTGGGGAATCATTGGGTGTGGCGACGTCGCGAAGAAACGCGTCGCCGGAGCGATTCAGAGCGACGCGAACAGCGAACTCGTCGCCGTGTGCCGTCGTGACGAGACAAAGCTTCGGATTTTCGCGGAGTAGTTCGGAGTTCCTGTGGCGACGACGTCAGCCGAGGAAGTCATCAACTCGCCGGATGTCGACGCCGTTTACATCGCGACCCCGGTGAATCTGCACTGCCCACAGACTGTTGCAGCCGCTGCGGCAGGCAAGCACGTGCTTGTCGAAAAGCCCATGGCGATGTCCACCGCAGAGTGCAATAAGATGATCGCCGCGTGTGACACTGCTGACGTTAGACTCGGAGTCGCCTACTACCGGCCGTTCTACCCGGTCGTTCATCGAATGCAGGAACTCGTCCAGAGCAGCGAGATCGGAAAAGTGCTCTCCGTTTCGGCGACGACCTGCACACCCTTCAGCATCGACCCCGGCGAGGACGGTTACTGGCGTGTTCTCCCCGAAGCCGGCGGCGGCGGAGCTTTGATGGACATTGGCAGCCACCGTCTTGATCTTTTTCTTCGGATGTTTGGGGCTGTCTCGGATGTCAAATCGCAGTGCAGCACGGTTGTCGCGAGTTATCAGGCCGACGATGTCTCGACTCTTGCGTTGCGCTTCGAATCGGGGATCCATGGACTCCTGCATTGTTGCTTCGGCTCAAGCACTGACCCTGATGAGTTTGCAATTCTCGGCACCAAAGGGCGGCTTGTCAGCCGCCCTCTGAACGGTGGCGAGCTGATCATCGAACACGGCCGCGAGCAGGTCATTGAGCAACATCCTCCAGCGTCGAACTTTAATTCGCCCTTGATCGCAGACTTCTCCGCCGCCATTCTTGAGTCGCGACGACCGCTCGTCAGTGGTGAGGCTGGTCGCGACGTGAATCTGGTGATGGAACAGGCTTACGCCGGCTCGCAGAAGTGACCAGTTTCGAGCGGTCTGACAGAGTCGCACATTGGCGCAACCAGACCTGCGCAACTTCATCTGTCCTCGAGAGGTTCGAAAGGTATTCGACATGGCTCAGCTCAAATCCACGATCGTTGTGACATTGGTACTGTTGACCGGAGGTGCTCTGTTAACCGCAGTCGCGCAGGAAGCATCAGACGCAAATACTGAAAGAGCAAAGGCCGACAAAACCGCGGCAGAGGCTGAGTCTGCAGCACGGTCTGCTGATGGTGAGAAAGACCAGGCTCGGCCACGCGAAGGCGTTCGAGATGACGAACGCCGACGAGAAGAGCAAGGGGACAGAGACCGTGAACGCGAAGGGGACCGTGAACGGGACGGCGACCGGGACCGTGATGAACGAGCAGGCGACGAAGAAAGGCGAAACCTTGAACGCGAGAGAGATGACCGGGACCGCCCGGATCGGGAGCGTCGAGGTGATGACGCGGAACGTGAACATCGCGAACGAATGGCGAGAGAACACGAAGAATTCCAACGCCACGTCGTCGCATTGCAGCACGAGATCAAAAAGCTCGCCGAGGCTGGCCAACGGGACCAGGTCGAGCGACTCGAACGTGAGCTACAGAAAAAGATGCAGGCATTTCAAAGTCGCCACGCTGCTGAACACCGCGGAGACAAAGAAAAACAACCGCGAATGGAACACGTTCATCACGCAGTTGAGCTTCTTCGCGAAGCCGCCAGGCATCTTCACGAAGCCGGAATCCATGAAGATGCTGACGAAGTCGTTGAGTTCTCCGAAAAGATCGCTCGCCATGCCCGACAGGAGTTTGAGGAACGACTGCACAAAGAAGATGAAGGCCGACACGAAGACAGGGAGCACAGTGACAGGGAGTACGAAGAACGTCGTGCCCGCGAGCGTCATGCGTTGGAACGCGTGGTCGAATCCCACGAGGACCGCATCCATCGACTCGAAAAGCAGTTGAATGAAGTTCGCGAGATCCTGCAGGCGTCACAGCGCCGGCGTGATAACGATAACGCTGACGAAAAGTGACGATCGAGCGGTAAGTCAATAAGTCAACAGTCGAACCTAACGTGGACAACTCTCTAACGTCTCAACTCTTGCAAAGAGAAACTCCTCATCCTAACTTCACGACCATGATGTCGCTGACCGTAAGAAAGTCCGGAGATCATCAAAGGGGGACGTAGCTCAGCTGGGAGAGCGCTGCGTTCGCAACGCAGAGGTCGTGGGTCCGAGTCCCATCGTCTCCATTCCGTAAGCCCTTGCACTGCAAGGGCTTACGGCCCCCTGCTGGTGATACCTTTTTAGTCAAATCACTGGTGATACCTTCGGTGATACCCGAGGTGATACCTTTGGGACGACGAATGGTAGTTGAGTGGTCGCGAAACGGTCGCCCAACTCAAGCCGGGAAGACGTCTCGTCAGGGCCTGCATTCGATCCTGACGGCCCTATGAGCGGCAAAGTTCTCTCCCTGATGCTCAGGTCCGCCGTCCCGAACTCCTGGTCCCGCTGATTGACGGGCAGCTTCGGGCCTACACCAGACTCGGGGATCAACTTCTGGATCTCTTCGCGGGGCAGGAACCAGCGTCGTAGATGCCCAGGCCCTTCGGCACGCTCAGAGATCAGATGAGCAACTGGCTGGGCAGCGATCAGAACCGAGCTGTGCTCGCAAGCGTTGCACTGGCTCACGGAATCCCACACAAGGGTGTGTCATTTTGCGGGTTGATTTCGGCCACGAAGTTGCGAGTTAAACCAGCCACCCAATCCAACATAACTTTTTCCCCAGACGCCCTACGCCCTTGCTGTGAGGGCGTTTGGGGAAAAAGGAAATCGACTTACTTCAAAATGAGTGGCCGGTCGGAACCCGCAAATCACTGGCCGGTTTAGCCCGCGAACTGACAAGTGACAAGCTGCTTTACAAGCACTACTCGAATCGCCCATGGGCACATCTCTTCGAGGCCCAGAAAGAATACCGCCAGCTCCTTCAGCCGATGTTTGACGAGGTCCCTGACCCGCTCGTGATCCACGATCCGCTCACAAGTTAAATCGCTGACTGGTGGAACTCGGGAAATCGGGACCTGCGTGCGATAGCGAAAGCGTGCGATGTTCACGTCGCCACAGTTCGCCGCAAGCTTTGCGAGTGCGGTCTCATCTAAAATCTCGCACGCCGTCTGCCGTACAGCCGCGAAGACGTCTCGTGCGAGTCGCTTCAATCTCGCTGCCGCCGGGCTGTCTTCGCCAAAGATGTCAGCACCAAGAGTTCCATCGAAGAATTCGACCGATGTCGTGCCGCAACGTTGATGTCACTGCATCACACGGGCCCAGCCAACGAGGGCAGCAAGCAGGATGTGGAAGGGCTGGAGCATGATTTGCATCGGTAACTCGGCCGTGGGCAGGAAAGCCGACCAGATTCCGAGGCGAGGTGCGTGAAGTCAAGGGCTGAGATTTCGACATTCGTGCGGCCACAGCTGCCGTGCCGAGTTCGGCTGAGTTTTTTTGACCCTACGAGGTCGAGAGGGTTTGGGTCGTTCATCTCTCCAGGATACGGCAATCCGGCGTTTTTGAGGCCCTCAGATTGCGTCGGATGCGGACATATAACGCAGCGTCGAGCCTCATAACGACCAATTTACGCAACAGAATTCGCCATCAAAACCGTCTTGATAGGATTTTGGCGACGAGTTCGTCAATGATGCGAGACTCGACTGCGAATCCCTCAAACGATGTGAATAGTGGTCGGACTGCCTGCTCAACAAACGG